>Ga0180437_10001264_pt1 | contig 43615 bp, 35 predicted proteins | sample SS_ome_4_FD_132410 | JGI IMG/M metagenome (GOLD analysis project Ga0180437, IMG submission 132410) | Hypersaline lake sediment archaeal communities from the Salton Sea, California, USA - SS_3_D_1 metaG | ecosystem: Environmental > Aquatic > Non-marine Saline and Alkaline > Hypersaline >... | reverse complement strand
GGCATAGGTTAGAAAAACCAGAAGACGCTATCAGACGGTTTAAGAAAAAAAATGCCACCCACGTTTTTAGGCGTATTGATCGATTAGAGCAATCATATGAGCATGGTTATGCCTAGGTCCTGTGGATATAAACATTACAAAAGTCTTCCAAAATTCCTCTGTTTGTTCTGTTTTTTCTTCTGTCTTTTTTGCTTTTTTTGCTTTTTCTGCAATGGAATTTACTAGATTTTCTACAGCTTGATTATATTCTCCAACGGTCCAAATTTTGGCAGTATTCCCATCATTAGTAGCAAGAAATTTGCTATCAAGAGACCAGGAGACAGAATAAACAGCGGCATCATGGTTTAAAGTTCGTAAGCATTGGCCTTTGAGATTCCAAATTTTGGCAGTTTTCCCAGCAGCAGAAGCACGCAATTGGCCATCAGGAGACCAGGAGATAGAAGTAACAGGGGCATCATAGTTTAGTATGCATTGACCATTTTTGCTCATGAAATCCTGATAAACTTTTTGTCCAATAGTATGAGAAGGATGTAGAAGGTGCTTTGCGAGCAGTTGCGGTGTGCCTGAATTTAGATCCAATTCATGAAGGCCATTTTCTGCAAAATTGACTTCTTGATTTTTCTTAACTTTTTGTTTTTCACAGTAATCACCAGCTTGTTTTTGTTCCATGGAGTATGAGTTTGTAGATAGCATTAAACACAAGATTGAAGCTAATGCTAATCGTGCCAATTTAGTGAAGTTACATTTTATATAAAACATAGGTTATTTCCCGTCTTTGGTAAAAAATAATTTCATATGGTAATATTTAATTTAACAGGCTTGGTAATATATGTCAATTATTTCTTGGCATTGTGTCGCCTTGATACAAATTGCTTTTAACGATTCTTTTATTTATACTTAAAATAAAGGTAAATATTGTTTGATAGGACTATTTTGAAAGGTTCTTGAGTGATTTCTGCGTCAGATTTTAGAAAAGGGACAAAGGTTCTCTATCGTGATGAGCCGTATGTTATTCTTGATTATCAGCATGTCAAACCTGGCAAAGGTGGTGCTTATGTTCGTAGTAAGCTTAAAAACCTTATTACTGGGTCGGTTTTTGAGGAAACCTTCAGGGTAGATGAGAAATTTGATGTTCCGGATCTGGTAAATAGGGAAATGCAATATCTTTATGCCGATAATAGCTTCTATCATTTTATGGATCAAGAGAGTTTTGAAGAGGTTATTCTCAATAAGGACCAAATAACTGATATTCTTGATTATCTCAAAGAACAGGAAATCTACACAGTTCTCTATTTCAATGATCGGCCAATAGCAGTGACACCACCACTTTTTATGGAACTGGAGGTTAAAGAGACGCCTCCTGGAGTTCGAGGGGATACTGCACAGGGATCAGGGAGCAAACCTGCAACATTAGAAACGGGGCTTGTGGTCCAAGTTCCTCTGTTTGTTGCGGAGGGAGATAAGCTCAAGATTGATACTCGTACTGGTGAATATATAGAACGGGTCAAGAAATAGGTATTTTGTTATGAAAGATAGTGAAATTTCTTCAATATCGGAACAAGAAGACGATCAACCGACTAGGCCACGCTCCTATAAGGATTTTTCTCGTAGGGATATTCGTTCTCTGATTTTTCATTTGATCTATGCCATGGATGCTTTTGAGTATCAGGTGTCACTTGAGGCGATTCTAGAAAATTTCAATAAAGGATTTGAGCTTGATATTCCTCTGGATAGCGAGGTGTTTACCATAGCTCAAGGTGTGATAAATGACCGTGAAGCATTGGATGAGCAAATAAAGCCGTTGCTTATCAATTGGCGCTTTGAGCGGCTTGGATTGTCGACAAAATTGATTTTACGCCAGGCTCTGTGGGAGCTTTTAAATACGGAAACACCGGCAAGTATCATTATTAATGAGGCTATAGAGCTTGCAAAATGCTTCTCTGAAGTTGATGCCTACAAGTTTGTAAATGGCATTTTGGATGAGGTGGTAAAAAGTCTCGGAAGAACTGATAATGAGGATCAAGAAAAAACGAGCGAGAGTTGACAAAAACTGCCTGGCTCGTTACATTAGAGGTGATCATTTATTGATAGATTGCGGGAATAGCTCAGTTGGTAGAGCGTTGCCTTGCCAAGGCAAAGGTCGCGGGTTCAAATCCCGTTTCCCGCTCCATAAAAATTTCTCAAATGGTGTCATGATTATTTAATGGTTGTACAACAGATTCGTTCCTGGTAAATTCAAGAAAAATCCCCCGACATGATATAGTTTTGAATGAAAGGCTGCTATAGACAATTTTTTTTATTGTAATTGATGTAAGGTATTGTATGAAATCTATTGTTGAAGAAGCATCATCAATTGTTAAAGCCGTGGAAAAAGCATGGCTACGAGCAGGAAAGCCTGCCTCATTTCAAGTTAAAATTTTTGAAGAGCCTCAAAAGAACTTTTTTGGATTAACCGTAAGGTCTGCAAAAATAGGTTTGTTTTTTGATGAAAAAGTTGAGAAAATAGAAAAGGCGACCAAGCCGGAGCTTCGCGTTGCCAAACAAGAACTTCGAAGAGAAAAGCGATATCCATCAAAAGGGTCCAGGGATGCGCGTGAAATGCCAAAAGATCAAGAGCAACGAAAAGAAAAGACTCAAAGATCCCGATGGAATCCGGATATGATCAAAGCTTCACGAGAATGGCTTGATCAAACACTCGAGACGATGGGATATCGTGGTATACGTTATTCGATGGATCCAAAAGGGTATTATCTGAATATCTTATTTCAAAAGCCAATTCTGGCAGACAAATCAAAAGAGCAGATGCTTTTTAAAAGTCTTTCTCATTTGATGATTCAGATGTTGAGGACGAAGTTTAAAAAAGGATTTATCGGTTTTAAAGTTGTATTGAAAGGCGCATAAGAGGGTATAGGGACATGCAGTGGTACGATGATCAAACCATAGTTGCTCAAGCAACGCCGCAGGGAAGTGGTGCACTCGCCATTGTTCGGCTGAGCGGCAATACCGCTTTGCAGGTTGCATCTGCCATGAGCTCTGTTGCTTCCGGAAAGAGATTGCATGAAGTTCCTACACATACCATTCATTTTGGATCGGTTATTGATCGCGCAGGAAATAGTGTCGATCAGGTTTTATTTTTGGTAATGCATGGACCAAAAACATTTACCGGTCAAGATACGGTTGAAATTTCATGTCATAATAATCAATTTATCATTGAACAGATCATTCAACTGGCGCTCATTCACGGAGCACGTCTTGCAGGCCCCGGTGAGTTTAGTAGGCGTGCGGTTCTTAATAACAAAATCGATCTTATTCAAGCAGAATCTATAAATGAACTTATTCATGCGCAGACGCAGGTGGGCCTTGCCCAATCATTGGCTCAAGTAGAAGGTTCTTTATCAGGATGGATAGTTCAACTGGAAGAGGCTGTACTCAAGGCGCTTTCATATTGTGAGGCCAGCTTTGAATTTATTGAGGAAGAGATAAATTTTGATGGAACCATAAAGCAGATAATTGAAAGCGTCCTTTCGATAATTGAGTCGATCAAAAAAAGTTATAATTATCAACAGCAGGTAAGGCAAGGTATTCGTATTGCTCTTATAGGTTCTGTTAATGCCGGTAAATCATCACTTTTTAATGCGCTTTTGAATCAACCACGAGCCATTGTGACGGAGGTTGAAGGTACAACGCGAGATGTGATTGAGGCAGGTCTGAGCAAACATGGAAATCAATGGACGTTAATCGATACGGCAGGAATTAGAGAAACCGACAACATGATTGAGCAAGAGGGTATACGCAGATCATTACGTGAGGCGGAGCTTGCCGACATTATTCTGCTTATATATGATGCATCACGCGATTTATCGTCCCAAGAGCATGATATTTACGAGCAGCTTATCAATAGCCATAGCAAAAAAATTATTCTTGTGGCCAATAAGGCTGATCAAGCTTGTGTTGAAGATAGTTTTTCAGTTGATTCGATGTCTATTTCGGCTCAGAAAGGAGAAAATATTGATCTTCTTGAACAGCGTATTGCCGAGCATGTTATGAAATTGTTTGAAAATGTAGAGTCTCCATTTTTACTCAATCAACGGCAATATAAGCTTATCACTACATTAGAACAAAAACTTATTGATATTCAAAAGATGATGCAACAGACAATTCAGCATGAATTGCTAGCATTTCATCTTAAAGATGCGCTTTCATGTATGAGCGAGTTGACGGGAAAATCTATTTCTGAAAAAGGAATGGATCAAATTTTTCGTCAATTTTGTGTCGGAAAATAAGGAGTTATGCATATGCATTATTATCATCACAATAAACTAGGTGGTATGATACTGGTAACTCTTGGTATGATAGCAATAGGTGTAGCGATAGGACCATTCTTGCTCCCTCTTTTTTTGGTCCTAGGAGGATTATTTTTTGTCAACTTAGGGTTACGAATGGCAGGAAAACCTCCTCTTTTCTTTATGGCTCATGATATGTGGCATCGCAAGCGCTGGCGATAACTTTTTTAACAAAACAGTTATAAAAAAGTTGATACTATTTCATATTTTTGCATAAACTTGAAAACGGTATCACTTTTTTAACCTATTTCTAGGAGTAGAGTATGGAGACGCCACGCTTTTCAGTCTTTGAGGCAATTGTTTATGCATTTAAAACAGTGCTTGATAATATTCGTCTCTTTTTCTTTACAGCTCTTGCAAAGCTTGCATTCTTTTTTATTTTTTTCGGCATTTTTGGAATTTTTAGTGTAGGAATATTTAAAAAGCTTTGGGGGCAATGGCCCCAACTTGTTGAATTGTTTAAGTGTGATTCCATTGAGACGTGCAAAGCTTCATGGGAACAGCTGTCAGGAACACTTTCGGGATTAATTACTCAGTATGCTATTGGACTTGGAATATTTGTGCTTGTCTTAATTTTTTTAGGCATTGGCATTTACCTTGGTTTTATTCGTCTTGTGCTTAAACTACATGACACAGGATCAAGTTCTGTAAAGTTGCTGTTTTCCTGCTTTGGGTTGGCTCCAAAGGCATTGATTTCTACAATTCTTTATGGGCTTATGGTTTTTGTTGGGTTTATTGCTTTTATAATTCCCGGTATTTATCTGATGCTGCGCGGTTTTTTCTTCCCATATTTTATTGTTGATAAAAATGCAGGCATCATTGATTCGATTAAGAGAAGTTTTGCGATAACGCGAGGTCAGGTCTGGCCGCTTTTTGCAATTAGCATGATTGTTCCGCTGATGGTTAAATGGGGACCTGCCGGCATATTCATCCTCACTCCTCTGATGACCGTAGCATTAGTGTATGCCTACAGAAAGTTATCTGTAGAAATTGTAAAGAGCCAAGAAAAAATTAATGTTGTTAGATAATCGATATTGAGGTTTGAAAACAAAAGAGCAGAGGAATCCCTCTGTTCTTTTCATCTTTGAGGGTTATCTGTTTTTTATATCAAAGGTCTCATGGTATTGGGTAGATGGTGATGACTTGTTGGTTGTATTGCCGTCAGTTCTCGCATGGTTTTCAGAGCAATGTCGTGAACTGTAATTATTAATCGAGAGCTGAATTTTTTTGAGGTGAACGATAATCACGTTTAAATTTCTTTTTTATGTCATCTTCAGCAAATAGATAGCCGGTGGGACGTCCGTGAGGGCAGGTTAGGTTGTTTTCAGTTTTTTCAAGGTCGCTCATTAATTGTTGCATCTGTTGCATACTCAACAGGTCTCCGGCCTTTACCGCTGCAGAACATGCCATTTTTGCATGCATTTTTTCATTAAGTTTTTTGTGGAGTTCTTCATCTTCAAGATCTTTATATTCAATGATCCAACCGATGGTTTCTTTAATCAGGTCATCAAGAGGAACACTTTTTAGATTGACCGGCGTTGCATGAATAATCAACTGGTCGTTGCCAAATGGCTCAATCTCGATACCATTTTTTTTAAAGAGGGATAAATGGTTTGAAATGAGTGTCATGTCATCACTGTTCAGTTTAATAATCTGAGGGAAAAGCAGTTTGGTTGTTGCAATATCTTCAAATCGATGTGCAAACTGTTCATACAAAATGCGTTCGTGAGCTGCATGCTGATCCACCATAAAAAGTCCATCTTCCTGTTCAAGCAAGATGTATGTTCTTTTCAGCTGACCAATTATTGTATAGGATCGAGACGTATCGGCAATCACCCGATTCATTACATTCGGAATCACGGGATCTTTTGCTGGAATAGGTATGTTATCAGCAGGTGAATCATAATTATGTTCTGCTGTTTCAGCAAATACCGGCTTTTTAAAATCAAAGGTGATAGGCTTGGCAGCTTCTTGATTAAAATCATATGAGTTTCTAGGTTGTTGATTTACTGCAGAGAAATTTTGTGCAGTTGGTTCTACATGAGTTTTGTTAAGTTGTTTTGTAAGCGCATCGTTCAATGTTTTTTTAACACTTTCTTGTAGGCTTATTTCAACTGTTCGAGGATGTAAGAATTTTATCTCCTCTTTACGTGGATGAATATTGATATCAACTTGATTTGATTCGATCGTTATAAACATAAATGCTGCGGGGTACTGCGAGGGTTGCAAAATGTTGCTATAGCCGCGCAAGAGAGCACGAGAAAGATGAATATTTTTAATCCAACGATTATTGACAAATAAGAAGATCATGCTGCGATCAAAGCGTGAATAGGTGTGGTTTGATACTGCACCATTGATACTGAAATCTTTTGCAAGGGCAGGGGCGCATTCGAGCATATGAGGAACAAGATGATGCCCCCACAGCTGGGCGACTCTATCAACTGTTTCTTTGACTGGTGGGCAATTATGTATTTGCTTTCCCTCCGAATAGAGTACGAAATGAATGGAACGGTAAGAAAGACAGAATGCGTAAAACAACTGAACAATATGGCGCCATTCCGTTTCGCTTGTCTTTAAAAACTTTTTTCGTGCAGGAACATTATAAAAAAGATCATGGACGGCAATATCAGTTCCCGGATTGCATGAAATTGTCTGTTCTTGTTTGAGGGATGCTTGTTCAAATTCAAGAGCGATGCCTTCTTGGGCTTCTGCTTCACGAGATTTGAGCGCTACTTTGCTGACCGCATTAATACTTGAAAGTGCTTCGCCGCGAAAGCCAAACGTTGCGATCGAATCTAAATCGCCAACCGTTGTAATTTTACTGGTGGCATGATGCTCAAAACAAAGATGTGCATCTTGAGCGCTCATTCCACAACCATTATCAACAACACGAATAAGTTTTTTTCCGCCATCTTCTATATAAAGCGAAATCTGATTTGCCTGTGCATCAATTGCATTTTCAATCAGTTCCTTGACAGCATTTGCGGGTCGGTCAACAACTTCGCCCGCAGCGATTTTTTGAGCTTCTTGTGGAGGTAGTTTTTGTATGCGCGTCATAATGGTTCATATACCTTATTAAAGTAATTAGTAGCTACTGGCTTATGGTACCATTCTTTTGCACAATTGTCATAGAAGCTCTAAAAAAGCTTCAAACTCAACTAGTAGACCTCTTCTGAAACTATATTGAGATTCTTGAAAGATAGACTCTATGATAATACTTTGTAGAAAAAATATTCATAGAATATGAAATTATGAAACCCGTTCGAATCCTACAAGTCCGCCCTTCGGGCTTCCCTCAGGACGAACGGGAAATATTATTATCCGTTCGTGGTGATACTTCGGTTTGCCTTCAGTCCTGAGCTTGGCGAAGGGTCAGCACTAAAGGCAAGTCGAACCCTGTCCTGAGCATATGCAAAGCATCCTGTCGAAGCCTGTCCCGAGTATTCTCGAGGGGGGCATACGAACGAATTAATATTCATTCAAGAAGCCACGGCTTTTAAGGCTCTCCTGCCGTGCCCGGCGAAGCGTTACGCGAAGCCTGGGAGTATTGCCGAAGGGCCGTGCGAATTTCACTATTTACGCCATTCTGGACCTAACTCTAGCCATTTACCTTGAAGTTTTTCGCCACCTAATTCTACGTTTCCGGTTGCGTCGATCAGAAGCTCAGACTTTTCGTTTAAGATTGTTGCCGGAAATATAACGTATGCCTCATGTGTTCGAATAGCTATAGTGTAAGGATTTTTGTTTGCCGGATATTTATATGAACCTGATTTATCCTTTGCAATATTAACTTCCTTAATTTTTCGAATTGCGTCCTTATCTATTAAACTATCAGGATAGATTTTTATGGTTACAGGCATGTATTCATTGACAACTCTAAGCGTCCATTTTTTTCCTAAAAGCCCATAAAAGTGAGCATCGGATTGATTATAGGTACATAATCCCAAAATGAGCGATGAGAGTAAAATAAGTCCTTTAGCCTTCATAATAACCTCCTTTATGTTCGATGATTGTTCTATTCTTCTTTCATTATTTAGTTAAGCAAATTTATGGGGGAAAAAGCAATAGTTTAGCCTATTTTCTAGGGCTTTTTAGGGAAAAATGATTGGACTTGGCTTCAGGGATTTTAGGGGTGAGCCAAAGGCTTACAATAGCTTGAATGCTGTTATGAATCTAATCGTTCTAAAATGACAAATGCAAAAGCTTGAGCTTGATTGTGTGTGAGTGAAAGATGTACTTTCAATTGGCTGTATGTTTCTTCTGTATGTTCCAAAAGAGATTGCCACTTTACATTCATCTGTTGATAACCATTTGCGGCTTTTTCAAGATTAATATTTTTGCAGACCTTTAGGAATGGAATTTGACGTGCAGGGTTAACACCGCTCAATGCCTTATAAAATGCTTCTCGCGCAGCAAAGCGAGCTGCAAATCGCTCGGCGCTTTTAGCTGAAATACTTAAACAGTAGTCAATTTCGCTTGATGAAAAAATTCGCCCAAGAGTGCCTATAGCATACGTATGCCACTGGTTGAAACGTTCAATCTCAATGCTATCTATTCCTACTCCCACAATCATTTTTGTCCTCTCTGTATGGTTTGGTCCAAGCATCTGTACATTAGTGCCTCTTGAATGTGTGGCACATCAATGATATCGCTATTTTCGATATCCGCAATGGTGCGTGAAATTTTCAAGACTTTATGATAGCCTCGCATGCTCAAGTTTAGCACATCGAAAGCTTTTTTGAGTATGATTTCTGCTTGATCAGTAACGGTACAGTATTGTTCAATCATGTCAGTTGTCATGTTGCTGTTATGCATATTGAGCGATTTGAAGCGATAATACTGACGTTTTAATGCTGTCCTTACCGATTCATACATATTTTTAGAACTTGCTTCAGTCTCTGATTTCTCTTTTATGATGTCATATTCTACTGATTGCACATTAATCTGTAAATCGATACGATCAAGAAGTGGTCCTGAAAGTTTGTCTATATATCTGCTGATCTGTTGATGCGAACAGGTGCATGGCCTTTTTTTACTTCCCCAAAAACCGCAGGGGCATGGATTGAGTGCAGCTATGAGCAAAAATGAAGCAGGAAAACTTATTGTTTGGTGAGCTCGAGCAATGCATACTGTTTTGTTTTCCATCGGTTGGCGAAGAACTTCCAAAGTATCACGTTTAAACTCGGTAAGTTCGTCAAGAAACAAAATGCCGTTGTGAGCGAGGCTAATCTCTCCCGGTTGAGGAAAAGAACCGCCTCCTACTAACCCTGCTTGTGAAATTGTATGATGCGGGTTTCGATAAGGCCGCTTGAGGACAAGCCCTTTTTTTAGCAATTTTCCACTGATTGAATAGACTTTACTGGTCTCTAACATCTCATTGAAGGTAAGTGGTGGCATAATAGTGGGCAGCCTTTTGGCTAGCATCGTTTTGCCTGATCCGGGAGGGCCTACAAAAAGGATATTATGACGTCCAGCTGCAGCTATTTGCAGTGCACGCTTTGCCTGATGCTGTCCTTTTACTTGTGCAAAATCGAGTGCACCTTTATGATTCTGTTCTTTTACCAGTTTGGGCAATATATTGCAGGTAGGATCAATGACAATTTCTTTTCGTAAATATGATATTAATTCGATAATTGAAGTAACACCAATGATTTCCAGGTCATCAATAAGAGCTGCTTCTTGTGCATTTGCTCGAGGCAAGATGATTCTTTTTTTATTGAGCTTATGAGCATCATAGGCTATTGCAAGGGCTCCTTTAATGCCACGGATGCTTCCATCAAGTGAAAGTTCTCCTAAAAAAATGGTCTCTTTCAAAAATGATCGAGAAAGTTCGATATGTTCACCGGCCAATAAAATGCCAATAGCGATAGGAAGATCAAAGAGGGTTCCCTCTTTTTTTAAATCAGCCGGGGCTAAATTGACGGTAATTCGTTTTGCAGGCAATCGAAATCCACAGTTTTTTAATGAAGTCAAAATTCGTTTGCTGCTCTCTTTGATAGCGGTATCCGGAAGCCCGACAATGTAAAATTGTACAAGGCCCAACGATACATCAACCTCAACTTCTACACTGTGTGCATCAACTCCGATAGTTGTTGCAGAAAAAACTTTTGCATGCATAATTGATAAACCTGGTTATTAATAAAAATTCTATAATGCAAGAATTTAATTATTGAAAAATTGTAAACATACTAATATATACCACAACTTTTGTAATTTGAAAATAAGGGGTATCTGAGGTATACTCAATCATTAAATCATTGCTGTAGATATTTTGATGGTAGTTTTTTGAAAATTTTTTAAGCTAATACCTACGACTTTATATGTGAGACACTAGATGCTTAAACAAGCCAAGGAGATATTTTTATGATTAGGTTTATCAAAAGGGGGTATTGGTTCATACTTTTTGTGTCAACGTGGACCGCGTTTTTTCAGGGAGCAATTGTCATACATGGAGATAGCACCGTACAGGGAGAGTCATTTGTTCAACCTCTCTCTGTTTTTGCTCACGATAGAATTGAGGACTTTTTCTACGTGGGAACAGGGGTGCCCGGTGCTCAATCATATGCACTTGCCTATCTGCCGCGTGGTGCAGAAGAGTTCGTTGCGCTCGCTCCTGAGAATGCACATATTAACGGTTTTGCAGACAAAAATCCATTGTATGATATGCAGATCCTTCATCTGGTTTTGCTAGGTGAAAACTATAGGCCTGTTGTTGTGCCTGATGGGCAGTTTAAAAATAGAGCTTTTTTTGTAGATAGTTTTACTAATGCCGAAAAAGTTGAAATGCTTGCGACCGAGCCTTTAGTAACGCCTGCAGGTGAAGAAACTAAAAGTATAGTAGGCCTTGCAGCCAATAATAATGATCGTGGCGGATTTGTGTTTGCAGCAATTACGAATAAAGATGACGACTTGTTCGGTTCGCTGGATAGTGGTATTGCATTATTGGCAGCGCACTTTGTAGATGTGGGAGAGGGTGATCAAAAATCGTCGCGCTTTGTATTTAATCAGCTCTCGCGTGCTACAGATTTTAATAATACGATAGATCAGCTAAAGATAGGTGGTAATGTAATCTTTACAAGTCCTGCTGTCGATATGCATTGGGATAATTATCTGAGTAGGCTCTATATTGCAGTTCAACTGAAATCTGGAAATGCTGGATCTGATGGCATCAAGGCATTGGTTGTTGGAAGAATGGTCAATAATCAACTTGTTTTTGAATCAATAGCTCCTGATGCTGTATTTTCCGGGACTAATAAAATTGTAGGTGCAATCGGATCACAGGTTGAAGTATCACTTCATAAAGTTCGTACCATGCTTACCAGCACGTCATTGAATTATGTGATAGTTCTTGGTGGAAATGGTGATGCTGCAAGTACCAAACGTTCAGTTTTTGCGTTGCCTTTAGTAAGTGATACATCAAATCAATCAGCTCATGGTACGTTGGCAAAAAAAGATTCTGTGCCTCAAGATGTTTATGGACAAGAATATCCGTATCGCTTTATAAGTAGGGGCTTTAAAACAGCTGCAACCGTGCCTGCTGATGCTGTTACCAGTGATGATGGTGCAGCCAAGGTTGGTGGTGGACCACTTCAGGAAGGAGACATACAAGATATCTTTGTAATGGATGATGCGGTATTTGTTTCCGTTTTACAGGCTGATGCGGGCTTTAGGCCGGGTGTTTTTTACTCAAGGGCAATCTTTGATAGCTTAGGTCGTGTTATTTCCTGGACTGCGTGGCAGCGGGCAAGCGGTGCTGTTAATGATCCGATATTTGGAGCATCACTTGAACATGCAAGTGCTAACTTTTTATATCTTACCGGATCGGATCCTAGTGATCCTAACTCAATAAAAACAGTAAAGCGGACAGATTGGGGAGGTGGAGATGATCAAGGGCTTGCGTTTTTGAACAAATCATTAGCGGCGGTATTTCCTCGAGAGCGGGGCGGTATTACGGGACTTTTTGATATGCAGCTTAGTACAACCGCATTGGATAATATATCATTATTGATCGCAACAGGATGTCAGACGGTAGCTCTTGCGCAAACGAGCACATCTAATGGTGGAATTGAACCAATAGTAGGTGATATTTTTGAAACCAACAAAATTGAATTTTTAAACGGTACGATCGATCAAGATTTACCTGATTCTATTGACCCGCGGCTTGTTATTATTTCTGGCGGGGATTTGAGCAAAATTGGATTTATTCGTGCTGCTCAAATAGCTGCAGCAGACCAGAAAGCTTGGCTCTTTGTGGGAGGAGATTGTGGTCTTGCCGTGTTAAGACGAGAGACCGATGGTATCGGCTGGAATGCTTCTCCGGGGCTTGGTTCCGGTTTTGATGGATTGAAAGCAGGAACATCATTTAAAATTATTGGTGATTATCGCAATGTTCGTAAACTGCTCTATGATGATGACTATCTTTACGTGTTGACCGATCGTAAGCTTGACCGAATTGATCTTGCAAATAGTGATTTTAGTACAGGTGATCTTTCTGTGGTAACTGTTGCTGATCCGCAAGTAATACCTGGTCTTGATAGCACAACGCCGTTGTTTGATGTTATCGTTTCGGAAAAGTTTGCATTATTGGCAACAGGAGCAGGGCTCTTTCGTATACAGAATGGAAAAGATGTTGCCATGGTTGAAAGCGGAGGTGATTGGCAACAGGTAGTCGTTGCGGATTGGTGTGGCCCGATTACTCAGCTTGTTGCAATATCGACTACAGTCAAACCACAAGATGTGGCTCGTTATCAAGGCGGTAACGTATATGCACTGGCTGCATATGTCGGAAAAAATAGGGCGCAGGTTAACCGTTTTGCGATAGCTCCTGTTGAAGGGAGTGTTGTTGACAATAATACGGTAAAGCCTTTCCCCGATATATTCGTTAAAAATACGATTTCTTATTTTGTAAGTTTTGGTCTGTTCAGAGATTGGATAGCAACTGATGGTGCGATCTTTTTCCATGAGATCAATAGATTTTTGTGTGATAATCCGATAGTTCAAGTCTTATGGGCACATGCTCGCAGTGGTGTCAGATTTTTAGCTGACAAAAATCCGGCATTGCCGATTATACTAGAAAATACCTGTTATCTTTGGCCACTTTTGAGGAATTCAGCAACTGGATCGTGGCTCTTGGCAGGAAATAATGAACTTTATATCAATGAATAACAGTGCATTTGAAGTAGGATAGTAATTATGATAAAAAAACTTATGTGCTTAATCTCGTTAAGTTTTGTAACTCATTGTGTTGCGATGAATATCGTCAAGCCGTTTGATGTTTTTTTACGTCCGCAGCTGCGCGAAGGAAAACATTTCCAGATATTTGGGTGGGGGGAATATGGCTTTGATGCACAAGGATATGATGTTTGTGGGGACAAAGTAAATGTTCTGCGAATTTGGAACAAAGATCAAGATGCACTTGCAATGCTTAATGGGTTCGGTCCATTAACCGAAGCAGGAAAATTACGATCAAGACTTGGCGTTGATGATGGTGTACGCGGCCATTTCTGTGTTGATGGTGATTTGCAAGCGACAGGAGCTACCATAGCTGCACGTTATGTATTTCCTTATGATGTTTCCCTTGGTCTGTATCTTCCTGTGTATTCTATGAAATTAGACAACGTAATATGGAGAGACCTTACGCCTGCTGGTGACAACATCATTCATGAAAATTTGACGAATAATTTTCCAGCCCGTGTGATGGAATTAGGGTGCCTTGATATCTGCGGGTGGAAGCGTACGGGCATTGGCGACATCATGCTTGTAGGTGAATGGCAGGGTGCATTTGAGCAACATAAACCGATTCTTAAAAAAGTTATTATTGATGGACGGCTCGGCTTGAGTATTCCAACCGGTCTGCAGCGTGATGAGGATAAGATATTTGCATTGCCATTTGGCAACGATGGGGCTTGGAGTTTTATGTTTGGTGCAGGCCTTGACTTGGTATGGGCCGATTATGTCAGGGGCGGATTTGACGTTGAGTTGAATCATATATTTGGCAATCGCAAAGAACGGCGCATTAAAACTGATCTGTGTCAAACCGATCTGCTGTTTTTACAAAAAGCATGTTCTTACAAAGACTATGGCCTGTTGCAGCAATTTACTTTGCATGTTGGCCTGTTTAAATTGTACAGCGGCTTTTCATTCGATATTGGCTACCGTTATACAAAACATGATGATGATACTTTAACGCTTGAAAGTACCTGTTTTTCTGACAAGATTGCTAACAGTGCAGAAAGCTTGAGAGAGTGGACAGCTCATCAAATTTTGTTAAAGGCAGATTATGATATCGGATATCATATGAGCGAAGATGCTGCGGTAATTCCTTCACTTGGCGTATATGCACGAGTTCCATTTAATGGCAAGCGTGTAGCATTATGTCCATCGATTGGTGTATTATTCTCATTAGATTTTTAAACAATAAATTTGAGATGTGTAATATATTTTATTGATTAAAAGGGATAGTAGTATGAAAAAAATCTTATGCTGTTTGCTTGCTTCAAGTGTTTTGCATGTAAGAGCTCACCAACCACGGCTTGTTGACTCCGAGACAACAAGCATTTCAAATCCGGATGTTTCACAAGCTTTTTATGCTTCAAAAGCCGGAATTTTTATCATTGATGAACCACAACCATTTACCCTTTACGTACAAATATTGCGCCCAAAAATTGCTACATTAGATAAAAATATTAAAGCAGAGATACGTAAAGATAATAAGGTTGTTGCCATTCTTGATGGAACTTGTGACGATTGGACGCTTTTTTATGAGCCTTTTGCAAATGACTATTATTACCAAGGGCCTGACATTACACTCGCTGCGCAAGGAAAATATGTTATTGATGTCTGGGGCGATGGCAAATATGTTGTCGTTGTTGGTAAAAAAGAAGAATGGCCATTATCAGAAATTATACAAACGATCTATATACTGCCTCGCTTGAAGATTTATTTTGAAAAGTCTCCATTATCTGCTTATTGTAACTTATCAGGTGTTTTTTTAGGAGGTATGGTGGCAGCTTCAGCTGCAGCTGTCTATCTTTTGAGTTTATTAATAAAAAGATTAAAGCAACGTTGACTTTTATTATTATTGTTTCCGATAAATGGGAAATTCTTTACAAAGATGTTCGATCTTCTCTTTTATATTTTTCAAGTAGTTGGCATCCTCACTATGTCCAAGAACGCTGTCGATTAAGTTGACGATTTCTACGGCCTGTTCTTCTTTTATGCCACGAGTTGTAATTGCTGGTGTACCGATACGAATGCCGCTTGTAATCCATGGTTTCTGAGGATCATTTGGTATGCAATTTCTATTGACGATGATTCCTGCTTTTTCAAGTGTTAATTCTGCTTTTTTTCCCGTGATATTTTTTGATCTGAGGTCAACAATAAAAAGATGGTTGTCTGTACCTCCACTTACGATACGATATCCAAGATCTTGAAATGCTTTTGCCATAGCTTGAGAATTTTTGACTACTTGGTCTTGATATTCTTTAAATGAAGGTTGTAGTGCTTCATAAAAGCATACTGCCTTAGCTGCAATTACATGCATAAAAGGACCGCCTTGCATTCCGGGCATGACTGTTTTATCAAGGTCATTTGCAAATTCTTGTTTACACATAACCAACCCGGCACGTGGACCGCGTAATGTTTTGTGGGTGGTGCTGGTTACAAAATCGGCGCATTCGATAGGAGATGGATGAATCCCTGCTGCTACGAGACCTGCAATATGTGCAATATCGGCCATCAACATAGCTCCGGTATCCTTTGCAATTTGAGCAAACCGTCCAAAATCGATTGTTCGTGAATAAGCAGAGGCGCCGGCTATGATAAGTTTTGGTTTATGTTGATGTGCAAGTTTTTCGACAGCATTGTAATCGATCTGTTCAGTTTCTTTATCGAGGCCATATTGAATTGCATTATAAAATTGTGCAGAAAAGTTTATTGGATGCCCATGGGTCAAATGTCCACCTTCAGAAAGTCCCATGCCCAAAATTGTATCTCCTGGGTTTAATGCCGTCATATATACTGCCATATTTGCTTGTGAACCTGCATGAGGTTGCACATTTGCATGCTCTGCACCGAACAGTTGTTTGCAGCGATTGCGTGCCAATTCCTCGACTTGATCAGCAATTTCGCATCCGGCGTAGTACCGTTTTCCCGGATACCCTTCAGCATACTTGTTAGTCAATACTGAGCCTGCAGTGTTGAGAATTTCTTGAGATGTATAGTTCTCAGATGCTATCAAGTTGATGGTGCTCTCTTCTCGGTTAAGTTCATCCTGGATGAGATTTTTGATTTCATTGTCGATCAAATCGGTGTTCATTTTTTAGTCTTTCATGTTTTTTAAAAACGAGGATATTTCAGTTTTTCCAGTTCTTCAATTGGCTTTGTATAATAATTATACAAGATTGTTTTAAAGATTGCTTGTACGGTTGAAATGACCAGTGCTATAAGCATAATACAGCATGTGGAAACAAGGATCAAGAGACCTGGTATTTGTACATTCATTTTGAGTACAAGGGGTATAACAAACGGCATAGATACCAATATCGCAATTAATGCTATCCAAAATACTCCTGCAATGATTTCAATAAAAAGTGAAAAAACAATATCTTTAGATTTTATTAACGCTTGTCCAATAGTGACTTTTTCGAGAGTAATAATTGGCACTACAATGAAAGTGAGAAAGCTCCAGGTTATTCCAAGAAGACTTATGAAGATCATATAAGGATTGAAAAATTGTTGAGGTGTTGCAACATGGCTGCTCAAAAGCTGTATAAGATATGCAAGAGCTGTAATAATAAGAGACCAATAAAAAGTAATGCGGAGTTTTTTGCGTACAGGATATATATTATCCAAGATGCTTACGTGTTCATAACGCAAAAAATGATTAACATGTGAAATCAAACATACCGTTAGCAATGTTGATACATAGACGTATCCGAAGGTGAAAATCAGCAACAACAGATAATGATGCCAACGTGATAAATCAAAAAGTGGCCCGACATTTGTAATTCCTGTGGTAAAGCTCAGGTCATAACTAGCGGTGTTGTAGCTTATCGTTTGAATAACGAGATAGAGACCAATGCTTACGGCAAGATAAACAAGCAGAATAGGGTGTTGCCATAACAGTGAGAAACTGTTGGATGCAAGACTGAGACCAGATTTAAATCGATCCTTACCATTACTCAATAAATTGTTCATTGCTTAATTCCTTTTTTAAAGTACACCATTATTACTACTCTGCTGAGTATAGCTGAGAATATATAACAGAGGCAACGGATTATTTTTCATTCAAAAATGCAAAAATAATCTGACTCCATGTTTCCATACGATCAAGATATTTCTTGCATGTGCCTAAAGGCACGAGATTGCCTTGTTTAAGTTCTGATCTTACCTTGATGTCACTGGAATCACCTTCCAGAAGAAATACAAATCCGATATGAACTTGGCCAACGGCGTTAGATTCATCATTGAGGATTCCCAAGGGCTGAATTGAACATGTTCCATGATATTCTATCTCTTCATGGAATTCACGATGTGCCCAATCAAAAATCGATTTGCCCTTAATATCTTCTTGTCTGATATGCCCTCCAATACCGAGTGAGAACTTACTGCTTAATCTGCCTTCTGATGAAGTTGATTTTCGTTGCATTAAAAAGTATTTCCCTTGATGAGTAAATACGAGGTAAGGGATAATCTGTTTATAGCTAGTATCTTCTTCTACCTCAGAACGCCACACAAATTCCTGTTTTTGCGTGATAATGTCTAAATAACTGTCAAAAGATACCTGTTTAAGGCCGTTCCATTCACCTTCATGAAAGAGATGTTTTCGTTTGATGACCAAAATTTTTTCATCTTGTTTAAGATTGATTACTTTTTTTGCTTGTGTTTGTGTTTGATGAGTCATCTTATCCTTTCTGTTTAGTGGTGACAGATTTACATAAAGTTTAAGAGACTGAGAGACTATTGCAAGTTATGGAAAAAATTTGTCTAAAAATAGCAGTTGTGAAGAGAAATAGGTTTTTTAAGAAGATTAAAGATAAAAGTCGGCTTTGTTAAGACCCTTTAATGATTTTTGTCTGTATCTCAGTTTTTTATTTGAAATGGCGCCCTTCTTGACAATATTTAAAATCGGTATAAAATTATATATAAATTGCTTTATAATTTTACATTAGAAAATATTGAATGAGTTTTATTAAAAGGATTATCATGATACAAGGCTTATTTTCATTAGGCAAAAAAATCGTTGCGATAGGAGCAATTTGTAGCTATTTTTATATGATTGGTATGGATCCCTGTGATTTGATGCTTGATATGATGAGTGATCAAGTTAACCAACCGACATGTATACGTAAAAAATTGGCTTCTTCTGAGCTTTCTTATCCACAAATATCTTGTGGTAAAAACTACATGCGGTCAGTGATTGAACCAGTAGCTTCTTGGCTCGAAGGCCAAAAACGGTTTCCTCGTCTCAGTTTTTTTGTACATCGATTCATGAATAGGCATTTTCGTGAACAACAGGATCCTGCGGATAGAGAAGAGAATCGATTTTCTCCTATTGGTGAAAATCAGGTAATGAATCTCGTTAAAACAGAACCGGAGTTAGTGACTCCTGGCATGGTTAATGAACTTATCGGAAGCAAATCAGAAGAACAATGTCAACATCTTTATCGGGATCAAGAATTTCATCACAATCTTGTGCAACGTTCACAAAAAATTTTATCCGGTCTTACGCCTAAAACCTTACATAATCTTTTTTATCCGGTCCTGGCTCCTCAAACAAAGACTCAAGGGTGGTTTGATTGGATTGGAAATTTACTTGGGCAACAGAAACAGGTTGCCGAAAAGCAACAGCAAGTTGATGAGGAGGCCTTGCGCAAAGAACGTTTAGATGTAGCATATCAGGGCTTGCTGGAATCTCTAAAAGACTATTGTTGTTCCGAGCAGCGCAATTTGGAAAATATAACTACTCTTGCAAAAGTTGCATTTTATCGCTTATTTGATAAAAATTATTTTCCACAACATCAACTAAGTCAATCACAATATCATTTGTTACATACCCTTACGTTGAGGAATTATTCCAGCTGGTTTTGGGGAAAACCGCGTTTGGCACATTCGGGTTTCTGCTCATACTACTCAAAATGGTATGATGATCCTAAGCTAAGAAATTTTTTTCGTGTTGTTGTTCAACGTGAAAAATGGTTTGCGTGTCGAGGATACATCACACTATTACATAGTCAATCGCGTTCGACAGGCTTCATATTGCATCTTTATTCACGTTTTTGGGCTATGAATAATCGAACTCTTCCCCGTGAATATTTGTTTCCTTTTATTACTAGAAATAACCAAGTTTTACTAGATGAAGCAGATAGACGTGAGCTATTAGTTTCAGGAAGTTATAAACGTGATAATTACGCTAATCACTATATTACAAAATCTTTGATTTTTTCTAATTATGCGCTTCTTGCTAGTCTTCGTAGTCCCCTTGATAATCCAGGGGCGTTTTTTATGCGTAATGATAATATTTTTGGTTGTAGGGTTGGCTCGGCAGATGTTTTTTCATCACTTAATTTAGATGATGACTACGCTTCGTTTAAATATGATTTTGATAAACTTTCTTGCCAGTATAACGGGCTCAGTAAATATGGTCATCTACTGATGATTGCTATTCCTAAATCTATTGCTTCATCATCAGCTTATGTTACGAATTTTAAAGGAAGGCGGCGGCCAATTCGATTAAAAATTGATAATTCAGGTGCCGATGCACATTATAACTCAAGAGCTGATTCAGATAAGGTTATTGATGCCATTTGTCAGAAGGGTCCACAAATAGTAAAAGAAAAAGATGTTGATGATATACAATTTTGTATTCCGGCAACTCATGATAGGTTGCTTAATCCATATTCAGGCATAAAAGTTGTCAGCCTTGAAGCAACAGATGGTTCCAGTCTCGCTGGTTTTAATAGGATGCTCAATAGCTTGTTCTCTAACGTAAAAACACGTCATTATTTGACGTATAGAAAGATGTTTGATCCCTTTAGGATCAATACTGGAGCTTATGTACTGCCTTTTTGACTAACGCTGAAAAGCTGCCTATATTAAACAAAATAGGCACATGCTGTTATATCGAAATTTTATGACTTTTTGAACAAAGGTTTTTTGTGAAGAGTAGAATAGTCTTATTTTCTGTATTGTTTTTTTGTGTTTCCAATATATTTTCTTTTGATATATTTCATGCTGTTTACTCGAAAGATATTGCTCAAACTGAAGCATTTTTGAAAAAAGATCCATCTTTGCTAAAAGAAAGAGATAAATTTGGTAGTGCTCCTTTGCACGTGGCTGTAATGTCTGATTATCCTGAAATTGTTAGATTCTTGATAAAAAATGGAGCGGATGTTAATGCTAAGGATAGTCTCGGACATACGCCATTACATGTTTCAATTTTTCATAGAAATGAGTGCATAGCGAAGCTTTTAGTAAAATATAATGCTGACTTTACAATAAAAGATCGGATAGGATGGACTGCGTTGCACTTGGCCGCTCATGAGGGGCTTCTTAATACGACTAAGCTTCTGGTTGAAAAAGGTGCAGCCGTAGATGCTGAATCTTCAACAGGAATTACCCCTGCTCAAGCTGCGCTTATGCAAAAACATAAAGATATTGCATTATTTTTGCTTGCTTGCGACTTAAAAAAAGATGCAAAATATTCCTCATTCCGCTTTGACTAAATTCCCAAAATTACTACATTTAATAAGTAAATGGGAATTTTAGCTTTAAAATCGGAAAGATAAACCATGCGGTATGATTTTCGTGCAATTGAACAAAAATGGGAAAAAGAATGGGCTCAGAATCCCGAGCCGACGAAATTAAAGCCAGCCTTTGGCAAAAAATATTATTGTCTTGATATGTTCCCTTATCCTTCCGGATCCGGAATCCATATGGGGCACTGGCGCGCATACGTTCTTGCCGATATTTATACCAGAATCAAGTGGCTTGAACATTATCATATGTTGCATCCTATGGGTTGGGATGCCTTTGGATTACCTGCTGAAAATTATGCGATTAAGCATGGAGTTCCTCCGCAAGAAAGTACCGCTGAAAATATAGCAAACATTAAGCGCCAGATGAAGCATATGGGCGTTTTGTGGGATTGGACTAAAGAGATCAATACGACTGACCCTGAATATTATAAATGGACGCAGTGGATATTTTTGCAGATGTATAAAGCTGGCTTGGCTTATGAAGCTGAAGTCCCTATTAACTGGTGTCCATCATGCAAAACTGGTCTTGCCAATGAAGAAGTTGTGGCAGGTAAATGTGAACGTTGTGGAACTGAGGTCGAGCAAAAAGAGCTGCGGCAGTGGATGCTCAAGATTACCAAGTATGCTGATAAACTTCTTGAAGGGCTTGATGATCTTGATTGGCCGGAAAAAATTAAACTAATGCAGCGCAACTGGATTGGCAGAAGTGAGGGTGCCGATATTATATTCAAGACTGCCGATGCTACCACCAAAGAGCCGATCAATTTGACCGTTTATACCACGCGTCCGGATACAATTTTTGGATCCACCTTTATTGTCATGTCACCGATGCATCCTTTAGTCGAAAAGATTACTCCTGCTGATAAAAAAGAGGTCGTAGATAATTACCGCGATATGGTAAAAGCTTCTCTTGCTTTTGGCAAAATGCCTGGTGATGACAAGGAGAAGACTGGTGTATTTACCGGTGCCTATGCATTAAATCCAGCAAATGGGGATTATATTCCAATTTATCTTTCTGCTTACGTACTTATGGATTATGGAACCGGAATTATTATGGCGGTTCCTGCTCATGATGAACGTGACTTTGAATTTGCAGAGAAATTTAAGCTGCCAAGGCCCCAAGTAATTTTTTCTCCTGATGTAAAAGTTGATTCTCAGGGAAATGTAAATAAACCATACGCAGGTAATGGACCTTTGGTAAATTCAGGCCCATTTGATGGGCAAGAAGCTCTACCTGAAGGGGCGCACAACATTATTGATTATTTAGTAAAAAAAGATTCGGCTAAACGTGCTACCAATTACAAAATGCGTGATTGGGTATTTTCGCGTCAGCGCTATTGGGGTGAGCCCATTCCTATTATTCATTGTCCAGTGTGTGGTATTGTTCCTGTACCTGAAGATCAATTGCCGGTTGAGCTTCCTTTCGTTGAAAAGTATCAACCGACAGGAACAGGGGAGTCCCCTCTTGCAACAGTATATGATTGGGTAAATGTTGCATGTCCTAAATGTGGCGAGATGGCAAAACGAGAGACTAATACGATGCCACAGTGGGCAGGATCTTCCTGGTATTTCTTGCGCTATCCAAATCCACATTTGAGTGATAAAGCTTGGGACATGAAGGACATGAACTACTGGTTACCAGTTGATCTTTATGTCGGTGGTGTTGAACATGCCATTTTGCATTTACTATATGCCCGTTTTTATACAAAGTTTTTGTATGATCAGGGCTTTTTGCCATTTCAAGAACCATTTTTACGACTCTTTAATCAAGGCATGGTGCTTAAGTATTCCGAAAAAAGTGGCCAAGTTGAGAAGATGTCAAAGTCAAAAGGCAATGTCGTAAATCCTGATGAAATGGTTGAAAAATATGGTTCTGACGTCCTGCGTATGTATGTGATGTTTATGGGTCCACCAGAAATGGATTGTGAGTGGCAAGACAGCGGACTTGAAGGAATTCGTCGTTTTGCTGATAAATTATGGACGTTTCTTACCGATCCAAAAAATCTTGTAGATGAAACTGCTGTTGAAGAAGAAGAGGTAATCAAGCGTGTAAACCGCTTTATTTATGACTTTCAGAATCGGCTTGAACATATGAAGCCAAATACTGCAATATCAGTCATGATGGAACTTTTCAATGATCTTCAAAACAAGCAGATGAAACTTTCCAAAGAGTCATTTGAAAAGATTGTAGCTTCACTTTCTATTTTTGCACCTTTTATGGCAAGTGAGTTAGTTGAAAAGGTTCTCAATAAGAAACTTCAAGATTGTCATTGGCCAACATGGGATCCTGTATTACTTGAAGAGGAAAAGGTAACAATCGTTGTTCAAGTTAATGGAAAGGTCCGTGCGAACTTAGAAGCTCGCAAAGGCAAAGATCGACCGGCGATCGAGCTTGATGCACGTGCCCTTATTGGTAAATGGCTTGAGGGCAAAGAGATAGTCAAGGTTGTTTTTGTTCCTGATAGGCTTATCAACTTTGTTGTTAAGTGAAAAACTACCTAAAGTATGTGAGAAGGCCCCAAATTTACGGAAATACATGGGGGAACTTCCATTAAGAATTAGGGGCCTTCATAGTTTAAATAGTTGTTTTGTCCATAAATATTTTGCGTGCCATATCAATATAGATATCATCGAGAGCCTGACGATCTTTTTGAAATTCTTCTAGTGCTTGTTTTATCGAAGTTATGCAACCTTCTTGAAGATCAGGATGAACGGCTTGATAGCTTCTGCAAGAATCGATAATTTTTTGTACATGGCGAATTGGTGAAAAATGCTCATAGGCCTCTGCGCATAAATAGCCATATTGTTCAACAAAATCATGTAGTATACTTCCCCTATCTTTTTTGTCTTTGAGTGATTCATTTAGTAATGAAAAAGCTTTTTCTTGTTGTTCAATTGCGTTAGTCCATCTGCTTAATCTGAGTGTACTTACACCGTTAATCAATTCTTGCGGGTATGAATATGGACTTTCAACTTCTTTTGTTTGCTCTAAGGCTACAGGTTGTAAGGCAGATTCCTGAGCTTGTTGAGCTTTTCTTTTTTTCTTTTTATGTTTGTTCTTCTTTTTTTTGCTTTTTTGTTGAGAACTTTTTTGTTGCGATCTATCAATTTTAGCTTGATCCATGGCTGCAAATTCTGCCAAAAGAGTTTCAATATCTTTTATGTTTGTTGATGATGATGGTGCTGCTGATGTTTGTTGAGTTTGATGTATGGCCGGTTCTTCTTCTTCTTGTAAAGAATGTGGAAGATTTAAGTAATCACGAATTAAGCGAGATGCATCAGTGCCACGTAAACTTCTTGTCCTACTTTTCAACATTGAATGAATGCGACCATAGAGCTCGCAAAGTGTAAGTTCTTCTTTTGAGTACGACTGCAGTAAATGTTTGGTGCTGGCATAAACTTTTCTACATCCTTGTATTTTTTGGCTTGACCCTGCTAAATCTATCACCTCTTCATTCAATTCCTTTAATTGCAATATATAGGGCTTGTATTCAAAATAAGCTGCATGTGCAAATGGATTGTTCGGAATATCTTCTTCAAATTCTTTGGTAGTGGTTATATCTGCTATATGATCGAGATGAATACCTAAAAAAATGGTTTTCAACTCAGTTAGAGCGCGTGAGGCCTTTTTTACATAGTCATAAATCTCAGCGTTAGCTTCTTTGGTAGATTCAAAGACCTTATTTGCAAGATCGATAAGAGCAAAAAGATCGGAATCATGAGTAATTTTGGTTTCATTTGCTATTTTTGTGATTTTATCATGCATTGCTGCTACGATAAAGTCCCTTAGCTTTTTCTCAAGCATCTCGAATGTCCACAGTGCATGTTCAAAGTAACCATCAGCTTGCGGTCCGTTTTGGAGGTTCAATTTTATTTTTGATGGATCGAATATTGGCATGATTTGCTCGATATATACTTTTATAACCTCAAGGATATCGTTGATTTTACCTTGGTTAGGATGTTGATATAAAGAGCTCAAAGTGCTTTCAGAAGGTAATAGGTTGATGACTTTTCCCTCAATGCGGGGAATAATTTTTTGTATAGTTTTTGTTACGCCTCTATCAATAACTTTTCCTGCTCTTTCAAGTACATCATGCTGCAAGGTAAGTGCATATGCCATATCTAAGAGTTGGTCAACGTAATTGTCAGTAGGCATTAATCGGCTTGACCCGATTAGTTGATAAATTTGTTTGCTTAGTTTTTCTTCTTCCATGCCGTTGATATCTAGATTGATGTTGAGTACCCAAAAAAGACTTAAAATAACTAAACTTGATATTCTCATTAATTTCATGGCTACCCCATGGTTTTACTGCATTCTAATATTCAATAAGCTTGAAATAAATTATAACTTATATAATAAAAAAATGCAAATTGGATCTATTGTATTTTGTTAAAATTTGTAGTTTGTAGGGCCTAGGTCGTTAACTTCTATTCTATTTGAATTAATTGTGTCGCTATCTATGTGATATTCATGATACTGAATGAAATGTGATAAGCTTGACAAACTATTTAGCTTAATCTTAGATTTATATAAGCATTCCCAAAAATCTGCAAAAAACAGTTGTTTATAAAGGAGTTATGCTGTGAGTTGGTTTAGTGATTTATTGTTTCATTCTTTATTTCCAAAATCTTATCTGATCAAGGCAGTTTTTTGCCTTGTTAGTGTCAGTATGGCCGTAGTTTCCGAGGCCGGATACAATGATTATTGGACAAATCCTATTGGTCTATCTAAATTCTCATCAATCATTTGTGATCATCATATTGTTGCAGACGGGAATAACAATATTATTGTAGGTTGGCAGTACAATGGTACTGTTCATGCAGAGCATGTTTGTAATTATTCTGCCAGCCAAAAGATGTTGGCTGAGTTGACGAAAGAAAAAGAGAATGCTTTAGATATGCAGCTTGCTATTTCCTCATCAGGTAGCGCCATTTTTATATGGGATAGTAACACTGGAATTAAGGTTTCTCATTTTGAAGGGAATTTGAAATCATGGAGCTCTGATCCTACGGTTCTTTCAGAAGTTGGGTTTTCTCCTTATGTTGCGGTTAATGAACAGGGAAATGGTATAGCAGTATGGACGGTTGTCGATGATAATAAATTCAAAATTGCAGCTTCATTTTATGATGCGATTGAGCAAACATGGAGTTCAGCGGCAATCATATCTCCTTCAGGTCAGCAAAGTGATGTTTCTAAAGTAGTTATAGACAAAAAGGGAAATGCAACCGTTGTCTGGATTGCTCTGGCAAGACACCCTGAGCATCACAAAGTTCAAGCTATTCATTATGATGCGAAACTAAAAGAATGGAGCTCCCTGATTCCTTTGTCATTGCTCGAAGAAGATATAGATCTTGATACACTTCATCTTGCCGGTAGCAGTTCTGGCAACGTTATAGCCGTATGGCTTGATGCGCAGGGTGAAGGTAGCACAAGAGCTTCTTATTTTGATGCCGATTCGCAGCAATGGAGTATTGCGCGTACTGTTGCCCCAGTGAGCATGTTTCCCCAAGCGGTGCTTGATGAAAAGGGGAATGGCTTGGTTATTTGGTATAATGCTGAAGCTATTGGTTCAGTGTTTTTTTCTCAAGAAAAGATGGAATTTTCAAATCCTATACCGATTGCTCATGGAAAAGTTGAAGAGGCATCAGTAGCAATTAATAGAAAGGGGGAAGCTTTAGTTGTATGGAAATGTTCGGGCAAGGATTTTGAATATTCTCGCTTTGATCAGACTCAATTCAAGTGGAGTGCGCCAATAAGGCTAGCTTCAGGAAAAAACTGTTTTGAAGCAAAAGTTTGTCTTGATGATGCAGGGAAAGCCTTTGTAATATGGATTCATGAGGAAAAGAATCGTGATAAGATTCAGATGATCGAAAGTTTTGATGCTACTACAATACAGCAATTACATGAACAAAATGCAACTACAGAAATCCAGGCACCGTTAAGTCAATCTTGTATTCTTCCACCCGTAAATGTTCGTGGACAACGAAGATTATATCAACGCAGAAAAAGGACTAGCTTGGTAAATATTATAAGCTGGGAAAAAAGTCCGACGTTGTCAGTGGTGCAATATCATATTTATAGTGATCCAATGCTTAGAAACAGAATTTATACCGTTTCTTCACATCGTTCACTTATATTTTATCATCGTGGAAGGCACCAGAATCAAAAGGATGTCTATTATCTTACGGCTGCTAACTCTGTAGGTGCTCAAAGCAACCCAATTCAGATTGTTATTACCTAAGGGAACTCGCAAAGATTCAATTTTTCTCAAAATTGTAGGAAAAATTTAAGCAGTATCAATCTATAATGTGCATGACGTCATGAGACTTTTTTGGTTAAGGCATCTATTTCTTGTTTTTTTCTGATGTGATCCATAATATGAGTATAAAGAGGCAATTGTTTTTTGTAACGATATTAACAGTAAATGTTCTTTGTAGGGGAGTATGTAGTATGGCACGAAGCAAAATCAAAGTTGAAAAAGGGAAGCTGGCAGATTATCGTGCACGCAGAAATTTTACTGTAACCACCGAGCCTTCTGGAGAGGAACAAAAAAAAATTGGCAAAGAACCGATCTTTGTTATTCAAAAACATGATGCACGAACATTACACTATGATTTTCGGCTTGAAATTGATGGTGTTCTTAAATCCTGGGCGATTCCAAAAGGGCCCTCTTTGAATCCAAGCATAAAGCGGTTGGCGGTTCCTACTGAGGACCATCCACTTGGATATGCAGAATTTGAAGGAGTTATACCTGAAGGCCAATATGGTGCGGGTCCGGTTATGGTATGGGATATTGGAACCTACGTAAATATTAAACGTGATAAAAAAGGTAAATTGCAGCCGATAAAAAAATGTTATAAGGAAGGAAGGATAGAGGTATATCTCGAGGGCGAAAAACTTTATGGAGATTTTGCCCTAATTCGTACATCACGAACTACCAAGGGAAAACATAATTGGCTTTTGATAAAAATGAAAGATGAGTATGCAAGTACTTCACGCAATCCTGTAGCACGCCGGACAAAGTCGGCCATCACTAATAGGACCTTAACGCAGATCAAGAAGGATGCGAAGACTAAATAAGTATTGTTATGTTCATCTTGAAAATGACTACGTTCAATTGTATTGATTGATGAGTCATGAGTGAACTCAATGGGAGAGAGTGATGGGGATACTGAAGTTGGGACGATATACTGTAGAGTTGTCCAATGAAGACAAAATCCTATTTCCCAAAGAAAAAATTACAAAAGGTGAGCTTATAGATTATTATCAAAAAATTGGGCCTATTATGGTTACGTATACCAAAGATAGGCCTATTAGCATGGTACGTTATCCTGATGGTATAGAAGGAGAAGGTTGGTATCAAAAGGATGCAGGATCTTATTTTCCTTCATGGATAAAAACTAAGCCGATCAAAAAAAAGGATGACGGGGTTACCAATTATGTGCTGATCAATAATGTAGTGACATTGGTCTACCTTGCCAATCAAGCAGTGATCGCTCCTCATATCTGGTTGAGCAGAGTTGATAAGCTTGATTATCCTGACCGTATGATTTTTGATCTTGATCCATCCGGAAAAGATTTTAAAATGGTCCAAAAGGGTGCGTTGCTCATAAAAGATTTTTTAGATGAGCTGAAGTTGCCTTCATTTGTAATGACCACCGGGTCACGAGGCCTTCATGTGGTAATACCATTAAGGCGTGTTCAAACATTTGATTGGGTGCGCAGCTTTGCATACGATTTAGCATCTATTATGGTTGAACAATATTCCGATCTCTTTACGCTTGAAATGAGAAAAGTAAAACGTAAAGAATTGGTTTTTATAGATACCTTGCGCAACGCATTTGGGCAAACAGGAATTGCTCCGTATGCCGTTCGCCCAAAGCCAGGTGCTTCCGTTGCAACACCGATCGAATGGAAAGAGGTTAAAAGTTCACAATTGCGGTCAAATAAATATACGATACGAAATATTTTCAAGCGTATTGATAAGGTTGGGGATTTGTGGCAAGGAATTGATAAAAAAGCAGTAAGTCTTGGCAAAGCACGTAAAGTTCTTGATCAGATCAAAGATAACTTGTCTGTAGAGTAATCCAGTGCTATGGTGAGTGGTAACTTTACTAAGTAAGGCCTAACAAACATAGCAGATTGGAGTTATTGATGAAATTATTTTTAGATACTGCAAATCTTGAATTTATCAAAAAATGGACTGATACAGGCATTATCAACGGCATTACAACCAACCCAACTCATTTGGCTAAAGAGGGTGGGGATCCTACTAAACAAGTCAAAGAGATCTGTGCTCTTATGAAGCCTCATGGTGATGTGAGTGTGGAAGTTACTGAAGTTGCACCGGAAGCTGCCTATAAACAGGCTCATGAGATTGCAAAATTGGATTCAAACATTGTGGTAAAAGTTCCGTGTGCTGCTGAGTATTATATGACGATCAAACGACTAGTTTCTGATGGCCTGAAGATTAATGCAACGCTTGTTTTTAGTTTGGAACAAAGTTTGATGATGGCCAAACTTGGTGTATTGTATATTTCTCCTTTTATCGGTCGTCTTGATGATATTGGTGCTGATGGTCAAGCATTGATAGAAGAAATTCGCACCATGCTTAACCTCTATGACTATCAAAGTCAGCTACTTGCTGCATCTATTCGAACGGTTAGCCATGTGCATAATGTGATGCTAGCTGGTGCAGATATCGCAACCGTTCCTATCTCTGTATTTGAAAAGATGATGAAACACCCATTAACCGAAAAAGGTATGAAATTATTTAACGCTGATTGGCAGAAGCTTAATATAAAAAAATTCCCTGCTTAATTATATATTAGACCTCTTCTGAAACTATATAGCTAATGTCAATTATTGTGAGCGTTCGAATCCTTCAAGTACGCCCTGCGGGCTTCCATCAGGACGAACGGAATCTAATAAACTATCGCATTTGATTTGATTAGCTTTTTGCGGGTTTCAGAAGAGGTCTATTCTCTTAATTTGCAAATAACATTGCTTTCGTTATAATGATGAACATCCCCATTCATGTTGTTGAAAGAAGTTAAGTCTGATATTAATTGTGGAATAGGAATGAGTAGAACATATCTTTGCATATCCATCCTGTTGTTATGTTGCAGTATAGCCCATGCCAATCAAGCATCTGATAATGCACGAAAAGATGCATTTACTTACATTTATCATCATAAGGATGTATGGGAAGGAACGGAGTCTGCTTCTGGTATAGGATCAACCTTGATTGCAACGGAGACGTTGCGTTGTGTACTTCCGGCAATTATCAAAGCACTTGAGGTTCAGGTTCTTCTTGATGCGGGATGTGGTGATCTTAATTGGATTAAGCGAATTCCGTTTGATGTAGCTTGTTATATTGGGGTTGATATTGTTGATGAATTGATCAAAGTAAATACTGAAAAATACAATGGTGATTGGATTAAATTCCAGTGCCTTGATATTACTAAGGATGAATTACCGTACGCTGATCTTATCTTGTGCCGTGATTGTTTACAACATTTATCCTTTGAAGATATAAAAGCTGCAATTAACAATTTTAAAAGAAGCGGAGCCAAGTATCTGTTGGCTACAACGTATGTTAACCTTCATGAAAATATTCATGATATTCAAAGTGGATGCTTTCATCTCGTTAATCTGATGAAAAAGCCATTCAATTTTCCTGAGCCAATTTTTTCGTTTGATGAACTTTCTGCTGAACCAGAGATGATTAGATGGCGCAAGCGAATGTGCGTCTGGAATCTGTCAGAAATATAGCTATTTTCTAAATAGCACTTTCTATTCTTTCCGTCACGATTGAAAGTATGCTTTTCTTGCGGGTTATTCATGTAGTAAATCTCTGCCTTTTTGGGGCTAATTCCTTTAATTATGTTTTGACAATTTGGCCATTTTTTTAGATGCTTAAACTAGTGGCAAAAGTATCGGCCTAATAGCCATCGGTGCTATAAAGTAATAATTTTAGTCTGCAAAAATCTGTAAAAAGTATGATTCAAGAGCTTAAATATATTTCATTAACCTTTATTTTTTTCTATGCATCGCTGTGTATACCACCGTTGAACGCTGTTTTAGTTCAGCTTGATGCTTTAACATTCAAAAAAACTGAGCATGGCCCTGTTCATACCTGTTATATAGGTTATGACGCTCATGAGCATGCGGCAGATGCAGATGATGTCCAGGTATCTTCGTTTGATAGCATTTTAAGGATGCGTGATAATAAGCGAAAGCCTTTGCATCTTTTTGTTGAAGTTCCTCCGAGAATTGACAATGAATTAAATTATAGTCATAAGGTTACCACTGAATCTCTTTCACTCGCGGAGAAATATCCATCAATAATAGCTGAAAATGTTGAATTTCGTGTCAATTCAGGAGCAGCGCTGTCCATGCTGCATCCTCTTGCTTCTTCTGTAAACTATGTATCACCACAAAGTATATTTAGTGTTGGCAAAAAAGAATGCATGTTTGGACATGTTAGCTTTGTAACCGTTCTACAAGAACTTGCTTGCCATAAATTGAATTTAGCAGAACGTTTGGACGATCCTTTTTTGGTACCATTTATTGATAAAAAATTGAAAGAATATGAGGAACATGAAAAATGCTTGCTTAGTGCATTAACAACTGCTCAACTTCCTATGCAAAAAGTTCTTTTAGATCTAATAAAAAAAAGGACGTTCTCTTTTGATAATCAGCTTAAGATTTATGAATACCTATTACTTTTATGCTCGACTCAATTTGACTTAAATGCCTTGCATCTCATTCAGCATAACATCAGTTCTGATTGTGCATTGATCATTGGCGCTGACCATGCTGCATGGATTTCCATGGTATTAAAAAAAATGGGTGCTGAACGTGTCACGTATGGTAATGGAGAATCCTATCTTGGTCCTCAGTCTTTTAGCATTTTTGCAGAGATTTAGGAATCGAAAAAATCTAATCTTAAAAAGCGCTAAAATTAAAATCTTATTAATATTAAAACTGTATGTATTGCTTTTATAAAAATTTCTATTTTATAATTAAGTATGGGTGGGTTTGAAAATCTTGAGAAGGATAGAGTTGTGAAGTATAGGTCAATAAGCGCAATTATACTGTTTTTTTCAGTTTTAAATCTTTCTGCTTCCCAAAAGCCACGAGAAGTTCTTGGAAAGTATCGTATATATATCAAAAATATAAGTAAATACCCTGTTCGTATTTCGGTTGGCCCGGCTTATCCTAGTTCAATTTCACTTGAACCGGATCAATCAATGGATTTTCCTGCAACTGCGGTAGGAATTGTTACTGCAACAACGTATGGTGCATGGAAGCAATATGCGGGGAGGGCTGCTCAATTAGATGTTTATAAATTGGTGCAAAAACAGCCGAATACTAATTGGCTCGTCACTATTAATTGGCAATTTGATCCTGGATTGCGGGGAAAAATTGGAAAAACAGGGCAATGGGATATTCAGGCAACGCCATATGAAATTTTAGAGAAAGGCCGTTTTGAGTTGCCTTATGCATCGAGAATAACAGATTTAGAAAAGTTTCTCGTTTTCAAATGCCCTGCTGTTGATAGAAAAACTGTTTTGAAAGCTGCTGAGATATGGTCAATGTTTCCTCGTGCTGTTTCTAAGATAGTAGAACATAAGGATATTTATCCTTATAATATCCTTGATCTTGATATTGGAGGTGTTACTGAGCCTGATCTTGAACGCTTAGAAACCTGGAAAGAATATTTATCTAATCATTTGGCCCAAAAATTTGATCGACTTTTTTCTGATCCTGTTGTTTCCTCTGTTGTCAATAGACTTCTTGGCAGAGCAGTTATGGCTTTGAAAAGCAAATCCTCTTTTGTTTACGGTCCTTGCGATATTATTGCAGACATTGTGCATGCAGAAGAGCTAAAATTGCAGCTTCAGATTGCCAAAAAAGTGACTGAGCTTAAAAAAGCTGAAAAGGAATACCGTGAGATGAAAGAAAGAAGTCAGCAAAAGATGAAATTCGAAAATTTACTAAATCGTGCGAGGAAAAAAGATGCCGTTGGAGCATTTCTCTCAGAATTGGTAGATTTTTCGGTATTTGATATCCCTCCAGAAAAAGCAACTTATCAACAATTTTTATTACAGTATAATCTAAAGTTAGCGCCGATTACGTACTTTCTTAAAGGTGCTGATAGTGAAACTTTAGGCCGGTGGGCATATCAGTTTGGTATTCTTAAAGAACTTCTAAAGCAAGATGGAAGTGATATTACTCTTTTCTCTGTTGGATCACGAGGCTATCTGTTGCAGGAGGTTCCGCAGTTTATTGTAAAAATAGCAGAACAATTTCCTGAAAAAACAATAACTATTTACAGTGTAGGAGGCGAAAAAAATGTGTCATCATTAGCCGATAATCCTAATTTTGTAAGAATAGCTCGATCTGATGGCATAGAGCAGTATAAGCATAAAAATCTACCTATTACTGTTTTTTCATTTTCGACATTGATTCCGATTAACTATAAATATATAAAGGTGCCCGATAGTTTTTATACGATTTTTTATAATCTTATCGAAAGAAAACTGCAGCAGCAAAGGATTATTTTTATTGGTAACAACACCACACACTATAACATGGCAGACTTACCTTTAGTAGCGGCCGCATATTATTTTAACAAGAACAAAGGAGTCAATGGTCAAAATCTGCAGTTGTACTGTCTGGCTGGAACTGGTGATGTTACTTCTGATTTTATTGTCTTTGATCCGATAAAAGATTCTCAGGTATATTTTGATCTTTCTCCTATTAAACAACGTATACCTATATGGGAGGACAAAAATGCTAATGTGATTTTTGTAATTAAAGGAAAAAAATCACCATTTACTCCTTTTGATAGTTATAGCTTTAATTCCAATCCTCCATCTATTTCTGATGAAGAAAGGAAGAGGCGCATGATTGAATATAACATTGAAAAAATTAATAATGGCCTCATTGTGCGTAGTATATCTGGTTTGGTTCGTGAGCCGGTTGGTAAGTATTATGAAGATTTAAAAGAAGAGCATAAACTAGATCTTTTACGTATTCAGTAAGGATAGTTTTTTAGGGATAGCATTACCAATATAGTAAAAAATATTGAATTGCTGTGCGCTGAAATAGTACAATTGATTATGATTAGGTGGGGTATGAAAGGGGATGGTATGAAAGCAATCACAGTAATTATGGTAACCAGTTTATTGGTTACAGGAACAATAGTATGTATGACGCCAGAACAAATGACGGCAAAACTTGATAAGTTTAGATCTAAATATCAATCAGTTCCTGACAATATTGTAGAAACTACGATAAAAGATAAAGAGAAGGCGCTTTCTGATGCAAGGCGTAAAAAGGATATGCTAGCGAGGCAACATGGGTCTTACTCAAAAATTGTAAAAGATGCTCAGCAAAAGATGCTTCTTCTGGATCGAGAGATTTGGATTCTTAATGATATTCTAAGGAAACATAAAGAAGAAAAAATCAGAAAAGCAGCTCAGGCAAGAGAGGATGAAGAAGATGAATAATAGCGTAAGTCCAATTTAAACTGAGTGGGTCTAATTCCCCGAGGCTTGCCTCGTAATCCGTTCGAATGGTTCGATACGATGCTTTGCATCACTCACCACGAACGGGTATCTCTAAAATCTGATACCCCCGTCAGCTTGCTGCGGGGAGGCTTCATGAATCATGTAAGTTATTTAAGATTTTCTAAAACATACGACTACTACAACACTATCTGTATTCATTTATCCAATTATTGATAAATGAATACAGATAGTGTTTCTATTAATACCGATGAGGTTATACCTATTGTGTTGCTGTCCACATATTTAGCATGCGGCAAACATATATTTTAACGGAGGAGGGGGAACATGAATTACGCAAGGCTTATCGGTATTCTCTCTATTTTATTGTGTAGTCTAAATAATAAACCTATGGAAGTTGATGAGGCGGATTTTCCTGATCGAACTGTATATATCAATAACAAGAGTGAATATCCGGTGAGAATAGCTGTTGGGCAGCATTATCCGAGTTCCATTGCGTTAGATCCTGGACAGACTATGGATTTTCCTGTTGATAAGGTGGAGACGATTTCGGCTTCCAGTTACGGTAAATATGCTCATTATTTGGGCGTAGTTGCCGAACTCAATTTTAAAGGCCTTCTGCAAGAAGAAGATGTTGGTAGCCAGGATTTTGTGGTCAATATTACCTATGAAGAAGTTTCATCTAGTGGAATTTTGTGGCTAGCCCGCTATCTTTTTACTCAAGGCAAATGGGCGTTGTCACTTGATCCGGTTGATTCCGGCAAAACTGGTGTTATGATTCCTTCGATGGGTAATGATTACATTGATAAGCTTTATGACAAAATTGCGGGATCTTCAAAAACTATACCTGAACAAATCGCAAAAGATGCTGCTCTTATCTGGTCTATGTTTCCGCGTGCAGCCGATAAAATTGCCGGAAAATATCAAGTTTATCCGTTCCATATTCTTGGTATTGATATTGGAGGTTTTATTGCGTCAGATGAGCAGTTGCGCAATTGGGCCGATCTTTTGTATACGTCATTATCAAAAAGGTTTGCTCACATAGAGAATAAGGCTATTTGGAATGCGGTAAATATGTTGATTGCTGATGCGATTGAGTCATTAAGAGCAGGTAAATATTATGCGAATCATGACCCTGATTATCTGCTTACGCTTTTGCATAGATCTGAAGTTGTTCATGAAAAAGATGAATCTTTGCCAATGGAGCTTATTTATCAACTAGAAAAAACAGTAAAAGATGATGCGGCTTTAGTTCTTTTGGCACAATTAAAGACGGTAGCATCTAAAAAAAAGACGGCTGAACCACCTGCGGCTCCACCTCCTCCACCACTCGAAAAAGTTAGCGATATATCAAAGAACTATAAAGAAAAAACTGTTGCACGATTTATGGGTGAACTTAAAACGAAGAACCCGGAAGAAGAGACCTTGCTGGACAAAGTTGCTATGCGGATATTTGGCATTATTGATCAATTAAACATTGATCCGCTACTTCTTGTAAATCTACAATATGCAGCGTTGGATAAACTAAGATTGATAGAGAAACATAAGCACAGTATCAGGCAGCTCAGTCAGATTCATGAGTTTATAACTCCTGCAATGATGGGTATGATACAAGCTGAAGATAGGCCTTCTTATGCTATGCAAAATTGGATTGGGCGTTTGGGAACAGTTACAAGAACAAAAGCATATGAATATGCAAAACTTGAATTGCCGGACCTACAAAAGCTTGTAAGGGAAGAAGATGCCAATCGAGATTATCAAGCGTCACTGATGTTACATTTGCAGCAACAAATTGCAAAGTTTCAGGATCCTGAAGATTCATAAATTCTTCCACATTTAAGCTTCTTATGGTATTCCTAATTTATAGATAGATAATCATCATTGATGAATATATACAAATCTTAAAGAAAGGAATATTCGTGAAGCTTAGTTCGTATAGTACTCTATTAGTCTTCTGTTTTTGTTCTATTCTGCAGTCCCAAGGCTTGCAAACAGATTGGACTATTCCGGTAACTATCACTCCAGATGGCATAACTGAAGAGGAAGCTGCAGCTCCAAAGCTCGTAAGTGATAATGATGGTAATGCAATAGCAGCATGGGTCACAGAGGGGAGTATTACCGTCCCAGGTAAACTTCAAGTATCACATTTTGATCCGGCAACGCAAACGTGGAGTGTGCCGCTGGATATTGCTTCACCAACTCTTGCGCCAATTGCAGATTTTCAGTTGATAATGAATCCTGTTACAGGAGAGGCATTTCTTGCGTGGTCTATAGGTAGTGTAGGTATATTTATAAAGCGATATGATGGAGCTCAGTGGAATACCACCAAACAAATACCGCCATCCGGCATAACTTTAAAAATGGCAATTGATACCAATAGCAATCTTACACTGATCTGGCTTGAGTCAAACCCCTTTCCACAAAAAAATCTATTAAAAGCAACCTATTATAACTCTTCTATTCCATGGGCATCGTGGACGCCATTTGTTAAAACAATTGCGGAAAAAGGCGATTTTGCTGATGATCCGGGTCAAGAAATCAAGATGGATGATGCAGGAGATGTTTTTTTTGTCTGGTCAAAATCGGATGGTCCTAATCCTTCTTTGCAGGCAAGTTGGTATGATGTTGCACGAGATGGTACATGGCAAGCTTGGGTTCCCGTTGTAAAGGAGCTTGAAAGTCAAATTCAATCTCCTCCTACTCGTATCCCTATAGATCTGAATCTTAATGGTATTGGTGTTGTTACGTGGACGTCAGGGATTTTCCCAAATAATTTCATAAAAGCTGCACGGTATGATCGATCAACTACGGCATGGGCAAACTGGGTTCCTGCAAATGAGACTGTAACTATGCCAAAAAATTTAACTTCAGTGGATTGTTCCAAGGTTGCAATTGATAGTTCAGGAAATATTTTTGTGGTTTGGAAAGAATTTCCATTACAGATAAGAGCCTCCCGTTTTGAGCCACCACAAACATGGAGCACATGGGCTCCATTAGTAAAGATTATAACTGATGATACGCCACAAATCTGTATTCTTGAATTGAAAATGGATCTATTAGGCAACGTATTTCTTGCATGGGAATCATCTTCTCGGTTAGATCTTTATGGATTACGGTATGATCAAACACCATGGGTTGCCTGGAATCCGGTAGGTAAAAGCTCATTGCTTACCAAACTCGCATTTGCTTCGGGTAATTTAAATATAGTAACGGATGGCAGTGGCAATGCGCGTGTATACTGGCAAACAAGTATTCGTGAAAATTTACGATTTTATGGTTTGTTTCAAAGTGTTCCTTATGACGTATCTACCGATACGTGGATGCCTTCACGAGATCTTTCTGAACCACTATGGGGCGGTCTTAATTACCCGTCGATTGCCATGAATGAATCAGGTGCAACGATAGCTATATGGCTTTTAGGAAAAGATCCGGATGGAAATACAGGACTCCGATCTGCATGGGCGATTGACCTTGCAAGCAAACAATTTGCAGATGATATTCCAACAGAAGGTGTTGATTTTGCTGCAGATTCTGATGGTGATGCGAATGTATATTTATTGAGTGCCGGTACACAAGAGGCTGAAAGTTCTGCTCAACTCTATCTGAACTTGCGTGAAGACCCTATAGAAGTATGGACTCGAGTATGGCAATCTGATCAACAAGATGTAACACAGGTTGATGTTGCTGCCGATGTGAGCGGAAATGTGGCTTTGGATTTTGTAAATGATCCCGCGGGAAATGGTGTTCTTTATGGAAGATATGGCAGTGCCAGTGCTGTTGTGATTTCAGATCCATCACACGATGCTCGTGATGGTAGAGTTGCTATTTGTGACCTTGACCGAGCTGCTTCTTGTTATGTTGCAAATACAGTAGTCAGGTCCTCGCGAAGCAATGGCCAAGAGTTTGTAGGTGAAATTTGGGTAAATTTGTATGATCCTGCCGGTTGGCAAGTCCCAACTCTTGTTTCTGCTAGTGGTGCACAAGCTTCATCACCTCGCATTACTATGGATAGTGTTGCAAATGTTACTGTTGTATGGAAAGTTCTTGAAGGTGGAAAGTGGAGAATTCAGACGCGACGATTATTTTTTAACATTAATACGAATACATGGAGCTTGCAGGATCTAAAGTATCTTTCTGATCAAAGTTTAAATGCGGATATGCCGGGGGCAGCCGCAGCTTCAGATAGTAGCGTTCTGTTTGCCTGGAAATTGATTGATAATGATCAAAGCAAAATACAGGCAACGCGCTATGAGCCATCTGATTTGTATACTTGGAACACATGGGATCCGACAGTGCCATTAACCGATCTGACATCTCTGGCAGAGGTTGATCAGCCGGCTGTTTCGGTTGACTCTGCTGCAAATGGTCTTGTTGTCTGGAAGATTGTTGATTTATCAGACAATTGGCGGATTCAGTCGGCTCGCTTTGATGCGCAAACAGGAGAGTGGAGTCTTCCTTCAACAATGATGCGTGCATTGCCTCAATATCTATCTCCTGCAGGGCAAGATGCTGATTTGCCGAGTGTACGGTTGGGTGAGCAAGGATACGGCATTGTTGGATATACTGTTGACAGGATGCAAGGTAATCAACAGGTAATTATCAATACTTATAATCCAGATGTTCGAGAGTTTAGTGCGTCAGCAGATCCTGGCTTGCAGCCCGGAATTTTTTCTAAATTAGCAACTGTTGTTAATTATGACGACAGGGTCGGGGTGATCGCGCGAGGAACCCCTACTTCACTGCTTAGGCGTTCTAATGGTGATCAATCAGTTGGTGCAGCATTATTAAAACCTCGATCAAGTCTGGTGCCTGCTGCCCCTGTCAATGTTCGAGGCAATCAAGAACTTCATCGTTTTCCACTGCAAGCCGATTTAATGAATGTATTGCGATGGGAGGCTGGCGATAATACCGCAACCCGATTTGAAATTTATACCGATGCAGGTCGAATGCAGCTTGTTGGTATAATCCCAGCCAATTATCCTCTAGTTTTCTATCAACATTGCATAAAACCTGGTATAACTAGTATGTATTATATTTTTGCGGTAAACGATGCCGGCTATAGCAATCCGGCTGTCATTACTATTTAGTCTGATTTTAACTCTGTAGGCTTTCTGAAGTTATACTTACTATAGTTCAAGCATTTTTGAAAATAAAAGCTATATAAGATGAATATCCCGTTCGTCCTGAGGGAAGCCCGTAGGGCGTACTTGAAGGATTCGAACGGAATTTTCCAATAAATTATTATATTTAATTTCGCTTTGAGCAGGTTTCAAAAGAGGTCTACATGAATGAGCTGATTTTTATTCTTCATTCTCTTATTATCGGTGGAGCGGCAGTTGCAGCGCTCGGTTTTGGCAAAGAAGCTCTTGTTGCATTTATCGCCTTACTTGGCATTTTATCAAACCTGTTTATAACCAAGCAGGTTGTGCTGTTTGGGCTTGATGTTGTCGCTACTGATGCCTTTGCAGTAGGTGCAATGCTCGGTCTTCAATTATTGCAGGAATATTACGGTCGAGAAATAGCCAAGCGAGCCATCGTAATTAGCTTTTTTTTACTTATTTTTTATGGGCTCATGTCCTGGATACATCTGAGATACCTGCCAAGTGGATCGGATGTAGCTCATCCTCATTTTGAGGTGATTTTACATCACATGCCACGCATTGCTCTGGCTTCTTTGATATCATATCTTGCCTCACAGATATTAGATTATCAGCTTTACGGCTTGCTCAAGAGGGTGCTAAAGGGTCGTTATCTGCTCCTGCGTAGCTATAGTTCGCTCATCCTGGTTCAACTTTTTGATACTATTTTATTCAGTTTTTTGGGGCTTTATGGTATAATAAGTAGCGTTAGAAACGTTATTTTAATGAGCTTTGCTATCAAAATGGTGGTTATTCTTCTGAGCACTCCTTTTGTGGCATTCTCCAAAAAATTGATAAGAAAATAGAAAAAGAGATAATGAATGCATGTTCTTTTGAGCTTATCCATCGCTCCAAGCGGTCGCGAGCTCGTGTAGGCAAAATTCATACTCCGCATGGTACCATCGATACGCCAAGTTTTGTTGCAGTTGGTACCAATGCTACGATCAAAGCCCTTGATAGTAAGCAGCTAGAGGATATAGGATTGCAGCTTATGTTCTGCAATACCTACCATTTGCTGCTTCAACCAGGCGCCGAAACGATCAAACAGGCAGGCGGTCTTCATTCGTTTATGAATCGAACTATGCCGATTATTACTGATTCTGGTGGATTTCAGGTATTTAGCTTGATGTATGGCACGGTGGCTGATGAACTTAAAAGCCGAGGGCAGAAAAAACTTGATAATACGGTTTTGAAGATTAATGAAGAAGGGGTATTATTCAGATCATACAGAGACGGTACGCCAATTTTATTGACTCCTGAAACTTCAGTACAAGCTCAGAAAAATCTGGGTGCCGATATTATTATTCCCTTGGATGAGCTACCTCCCTACCATATGGATCCTCAAAAACTTAAAGAATCATTGGCGCGAACGCATAGGTGGGAAAAAAGGTCTCTTGATGAGCACCTGAAAGCAAGAAATAAGCAGGCGATGTATGCGGTGGTTCATGGCGGAGTTGATAAAGAGCTGCGCAAAGAAAGCTGCGACTATTTGACCAGCCTTGATTTTGACGGATATGCCATTGGCGGAAGCTTGGGCAAAAATCATCAGGAGATGTTTGATCTGCTCGGGTTTGTGATGCCACAACTTCCTGAAGAAAAGCCTAATCATCTTCTTGGTATTGGTGATCTGCGCTCGGTAGAGCAGTGTGTAAAACTTGGAATTGATACGTTTGACAGTTCTCATCCGACTCGCTGTGCGCGTCATGGGCTTGTATTTACCAAAAATGGATCGCTAAAAATTATGCAAGCAGACAACAAAACTTCATTAGAGCCTATTGAACAAGGCTGCAATTGTTTTACTTGCAAGCATTTTACTCGAGCTTATCTCCATCATCTTTTCAAAGCCAATGAATTGACTGGCTACACCCTAGCAACCATCCATAATTTGCATTTCATGGTCAATCTGATGAAGGATTATCGGCAAAAGATCCTTGAGGATGAAATTTAGAATTACAAACTATCAGCTACGCCATTTAATGAATCTTGTAGTATTTTATTGGCTTGGCGCAATCGACTATTTTCCTTTTGCACTTTAGCTAATGCTTCGGTGTGCTCTGTAGTTTTGGTTGTAAGTTCTCTATTCTTTTCACCCAAGCTATTTTGTAATACTCCGTTGGCATTTTTTAATGATCGGATCTTATGATAGCAATAGATTCCAACTGCTGCGCATCCCAGACCAACCGTACTAAGTGTATATGCCATGGGGTGTTTAACTATGAAGTTATGCAAAGGCTTTGCAAATGAGCTTATGGTAGAAATGATATTATTTGTCTTGTGTGCAGGGACGAGAGCAGATGATATCGATTCTGAAGCTTTTTCAATTGAAGGAGTTTGCAGCCCTAGTCTCCAAAAGTTTGTTTTAGGAAACTTAGGAGCGAGCTTGCTTGCTACAATTCCTGCACCAAAGCTTATTACTGCAACAGTACATGGCCTAAACCATTGCATAGATTTAACAGTGTTTGCTGGTAGAATGAGAAGGGTAATAATCAAAATTCGTTTAATCATCATAATCTCTTATTTTAAAATGGCCATCGGTAAGTTGGACATTCTCTTTTCATGCCAAAACATCCGTCAATGGTGAAATTGCCACCCCAGAGAGAAAAGCGTGAAGGGCATTCTGGGTAACAATAATCAACAGTTCTAGCGAGTGAATATATCAGTCCTACAACCAATAAAAGCACTATGACCGTTTTTACAAATCGTTTGCAGTAACGTGCCGGACGTTGTTTGAGTTTGTCGATTTCTTGCTGTTGCTGAATCACGAGTTGTCGAAGTTCTTGCGGCTTTAATTCAGCGAATTTAGCTTTTGTCTTTTCTTTGATATGACGAGTAATTTCAGAAAATTCTTGTTTGAGCTGCACAATTTCTTGTTTGGTCGACTCATGATGTTCATTGAGCGTAGACGCTGAAGAGCGTTCTAGTTTTTCAATAATGCTTTGCAGTCGTAACATTTCCTCTTTTACTGCAGTATCTATTTGTTGTATGTGTTCAAGATTACTTTTTTGTGTCAGGTCTATCTGAGAAACAAGGCCTTCTCGTTGTGCTTGTAGTTGAATCAATCCTTTTCTGAGCTCTTGAATCCCTTGCTCAATTACTTTATGTTTTTCGCCATGGTCTGCCATTGACACTTCTACTCGTCCAGCTGTGCGAGCAGCTGCTTCAAGCAATTGACCCACATCCTCATGTTCCATAGAATATGCATGAGATCCATATCCAATCAATCCACAAAAAATAACTATTTTTTTTATCATGAAATATCCATTTATGTAATGCATTTAAAATATAACAATATCATTTCAGAAATTTTTACTACTTAAACCAAATTATTTCAGGTGAGACTTGGGTTTAGACTGTTTTGTTGTTTTTATGAGTTTTTTGAACCTTGGTAATGACGTCAATATAACCATTTAACGCCATTATTGCTTTATGTTGTGTTTCACGCGTTTCGAACAATTCATCATTGTATTCAGTTAGGGCGTTTATTTCACTTTCTTGTGTGCCAACTCTTTTTTGTAGTGCATCATTGTATTCCTTTAGGTGTTTTATTCTACTTTTTTGTTTAGCAATGTTTTTTTGTAGCGCATTTACGGTAACCTGTTGTTTTTTTGAGCTTCTATCTGACTTTGCCTTATTTCTTGATAATTTTTTGGCTGTATTGTAACAATAAATTCCTGCGCTAACTACCGACCCAATCCCCAGGATTCCTATAGATGTTACCGGATGTTGAGCGATTACGTTGTGTACTTGATTTGCAAAAGAGCTTAGTGTGGTGACAATTCCGTTTGTTTTTTTGCTTGAATTTGTACTAATTGGTGTGCGATTTGGTGTCTCTGAGGTT
>Ga0180437_10001262_pt1 | contig 43624 bp, 36 predicted proteins | sample SS_ome_4_FD_132410 | JGI IMG/M metagenome (GOLD analysis project Ga0180437, IMG submission 132410) | Hypersaline lake sediment archaeal communities from the Salton Sea, California, USA - SS_3_D_1 metaG | ecosystem: Environmental > Aquatic > Non-marine Saline and Alkaline > Hypersaline >... | reverse complement strand
TGAGACAGGAATCTTCCCAATTTGCATACCATTCTTCATTCTGACATTGAGCAGAACGGAAACATGACATGAGAAGTTTGTAGCATGGATCACAGATAAGACTTAGTTCAGTTTGGGTGGAACAACCATGATCTTCATAAGTCTGGATACATTCATTAGAAAGTTCGGAATCACAAACAAGTTCAGGTTCATCGTTCTTAGTGGTGGGCGTGATCCACTCACTGTTCACATGGATTTTACCATCATGTGGATCAACACTTGTTTTAATTGCGATTTCGGATTGGGCGTTGATGAAGCGGGCTCCAAAGAGCAATGCGGTGCAGAAAAAGAAAAGAATGATGGTTTTCATTGTGCTGGTCGTGGTGGTAGCAAGATGAATTTTACGCAACGGGTGGTAGTACAAAATGACGATGAAGCAAAAAGAAATCTGTCTATAATGTCAAACACAGCAATATATCGTGTAGAAAAACAATTTCAGACTGACTTGAATGTTTTTCGTTCCCAGACTTGGGATTGTCAACAGGGCATGACATGACGAAAATTAATTGAATTGGACAACTCACTCGAACTAATTAGCACCTTCACTTTGTTTTTGCCTGCTCCACATTGCTTTTTGCGCTTTATTTTAGTTTTTCGGTTGCCAAGTTGAATATGACGAAGAAAAGAGACCGTTGTTTGGAGTCTGCCACAGCAGACCTTAAGGAAAAGCTGACGAAGAAAGCTAAAATTGCTAAATCTGCTTCCGATTTACCAGAAGAACAGCCAACACCAGCGAAGGAACCAATTCTGCTGGCAACTCCTTATGGACATCGTCGAGGAACCAAAAGAGGCTTGAAGCTTTTTGCAGACCACGGAGTTCTGGAATTCTATTCGGCCATTGTTATTTGGAATAATGTGATCTATCTGCTCAAGTTTTATGAATATGAAGAAGCTAAACCCTATCTTCAAGCGTTGAATGCTGACGAGCTTCGGCGTTTGCGTGAGAGTTGGACCGTTAACAAGGAACATCCCATGACCGTTTTCACCATGCTTGATTATGCCTGTGATATCTATACTTTGAATATTTGAATTCATTTAAAATAAATTTCATATTCCCAATTTTGGCATTCATCCATGTCTCAATATCCACCACAAGAACGGCCGGCACTTTTACACAAGTCTCATTCATTGTTTGTCATTTGTCCTACAATTCTCGAGTTGTCGTCGTCGATGATGTCGTATTTTTATTGTTTAGATGCGATAGATGGAATATTGTCTTTCAACCAAACTAATTTACTATGTAATTAGTAATATTTTATTATTATCGATTAAATCTAATCAATTATTAAACAAACTATACAACTATTGGAATAAAAGACTATTTATAAGTACAATAATATTATAAACAAATCTTACAAATATTGATATAATATCAATTATTCTATAACAACATCAAACTTACGTGTTGTTCATTTTCGTTAGTGTTAAATTCCGTTTTATTAGAAAACAAAATGAATTACAATATCTTGTTATTGATTATCACTAGTGTGGCTACGGCATTCGCAGCTCTTCCATTAAAGAGCGATGGCTGTGGAAAATCAGTTTCTGTGATACCAGGAGTATCAACAAACATGACAGTCATGTTTGAAGGAGAAGATCGTTTTTATCGCTTACATTTACCTTCTAAATACAATGTCAATATTGCATACCCAGTTCTTTATTTCCATCATGGATATGGTGAAACAGCTTCAGCTATTGCAACAGAGGCGATGACAGGTTTAAGTGATCTTTCAGACATAAATGACTTTATTGTGATTTATCCAGAAGCACTCACTTTAATTCAAAACGGAGTTGATACTGGGATAAAAGCATGGGGATTCCCTTCGTGTAATGACGTTCCAAACAACGATACCTGCACTAGTCCATGGAGTGGATACTCAAAGGATGATTGCACTTCTAATATATGTGAGTACTGCACGTGCAATAACGACACAGAGTTCATTGATCATTTAATGGACGTTATTGAAGATACATACTGCATCGATCTACGCAGAAATTACGTCTCTGGATTCAGTCAGGGTGGAGTTTTCACACATCATCTTTCCTGTATTCTTGGAGGTAGGATTGCTGCAATCGCTCCAACTCATGGCCAACAACATCGTGGATTCAATTGTGCTCCCACTACCAGCAGGGTATCAATCATGCACACTTGGGGTACACAAGATCAATGGGTCCCTGCTGACGGCAAAATTTCGTCGGACAAATACTACTACCTTTCTGCTTCTGATGTCGTTAATGAGTGGACGACTGCTCAGGGATGTGGAACAAATCCAATGTTATACCCGACTGTACTGACACGTAAAGGATTTTCTTGCACCGAATATGATTCGTGCACAACCGGATCCACAGTTGTGAGTTGTTCATGGATTGGTGGACACTGGTGGCCAACAAACAATCCTTCTGATATAACAGAATTCAGTCGAGAGATGATTACATTTTTACTTTCGCAATCAAAGTGAGAATCTTGTGATTTATCGCTTTAGGAATCTTGCGTTTTTGTCTGAAATTGATGCATAGATTTAAGATTATAAAAAGAATAAATATATCAATTATTTTTATTACTGCTAAATTACATTCACACATCCGCTTTCTTTTCGTGTTTTTTACCATGCTTGATTATGCCTGTGATATCTATACTTTGAATATTTGAATCCATTTAAAATAAATTTCATATTCCCAATTTTGGCATTCATCCATGCAGTTATAAGCACATCATAAAAATGACCCACCAAATCCGTTTAACCAACCGATTGCAATTGCTGTTTATTTTTATTCAATCATTTTTTTGTGTTGCTATTTTTTGCGTTTACAACCATGAAACGTTCTTCTCCTGATAATGTTGCTACGATTCTAGTTGAGGTGAATGGTGATGGAAAGAGTGGAAAAAAACTAAAACCCGAAACGCGATATACTTTTGTCGAATTGCTTCCGGACTCGGAAGATGCTGGATTTCGATCTTGTTCCTTCATGGCTCCCACTGCGGAAATAAGTGAGGAAACTCTGGAGGATTTGCGCTTGGTTTGTAATGAAGGATACGATGCAAATGGTTGTTGCCCTGATTCTGCTCGCAAAAAAGAGTGGTTTCAAGCAAAGGCAGCTTATAATCGATTGACTGGTGACATCCACAGAGATGAATTCATTAAGATGAGGAAAACTGTGGGATCGAAAGAAGCGGAAGAAATGCGATATAGAAAAGCTTTGGAAGAGAAACGGTCAATGTATGTGGAATGCGATGATATGAAAGAGATTCCTCCTTGGAGATTTGCAAGAAAGATGATGGAAGATGTGTTGATCGACAAACTATTTCTTTTCTCTCACGATTGAACAAAAAATTGTTGTTACTTTTTATAATAACTAGTAATTTGATATTAAAGTTACGATTTTGTGTGATTCCAGTCAGTCTAAATGACTTCCAGTGAAGTTGTATCATCTTCATCCAGCAGCAACACTGTACGCTGGAATAGTGCCACACTAAACATGGAATCGCCATGTGGCAACGAAAAAGACGATTTAGATTATTATGATCGAATGCATCGTGCTTCTGAATATGCAATGCAATTAGTGCTTTCGCGCACGACAAAGCAAAAAGCTCTGAATTCGTTGAAGATGCTTCTGAAATACATTAAATCAGAGCACTTGCTGATGTTGTTGAAACATGTAACTTCGAAACGAATGAAAAAAGAAATCGTGTTGGAATTCCATAGACAAAAAAAGCTCAATCACAACAACGATGTGAAAGCTCTACAAACCATCGACACTTATGGTTGGAAGCGGACACGCGTGACAACTGTGGAACAGTTGGTGGAAATGGGATATCTGTTTAGCAGAAAAGCAGCAGCAGACTTGATCGGGATTAGCGGTCGATTCCGGATGAGAACGCTAGATGCAGTGTGTCATTCATTTTTATTTCGTCTGGACAGGAATGTGTTGTTGTCTTTTGCCACTGAAGAATCCACGAAGAAAGCACTAGAAGTGGTAGGTGCTGCTCAACAGAGAGCGATGGAAAAAGTCGATGTGAAATGCGAGCAGTGGCCTCCTTCTCCTCTACATGCAGCACCAGTGCCTAAGGAAAAGTTATTGGCTGAGAAAAAGAGAAAACGTGAACAAAAAAAACAACAAGAACAAAAGAAAGGAACGTGCACGAAACGATCATGCATTGACCCACCATCGGTCCCACAAAGAATGGAAAAGGACGAATCATTGTTGATATGTAGAATATGTCTAGAAAAAGATCGAACGCATGCAACAAATACTTGTAATCACTTTTGTTTTTGTGAAATGTGTGTGGATACGATCGTGAAGAAAGGTGTTGAGAAAATATGTCCGGTATGTCGGACACCATATGAATATTTCATTCGTGTGTATTTATGAATAGATGGTTTCAAAAATAAATTGACCTTCTCCAAAAATAATTTTGACCTGTGTCGTTTCGAGTTGCGTAGAACTTTCTACGCCAGCGGTGGGTCTCACGGTGATTTACCGTGAGACCAACATCTACACTTACATTTTAACGTCTTAGACGTTGTTTCCTATTTATTTGATGGTAAAACGGAGTTGACCCTAATGTGTTTGTTAGTAGTAGGGTTTCGAAATTTTAGTTTTTCCGAAGAATTTCAAAACCCTAATTCTATCAAAAATATTAGGGTCAACTCCGTTTTACCATCAAATAAATAGGAATCAACGTGTAAGCTATTAAAATGTAAGTGTAGATGTAGGTCTCACGGTAAATCACCGTGAGACCCACCGCTGTCGTAGAAAGTTCTTCGCAACTCGAAACGACACAGGTCAGATTATTTTTTTATATTTGAAAAAAAAATTAATATGAACTTTGAAAAATCTCAACCACACCTTTTTGCCCAATCTGGAAATAAGTTAATTCATAATGATGATCATGATGGCAATCTCACTACAAACACCGTCATGGCTGGAAACGCCAAAACCAGTCCGTACTGGGACTCTGTTAAGTGTAGCGTTTGCGATAAGTTGCTGACAAAAGAGGAGCTGAAAACGTACTTGGCTGGAAGTTCAAATCATCAGCATTGTTACGCGTGCAAACAAAATGGATCTTCAACAACAAACAAAAAACGTCAGCATTCTCCAGAACACGAAGTAGTATCAGAACAACAACCAACAAAGAAACGTCGAACAATCTCATCATTGAAAAAACCAATTGCGTCGCATTCAATTGTGATTTCCCCAGATCAGGAACGAGCTTTACAGTTTGCATTGGAAGGTAATTCGTTTTTTCTGACTGGTGAGGCTGGAACTGGGAAAAGTTTCATTTTACGTGATTACATTGTCGAACGCTTGAAGGAAAAACATGGTGCACAGCATGTCTTTGTGACATCCAGCAGCGGAACTTCTGCTACCGACATGAATGGTACAACTCTCCATAGCTTTGCTGGAATTGGTCTTGGTCAATACGATGCTAACACATTGCTTTTGAAAATGCGCAATAAGGCAAAGAAACGATGGAAAAGTGTTATTGTTCTAATAATTGATGAGATTTCTATGATCGATGCGGAACTGTTCAACAAATTGAATCATATTGCGTGCAAGTTGCGTGGAAACAATCGTCCATTTGGTGGTATCCAAGTGATTGTTTGTGGAGATTTTTTTCAATTGCCTCCGGTTTGGAATACTTCGAATATGAGTCAAAAGCAATTCTGTTTTGAGTCAGCTGCTTGGAAAGATCTCATTGGAGAGAAGATCATTATGTTGACAACAACACATCGACAACAGGACCCGGAATTTCTAAAGTTATTGCGTGAGGTACGTGTTGGAAAGCTTTCTCAGGAATCACGTACGATGATGCAACAAATGGTTCGCAAAGAAGCAGATGGTCCCGATGAGTATGGAATTCGGCCTACAATCCTACATACTCATCGAGTGGGAACTGACAGTTATAACCAAAAGATGTTGGATGAACTACGAGGCGAACCACAAACATACAAAGCGGTTGATGATGCACGCCTAGGCTATGAAGAATATCTAGTTCAAATCCAACAAAAGTGTCAGGCGCGTGAAGTGTTGCAATTGAAACCTGGTGCACAAGTAATGTTTCTGAAAAATCATCCACAAATGGGAATTTGTAATGGTTCGCGTGGTGTTGTCAAGTATTTTACACCAGTTGGTGATTCTGATAAGAAAACCCTCTATCCGTTTGTACAGTTCAAAAATGGACTTTCATGGTCAATCGATCCGGAACCATGGCAAATCGAAATCGATTCACAGGTGGTTGCACATCGTATTCAAGTTCCGCTTCTACTTGCATGGTCGCTGACTGCACACAAGAGTCAAGGATGGACTATGGATTCAGTGCATTTTAATTTGAACCGCAGTTTTGAGCGTGGACAAATCTATGTTGGAATGAGTCGTGTGCGTTCGCGTGAACATTTGACATTGAGTTCTGTGCCGACAGAAGAAATGATTCGGCCACATCCGCGTGTTTTAGAGTTTTACGAAAGTATTTGTAAGCAATAAATCGATTTTATTTTGAATATCGTAAAGCATTTGCTATATAACAAAACAAAAGTGGAATCTCATTTTTATATAATCATTATAATAATCCTTTGCGGATGCGTTGTCTATTTCGTTCTTCTTTATCCATATCAATTGCACACTCTAAAGCAAACGACTCCATGGGATTATCCAGTACATCTTTTGCTATATGCTTATCTGTGCGTCTTTTGAATGGCTCTAGTTCCGATGGAATGCGTAAATTTAGGATACAATCATAAATTTCCTTCCATGATCCACTTATCGTGACTCTGACCAAATTCTTGTCATCGACAATTTGAAACTGAGGCAGGTCCATGCGAAGAGAATCATCTTCAATTCTCCATCCAGTAGGAAGTGAATAAGGCACATATTTTCCTTTACCTTTACCCATCTCAACATCCACGCCCATTTCTCTCAACTTTTCCAACTGTTCTGTATTGGGACGTGGAATCCTTTCAGGAAGGGGGCATTTCGATACTCCGTCGCCCATATTTCAATAAAGTGAAGCGTTTGCAAAGTCTTATGATAGAAAATTGTTACTTGCATTGTGAAATGGACATTCAATCTATTGCAAAAGAAAGTGAGTTTAGTAAATTCTGAGACAAGCAAATCTTCTTCTATTTATTATTTTGTGACATTACCAAAATTAGGATAATAAATGCTACGTATTTCAACTAGGTACAACTTTGCAAAAGTTTCTGACAAATCTGTTGTATTTGCTGTTCAATCTTTTCTTTTGCAACGATTGGATCGACATAGACCAAATCCATCATCTCTCTTGATTTTAAACCAACATCCTTCTTATACTCCTCAATCATTAGCCATGTACAATAATCGTTAGATAGAATTTCGTAGTACACAGGACATCTAATTAGTCCAAGTCTTGCAATTACACATACTCCATCGATACTAATAATAAAAGGTCTTTGTGGTAACATAAACTGAGAAAGCTCTTTGTCTTGAATATCATAAACGATGCGTTGGAGATCAACACAACGAAAACCACCAAGGATTGGTTCAGCACATGGGAAACGACCACAAAGTTGGCCATCACAATGTAAATGATATGATGGTCGATGTTTGCTGTGTTTCAAAGAAACACCAAAAGACGTGTCATAGAGATGTTGTTGTCGTTCATCAATTTGGAGCTCTGAGAATTTCCGTTTCATGATTATGATAGATTGTCGGACTTGATAGTTACCAATTCACTTATCAGTGGAACAGATGCTTCTTCTGGTAATATCATGCCCATAATTGGGAATAGCGAAGAGACTTAAATAGATGTAGCATTTTTGAACAAAACAACTACAACTTTGCTTAACAGTCATCTTCCTCAGATCGAGAATGGCGAAACGTCAACGAAAAACCGCCACCACTCAAAAAAAGAGTGAATCTCCAAAACGCCCCAGAACTTCTTCACCTTCTTCATCATCATCATCCGAAACTGAAGAAACACCCAAATCGATTCCAAAGATCCTCATTATATGGTCTTATGCGGGTGAATATGGTGATGCTTTTGTAGCTCCACGAAACGAAGTTTCGCAATCGATTCTGAACGATCTTCAAGTGATCCGTAAAGCTGATTTCGTAATGCATTTCGAACGTCCAGACAGTTGTCCTGAGGAACTCTGGGAAGAAGCGTATCAAGCTTATATGCGATTGAATGGAGGTGGAGATTACACTGCGGAGGAGTTGGCGATTGAAGATGAAAAAGAACGTGACCGGCGTTATTATGGACGACTTGTCCGATCAAATCATGCGATTATGGCATACAATCCATTTACTGATGATAGGATTGTGTTGCCTCCGTGGAAGACGACTAAACTACCTTTTGATAGCGATGTGGTAAGCCCAACTGTTGTGCATCATTTGCATTGCGGTCCAATCTGATTGTCTCTGTTGTTTCTTGAAATGGTATTCACATTAAATTAATAACTAACAATCCCTATCATATTCACAAACAAACATCAAAGCATGGGTTCGCTTACAGTTATTTTTGGTCCCATGTTTTCAGGAAAAACTGCACTGTTGATCGATTTCATTAGAAACGCAAAAGGTTTTGTGCATGTGATTAGTAAATGTGTACGCGACAATAACAGATCAGAAGTAGTTTCTTTGAATATCGAAACTCGTCAAGGAGATAGCGTTAATAGTTTAAAATATGAACTGTTGAGTGAATTTTATATGTCCCAGGCATGGGGATATGAGACTTGGAAGAATATCTTTATTGATGAAGGACAATTCTTTCCTGATGTCACTGATTTTTGTGATCGGATGGCGAATCGAGGGGCAAATGTTTATGTCACCGTTTTGAACAGGAATTTCTGCGGCGGAATGTTTCCAAACGTAATGCAATTGTTGGCTAGAGCGGATCGTATTATCCAGAAGGTGGCACATTGTGATTTCTGTGATCCAAACCGAGAACGTGAAGCAAATGCCCCATTCACTGTACGTGTTGCACCATTACCACAAGATGGCTATGTTGAAAAGGAAAAAACTCATTACAAAGCAGCTTGTCGTCAATGTTACCAGCGAGAAAATCGGTTTCTATCTGAATGAATGCGAAACCCATAATGTATGTTTGTTAAATTCGCACATAAAAACATGCTTACTATATTTGTTAAGTGTCCATATAAACACGATTTCTGTTTTTGGTATCTAGTTCAAACATCTTCCCAAATTTGGGAATAGCTTTTTTTGATAAAACCACATCGCCACTCAAGACAAAGCAACTTTATTTCTCTCTCTGACATTCATTAATTGCACAACCAAATATGGCCCTCGCCGTCCAAAATAAAGATGATCTCTTTTCAGGAATATGGAAATCTGTCGATGTTGTGAAACCATCAGAAGAACCTGTCAAAGTAAACTCTCTGTCCCTCGATGGATGTTTGCAAGACAATAATCCCAATCCGGAGATCCGTAATGCGAATCGTTATGTCGCACAGATTCTTGGGAACATGTTTCGTGATCGTTCATCAAAAAGTATTGTTGCTGCAAGAGAAACTTCTTTGTTCACGCTGGAGTTTAACAAGAATAACAAAAGATGCTCCCAAGATAGCTCTGCAATTGATGTGTATGACAAGGATTCGAAGAAATCTGAACGAATGCAGATCTACGGGTTTCTAATGGCACACATCTTTTCCAAAGGTTTTGTCAACACGAGTGATATCGTAGCGAAGGAAGTGACTGTCATGTGGTGGAATAAAAGCAAATGCATTAAGTGTTCAAAGCCTGCAACAGATATCGGTTTATTGCAACCAGATTCAGAGAGTGAAGATTGTTGCTCACACTTGAATCAGGTGAAATCATCCAATCGTTGCAAATGCACTTCAATACCGCTTTGTCTTGAGTGTTCCTGTCTTTACTATGCCGAATGGATTCTTCAATTGTCAATTTCTGACTACCCAAAAGATCATTTTGTCAGACGTGGTTGTATTGCACAATGCCCACTTGCTTCATGCAAAGGATGGTATTGCCCAAAATTGCTTCGTCGCATTAATGATGATTATATGGAACATGAATTTCTTCCGTATCCCCAGAGTGGCGCCATGGTTCGTCACATAGCTGCTTCAAGCCTTCAAGTCTGCCATAACTTTGGTCCCAATACTTCTGGCACACCAAACAAGACTGAAAAAGATGGTCCTGAAGTGAAACGTTTCAAGAAGCGAGAAAATCGTGCAAAAAAAAGTGATGAGAATCTTGTGAATTTTACTGAGATGGATCCGATTGAACGACGCAAACAAATAAGGAAGTATTATGGAATTTCTTGAATAGTTTTGTTGTTATTATTATCATTATTATCAATAAAATATCATTACTACAATTTCGATTGAATTGTTTGTTTTTTCACAACCCCCGGAAACTCTCGAGGGATTATAGACAATTTTCCTTTTCGAGGTCGTGGTTTTAGAGGTTGTTTCATGAGTGGAGGCGGTTGTTTTAGAATGCTTGTTGTGAAACCGATTTGTTTTGGTTTACCAGTGAATTGCAATGTACCTGTGGCTGCGTTTTCTTTGATAAATGTGCTTGTGACTTTCGCCAACCATCTGGATCCATCTGCTTTTGCTATTAACACTAAATCTTCGAAAGGTTGTGGGTGATCTACAGTTTCGTTAAGATCTATTGGGCGACGGTAGTGTGCATTTAGGAAATCCTGCTTATTGTAGTCGGCTATTCTGTATTCTCGTCCATACTCATCGACATACTGCGGTTTGAACGAACTGTAGTTTGGACAGCGTCCACGCTGTGCCTGATACTTGTCGTCGAGAATAACGTTGCGATGAAAACCAAGTAATTTCTTTGGTGCAGTTGATGAATTATCCAAAAATTCGTATGGAGGGTTTCCAAAGAGTCGGATGATTTCTGGAATGTACTGAGATTCTGGAATCGCAGGTTGAAACCAACCACCTTTACGCACTTCGATTTCCCATCGCTGCTTCAACTCCTCTGGAGTGCGCAATTGATGGCGCAAAATCCCAATGTAAGTCATTTTTCTTTGCTCTGGCATGATGTACAGTGAGTAGTGATTTCTGAAAAAAGTTATGTTATTTACAAAAATCATACATTTAAGTCTGCTCAGCACTGCTTCTGTTCACTAGGTGGCCACTGTGGCCACCTGTTTTTCAGTCTGATTCCACAGAGTTTTCCCGCTCAGAAAAACTGGTGTTGTCCTGTGATTATTCTGAGTTTGTCTGTCGCTTTGAAGAAGTTGTTGGATATGACGACCATTATCATCTCTCAACCAATCTTTTGCAGATTGTGATGAAGGACCTACACTCGATAATGACAATGCTACAGGCATTGGCGTTGTTGTAGAAACTTGGAATTGTTGTTGTTGTTGTTGTTTTTCGTCATCTACTTCCAATAGTTCATCCAATTCCGCTTCTAGATCATAATCACTATCTGGCGTCACATCCAATACCATTGGAGAGTTGGTGGCTTCATTAATATCTTGAACTTGTCCCATTGCACTTTCCAATTCATCATGAATCTTTTGAATTCGATCAGTAGGGATTCTGCTGGCGACTTCTTTCATCATCGCAGTGCCTTTCTCTAGTTCATCATGAGACTGCACTGTCGCTGCCATTCCAACAGTTTGAGTTGCAATTGCTTCCATAGCCAAATATTGTTGCATTCGTTGTTCTACTTGAGCAGACTTCATTTTGTACAATCGAAACTCTGTCGTGGCTTGTGTTTTCATTCCTTTCCGTTTCAGTTGCTTAGCTTTCTCCAAATGTATTTGTGCAATATGATCAATAGTTTCGATTTCTTCACGACTTTTTTCCGCTGCTTTACTCATGTGTCCTGCAGCTTTGTCGGCCAATGCAACAGTTCGACCTGAATGTGCATATTCCCATGAAGACACTCCACATCCTAGTGTGTCTATTGAATCCCATAGCAGATCGCGAAATATTGTAAGTACTTTACCGATGAAACCACGTGGTGCTTCTTCATGTCCACTTTCATTCAGATCATCATCATCGTGTTGTAAAGCTCTCCAAGTGAGAGCCATGTTGTTTTGAAGGTGTTGATTATTTGCTTCGTAAACGGATGTTTATGTTTCTCTAAAATAATATCCAAGACGTTTGTCATTACATGATGCAAACACTAAAAACATGTTTGATTCAGTCAAACGATAAACTTCATGCTTAACTTCCATATCGCCTTCCAAGTATTCAGTTTGTATGGGATGCATTTCCAAACCAGCGATACTTGGCATTCGCGGACATTGTGTTGATTTGTTCATCACTGTACATATCCATCCTTGTAAAAGAGCCCACGAACAATCTTTCATTAACCGTTGCTTCTGCTTTTCATCCAACCAAGCAAATGGATCGTCTTCAAATCGTTGATCCCATTGTACTTTGTATAGTTGACGCACACGCTCGCTGGACCATCCTTCACGTCGTCCAGAACAACACATCTGATTGTGTAAAACAGTTTCTTCATCAATCATCTCAAGCAATTGATGGCGTGTTGCTTTGCCACGTTCTGACCGTGGTTTTGTTGCTGCAACTCTGCGTCGATAGTCGCGTTTCTGCTCATCAGTCATATTTGATAATTGAAACCTTTGTTTCTTTGCTCCAACCTTTGTCTTTGGTTGACGACGTTTGTTTCCTCCATATACATCAACATAAAGTGACTCGTCCATTCTGGATTTATTTCCTACCGCGTATAGTAAAAAGGTGACTTAATAGATCTCTTGATACAAAACTGTGCTGTATCTATTGTGATGGAATATCTGGTGGAATTCTCAAAACCGTTTGGATTCGCTAACATATTTGGTGGCACAACTTCCAATTACAGTAATGAACTGTCTGATCTGCCAGATCACATTTTTTCGCTGGTGATTGGATATCTTCCACTCTGTTCCATCGGTTCATTACAGTTAGTTTCCAGGAGTTTGCATGCCAAAGTAGATAGTGTCTGTTCTCTGTACATTTGGCAACATCACTTTCATAGCTATCAACCAAGAGGACAACAGCTAGATGAGAAACGACCAAAAATAATGTGTCAATATATAGCGAACGCATCCAGATCGTTTGCTGCTGGCAATAACAGGACATTTGTCGCCAATTTGCAATGGTATCCAAAATCGCTGACTGCTATATCAGCGTATCCTCGAACATTTATGGAAGTACATCAATTGATGCATATTGCTAATGATAATTGCTTTGCATTTTTATGGAAACCATCATTTACTCGATTGGGAGAATTTGATTCAAGAATGGCGGAACAGTTCAAACAGTATTGTATTTCATTTGTAGATCAACACGGAAAGCCGCATCAGAAAAGGAAACATCAATTATCTTACATGAATATCCCATGCAAGTATTCGCGTGAAATTGTACAGGCATTATATCCTGCATCACTGAACAACGGTGTATTGTTATGGTCGTATGCATTTGGTTTGGAATCGTTGTATTATGTTCATGATGGATCAGATTTCTGTGCTACAGTCCCAACAGCTCAATACGAAACCAAGATCAGCTCCAGAATTTATAAGAAACATGTCGAACAAATGAATTTCAGAAAAGTCTGTGCACTGCAAAATATTGCTTTTATGTGTACAGATAGTGGTTTGGCAGCAACACGTTTGCGTCAAGGCGATCCTTTACATTTTATCAGTCAGGAAGCAATATCGAGAAAATCAATCCCTGTCGATTTGCAAACTATGAGCGATACAAAATTTTGTGCATTCAATGGTATCAAAGAGAGTTTCATCATGGATCCATGGGAAATGAAAAATGAATCGTTTATTGAAATCCCTGACTTTCGGATGTTTGATGCATGCCAGAATCTCATTGTTGGATTGAAGTTTGGTCCGCCTGGATATCATAATTATTTAGCGATGTATGATATTCGTGATCAACTATCACAAATCTATCCTGTCAAAGATGATAGATACATGATGTTGGGAAACACAAGCTTACATAAAGTGATGTTTTGTGATTTTGGCGTTGTTGCTGCTTGTAACAACTTTCGAGCAGTTTGGGATATTCGAAGACTGGATCAAGTTCTATATTTCGACAATGGAGAGAACTTGTGTAATCAATTCCTCTTTCCAAGCACTTATCAATCACCGATTGAACTGGATTCTATGGGAAACTTGTGTTGTGTGATGAATGATGGTCCTCGTAACAGTCGTTTTTGTAAGTGGTGACTGTATAACTATGCCAGATGTTTCGTGGGTGACAACTGTGTGCTTTGCTTTCAACAGCCATCTCATCTTCAATTTTTCCTTTGTGCAACCACTGTTCCCACGATCAATAATATCAGAGCCGAAAATGGCTAACAACTTGATTAACTTTGCTTTCTTTTTCTGTTTCTTCGCAGTTGCATTTCACCACTCTGCAACTGCAGAACTACTATGTGGTTCAATGTGTGGTGTGATTAGAGATCAATTGGCAGTGAATCCGGATTTTGGTGTGGTTCCGGTTGGCAGTGATCCTGGTATTGTCAATGTGACGTTGGGTGGTGATGGAACACCAGTATATGCTGGAGGTCCTGGAGGAACGCTGACTACGATGGGCGAGGGAGTGTTTTGGAGTTGGTATCACGATGTTCCTGAAATGAACATGCGAATGTCCTACAATGGTAGTTTTGCACTAGTTGGAAGAAAATGTCAATTGCAAATCTTGCATAATTGGCCCATTGATGCAATGCTTCTTGGAAATGAAGGTCAAGGACACAATTATTTGTTTACTTATCATGGAGCTGCACTTGTTCAATACAATGGAGGCGAGACATTGCGTGTCTATAGTGATGATGATGCATTCGTTTTCATTAACGGTTGTTTAGTGATTGATCTGGGTGGTATTCACCCGATTGTTCAATCGGAAATTAACGTTGATGATTATGCCACTTCATGTGAACTCGATGAGGGATATGCTTATCGTTTGGATGTATTTCATGCAACTCGTAGATGGGAATCGTCTATGCTGAAAATCCAAACCACTATGAGTGTTTTGGGCGACGACACATGCCCACCACCACCAGAGGAACCCACATTACCTTCATCCACATCAAGCGAGCAGGGACCTCAACTTTCCAGCTCTTCTTCTTCTTCTTCCGAACAACTTCCACCATCGTCAGTTTCTTCATCAAGAGATGATCTTTCATCATCATCATCTCAAGGTCAAATCTTGTCGAGTTCTTCGTCAAGAGAACAACTTTCATCTGATCAACAGTTATCATCATCATCTGATCAACAGGTGTTATCGTCAACTCGTGAACAACAGGTTTCATCATCATCTGATCAACAGGTGGTATCGTCAACTGAAGAACAGTTATCAACAACATCAACAACCGAAGAAGAACCTGAATGTCCATGTGCATGCACTTGTCCACAGGACTGTCCACCACCACCACAATGTTATGATGTGCTTTGTGATGGTGGCTTTTGTGATTTGGCTGCTTTGCCTCGAGGTGAACCATGTGATGGAGGACTTTGTGATGGTCACGGAACATGTTATGTGATTCCTGAACCATGTAATTGCACAGGACCTGTGGTTGGAGATGCACCTTGTTGTCATGGTGAGTGTCAGGATGATGGTGATTGTCAAACTGCCCGTCCATGTGTTGATGGAACCTGTGTTGACGGCACCTGTTGTTTCAGTCCAGCACCTAATGGGGAACAATGCGATGACCAGGATGCATGCACAGAAAATGATGAATGTCATAATGCTGCATGCCGCGGGACTCGTAGAACGTGCAATGATGATGATGCATGTACAACTGATACATGCGACACAATCACTGGTTGTCATAATGAACCTGTGCCAAACTGCATTGGCCCATGTGTTGAAGACAGCGATTGTCCGTCGCACGGACAATGCAAAGAAGGTCGTTGTGGTCGTCGTGGTATTTGTTATTGGCAATCATTGAATGAAGGCGAGTGTGATGATCATAATGAACAAACTGAGAATGATCAATGTGTTGAAGGTCATTGTGTTGGCACTTGTAATGGTTGCGAAGGAAACGGTGGTGGACGAGTGTGGGTAGCAATTCTTGTGGCAGTTGGTGCAGCCTTGTGTTTATTGTGTTTGTTAGGAATGTTGGCTTTTGCTTGGAATGAAGAAGAGGAAGAACAACTTCGATCAAAACTCAAGTGAATGCAACTATGAGAATCTCATTTAGATTATCATCACCTTTTAATTTGTTTAATAAACTTTTGTAGACATTCATGAAACTCTATTTATTGCATACATTGCACGATGAGCAACCATTCACTTCTCTTGTCACACTGTTGTGTACCATCATCACAAAAAACATTTGCAGTTCACTATATGTTTTATCATCGATTGTGAGTGACCAGAGTTTTCTTCTTCCCATCCCCCACCTGTTGCCATCTACTGTGCAAAAACCAATTGAGTGTATTGCTGATTACTGCTTATTGCTCCCATCCCCTCCCCACGCCATAAACCCCAATTTCTTCTCTTAAATCATGATTGTTTTCGCAATGTTGTGTGCCGCTGTTGCGGCAATGGAAATCTGTGTTGCACGATTCTTCTTTGCTTTGATCATGGCTGCCTGGCCATTGGCTGTCTTGTTGAAGCATTTGATTTTGTGGACACATCTCATCACTGGAGGACTCGGATACTTTCTTGCATTGATCCGTGGTTCCAATGCCTTAAATAAGGAGACACGAACTAAAGATGAAGTAGGTCTTGGAATTGTGTTCCCCCTTTATCCCGGTGCAGTTGCCACTGGATTATTCACAGCATCAACGATTCTGTATGTATGGGCTGCTCATGACTGGGTAACCTATGGTGGTGGTTGGATTGTTGCAACTGTTATCTACGGATCTGTTGGAGCGTTGATGTTTTTGGTTTTATTTTTCCTCAAAGGAAACGGTGCTGATAAGGTGATGAATCCAGCCATGACTAGTAATGCCAGTCAGGGTCTCCAAGAGATGGTTGCTCAGAAATATGGCAGCCGTAAGTAAGAAAGAAAAATCAGTGTCATGTTCCTAGTTCATTTTGTGCATATCAAGTTTTTTATTTTCACATTCTGTTTTTCGTGTTTTCATAAACGGAATAAACAACACTATCGCACCATAATTTCCGTATTTGGTTACACATTCTAATAATACAAGAAGATAATACAATGGGATTCACTGAAATTTCACTACCATCTTTGAAGAAATCGGAAAGAAAATGTCGTCTGCTAAAAAAGAAGGTTATCGGACACGTTCTAAAGATCTGCAGGATTTGAGGGAAAGAATTGTTGAAGCAGAGGAAAGAATTGAAAAATTGGAATCTTCTGTTACAGAAGTGCTTGAACAAATCAACAATAATGTGGATTTGCAGAATTCTAATCAGGATAGATTTGAGCAAGAGATTCAACGAATCATTAAAACGCGAAAAACAACATGTGGATCTGTTTTGAGTAGTATTTGCAAGTTGTTGCTGATTTTTGTGTGTTTGGTGTTTCTAGCGTTTTTTGCACGTTTGTTTGTTTTAAGATTGGATGATACATTTGAATCATCATGACTGATTGTTCATTTATTAAATAAATTTCTTTTTTGTTCATAATCTATACCAAACAATTCTGATGTTTTTGATTCTGACATGGCTTCCAAGAATCGATGTCGCCATCGATGACTAATAAACAAAGATACATTCAGAAGTGACAAGACCAAGACCAATGCAATGAATTCAGCAAATGAAACTCCATTCAAGTATAACTTTAGACCGTTGCATGCACACACGAAACATGTGATAGTAGAATATATTACAAGGATGAATGCCAATGCACTAAAGAGCACATAATTGCCAAAGTATGCCAAAAACAATATTGACATACGCACAACCAAAACCGATGTTATTGCTATATCCAAAAGGGAATACTCGAAATTCGGATCTAAAATCAGAGCCAACCAAATCGCCAGCAATAATGCGAATTCCGCCAGCACACGCACTAACAACTTTCGTTTTCCTCCACTAACAAGACTTACTGCAGCAAGGAGTAATGATGTGCCAATAGCAAATAACCCATTTGTTGGCAAACGCCAATCGGTTGCACGACGGAAATTCCATATACTGACTGCGCCTGAAAGAAGGACTGCAATAATCGTCAGCAATACACGTAAACTGTGATTTCCAACATCAATCCACCACAATATCAAAATAGTGGCATCAAGGATAATCAACAGGGTTGGAAAGATCGATACAATCTGTCGAGTCTTTGAGGAACAACAAAAAGTCATTTCTCTTGGTACTTCAAAATCCACCACCACTTCACAATGACGTAACAAATTTGTTCCGATACGAACATCGTTTTCATACGCTGTTCCATGAATTTCCGTCACAGCTACAGGTGCATTCAAAGATTTTGTGGCCAAATCAGCAATATCCAGACCATCCAAAGTGACTGTGGGTGTGTTGAAATGTATGTGTTCAGAATACAGAAGAGAACCAAGTTGCATTCCCGCATCATCACTTTTGTTTGGCGAGAAAAATGGAATTCTTTGTGGAACAGCATCCACTAAACATTCCACAACGGCCGCATACGGATCTGCAAATAACAAATCCAATGGTGCAATGTGCATCGTATAAGATTTCGCCAGTGCTGCAGTGACTGGATGACAATCCGAACGAGGCTCACCTGCCTCAAGCAATATTATTCCATGAAATCCAACCACCACTCCAGTCCAATGCATCCATAATGGGGAATGCAAACCCATTCCAAGCACCATATCACAGAAATCAGGTTTTATCGTGGCATCAACAACAGTTGGTAATCTTAACAAAGGTCCTGAGCTTCGGAGAGCGTAAACTTCACTGAGGTGATCACGTGTTTTACTTCCCCATGTTGATGTGTCAACACGTAACACGGTGACAGCCGAGCCGAAATCGATACATGCTCTCATATCATAAACAGGATCACCGGCACGCAACATCAACACCAAATGACCTTCTTTGAGAACACCATGAACATGTGTAGTTGGTTCTGCATAGCAGCCACAGGCAGCCGCTATGCAAAGCAGCACAAGTGTTGTTAGTAACTTATACATGATGACGGTGTGTTTGTTTGATTTCACAATATCAACAACACCTTTCGTATTAGTATATAGACCAGAATTTATTCAGAATTGTTCTTGTTAAACAGAAAATAAAATTCAAAATAGATCATCCATAGACTGGATACAAAGTTGTTATGGCATAGTGACGATCCAGTTTAGAATTGAAACATTTCTCGCCTATATCACTCTCGACTCCATCGATATCGCACGAAACTGTTGTTACATACGCATGCTTGCATACACGCAACATTTTTTGACACAATTTGATGATTTCCATCAAGTCGGGACGGAATAATCCGTAGTAGCCACCATATGTGTGTAGTCCCCAAAAGATGGTGTGCTCCATAGAAATGTTATTTTTCACATTATCAATGAATTTTCTGTCTTCTTCATCACCTGCTTCTTGAACTTTATCGCTCCAAAGATATCCCATTTTCTCACATGACTCAAATGGCACCTTTTTCACCAATCCAGTAAAGCCTTTAATAGTATTGGTTTCTCCTCTTGAATGGTCACGAAAATACATCGTGGGTCGCACTTTGAATGGTCGCAGCTTACGCCACAGCGCCTCTGCATCAGATGGAACTGGAACATCCGATAGTTTCACGAACTTCTCCATAGTGTTACTTCAGTAATATCGTCGCACAAGTAGATCTAACTATGTTTTTGAAACTTGAAGAATGTAATGTTATGTAGTTGTAAGAAAATGTTGTGAATAAATGAGTAAAAATGAATGTCATTATAATTTTTGGATTTACTATATATCACAAATGTCATATGCCAAATTTGGGAATATCTGCATAAATCAGAATTTATTCAGAATTGACTGAAAACAAACATGCAGCACATGTTGAGCTCATGGCTTGTTGAGAACAACGAAAACACATGAGTTTTTTGCAACAATCACAAAATAGCTTTTCCTCTGGAATCACCATATCATACTGCTTAGTTCCGTTTTTCCTGGTCATCGCACACTTCGATCCGCATTCGCATTCCCTGTATCCTGCTTCCTCAAAACATGTCTTGCACCAACTACGCACTGCGGTTGGTTTCATTATGATTGCAAATGATCCCCACATTCCTCCAGGTTGTTGCACGTGAGCCATGCATCCATAATGAGCAAGTTGATGACAATTCTGACAGTGTGAATATGGCAATTCGAGGGGTTTTTCACAAATTGAACAACGTTGGGCAACACTTAAAAAGCAATTGAAACATGCTTCGATGATTTTTTCATCTTCACAAAACAAACGGAAGCAACGTGTACATCCAACACATTTGCAATATTCGCACTTTCTGGTGCGTTCAATCAATTTCTCAAAGCATCTGGGACATAGTTCTTCAGCTTTGGTTTTTTTTGAACTAGAAACAGGATCTGCTGTCACACGGTTTGTTGTGCGATGACGTGGCATTTTCCTGGTGGTGGTCGGTGTTTAGAAAAGTCAAAAAGTGAATATAGATATCATCAATTGCACATGCTAAATCTGGTATTTTGACGAATTCGATAGAATTTCATTTATTTTCAAATTAAATTATTGAACTGACACAATAAATCAGCTCTTGTTCAAACAAATTCCGTAAATTCTCATCACCAAATTCATATGAAAGATCATATGCAGACTTTCCTTCACAATCATCAGCATCGATCTTCATTGAAGGATCTTTTTCCAACAAAAAACGTGTCACATTGAGCTGATTGCATTCAACAGCGTGATGTAGAGGTAATCTATTCCAAATATCTTTCTGAAAGATTCTAGTAGGATCGTCATTCAAAACTCTTTGAACATCATCTAGATTTCCACTTCTTGCAGCAAAATGCAATGGAAACTCAGAAGGCAAACCGACTGAACTGATCAAATCTTCATAATTCTTATCGCGCATAAAAATGGGTTGTTTGCTCAGTAACAGTTTAATAATTGAAGAATTTTGCGGTTGAAATGCATATGCAATATCCAGTGGTGTTTTTCCATCATTATCACAAACTCGAATGAACATAGGATTTTGTTCAGATAAGAATTTAACAATATCGTAATTAGATTGTGCACGTGAGATAGCTGCATAATGCAATGGATTTGCACCATCGATATCACAAACATCAGTTAGCATCGGATTTCTTTCATATATCCACTTAAAAATTTGCAGATGATCATCACAAGATGCCAAAGCAGCAATATGCAGCAGAGATCTTCCAGAATGATCCACAGCCTGAATGAGTGTGTGATCTAACTCATATAACCATTGCATCATCTCAAAATGTTTGGCATACAACGCAATTACCAATATAGATCTTCCACAAGTGTCACGCATTTTGATCCATTCTGGATTCCTCTCACACAGCCATTTAGTCATATCAAAATCACCATTTGACAATGCTGCATGAAATGCGCTGTATTGATCATTATAGACAGGATTTCGAATATTCAGTTTAGGATTTTTTTCATAGAGCCATTGAACAATATGAAATTGCCTATGTTTTGCAGCAACATAGAAAGTCAAACCCGCATAAGAATTATTCTCATCGATTAGTGATGGATGTTGTTCAGATAAAGTCTGTACGCTTGTCAAATCCCCATTCTCAGCAGCCCAAAGCAACCAATGATGTGGTTGCATTTCCCCAATTGTATTCGCAGCCATGTTTGAATGAAACAAAAATCGTTACACCTTATACGAAAATCAATTATATTTATTATAATTCTTCTTTCCCAAATTTGGGATAAACAATGGCTCGATAGAAAATCAGTCTTACTTAGATTCAAACTCACGCTTTGCACATTGATGACATAATTCATGAATCACCAAAGGCAAATGACGATTGGGACGCATTGTGACCACACAGAATGAACAAACGAGCTCTTTGCATTCATAGCAGGATGTACATCGTTTATCAGAAGCAAACGTTTCAAGTTGACCACATTGAGTGCATGTGCCCAAGCAACGAGCACATATCGGATCGATTTGTGATTTATTAGAGCAGCAGTAGCACATGACTCGCTTGCATCTTGAACATGTGGATTTCGGTCCAGGAATGACCATCTCTTTCTCAATAACCGCAGTAGTGCCTAATCCATCACAACGTACAGCACTCTCGCAGAATTTGTATCCAAGATCTTTAGCACATCCATCACAGAGTTTGAATCGCATTGGTGGACTATACTCGTTGGTGAACCTTTTCCATTCGCCAGGTTTTTTCTGGACAGTGCAACGGCAATGCGAATGAAAGGCTGCTTTGCATTTTTCACAACGTGGTGAAGGACTTTGCACTGCGTAATTGCATTTCTTGCACTTGACACCGTGCTCAAAGAAGCATTGCATGCAAGCATCAACAGTGTCACCATTAGCATCCGTTTTTTTCATATGACTCCAACATCCCCAATTCTCACAAAAATGACATTTGCGGAGGGACATCAAGTATGTTGAACATCCATTGTGGTAACATCCTGTACCAGAAGTCTTGGCCTTCTTCTTTTCTGACGGTCCTTCAACTTCATTGGTTTTCTTTGATGGGGGAGGCTGACGACGGCGTTTCGGCATTTTCGCAAAAAAAAAAAAAGAAAAAAAGAAATACGGGTTCAAGAAGTAAAGACAAGAATGGTTAGGGTTAGACAAGTAGGTAAACGGCAGAAGCAAGTTGATTAATTTGAGGATTCACTTTGCTATATATGAAAAACGGCGTATACCAAATTTGGCATAACGATTTGATAAATAAAAAGTAAGTTTTTTCCAATACAAACACAAGATATGAAAATGACTTCTCGGAAAAGGAAGAAATCAGATACGGATGCTGAAGATTCCATATCTTCATCATCGCTGAACAAAAAGCCAAAACTTGATGAAAACACATGGGAGTGTTCAATATGCATGGAAGTAAAAATGCCAATGATTGGGTCATGTGGTCATACATTTTGTAAAGTTTGTGTGGAACGCCTGAAAAAAGAACCTTGTCCGAAATGCCGAAACATTGATGCATTTCGAAATCCAATTCCAAATTGGACTCTTGCAGAGATTTGTGGTCTGGAACATCGTTTCCGTTCAGCAACGCCAGAATCTGAAGTGAACTCACAAGATGTGAATCCCACATTTGAATTCCTATCTTCTGAAGTTGGTCCGATAGCTAATTGTGTGAAACAAATCAAGGAAACTGTTGTAGATCCCATGACAAATCATGATAGTATTCGTATTTCGGCTGAGCATATGCAAGACACGATGCAATTGATCATGAAAACGAATGATATATGGAGAAAGATGTGTACAGCAAAACATGGTCGTAGAATCGAAAGAATCATCGCTGGAATGCAACCAGGAACAACTTTGCACGTTCCTACTCATAATATGGTTAATTTTGCCCAAACTGTCAGTCACACCATTTCATATAAACATGAATTTTCTCGTGGTCATCGACGTGATTGCACTAGCATGAAATGCAGCATGCATCATCGCAGGATAGAAATTAATTGTCTTCACAAATATAAAGGTGAATCGGCTTTTGATGGGAAAAAGTAATTATTGTATTAAATTTCAATTAACAAACGAGATGACATTTCTTTTTCTTTTTCTTGTTCTTCATGACATTGAAAAGAACCAGTTGGTTTTGGAGGCACACTAAGTGATCTGCGTCGGTTGTGACCTAGTTGATATTTGTTATTGGCAACTGGCCATTGCACTGGCTTTCCATTCAGTTTCAACAAAGGCATTGGAGCGTAGTAACTGCGTCTATCGAAATTCTCCAACATTTTCGTTTCCTTTCCATTTATCATACAATCAAACAAACGAACCATTCTTGGTGCAGGAACAGGACATCCACCATCCAACGCAGCTTCACGAATCGAGTTTGGTATTGCATCTTCCAATCGTTCCAAATCAAGTCTTATCACAGTTGAACTAGAATCTTTGAAAGAATAACCGAAAATGTATGCACTTCTAATGGTCGTTTGTTCAGAGTTTGGCTTTGATTGCTGTACACACAAATTGAAGATCTTTGCTTGGATGGCCAAACGCAATGCAAGTCCGACTTTTGCGACATCGTGTGGATCAAAATTCTTAGATTGGCTAATGAATGTTGTTCCAACAGCAAGCGATTGATTCAACGGATCGTAACATATAAGCTCCAGATCTGCAATGGGAATCACTGGATTTTCTTCGTTATCGGATATAGTAAGTTCAGGCAATCCAACCACCAGATTACGTTCAATTGGAATGATTCCAGTGCGCAATTGCATAAACATCACATCTTTCAGATTTTCCGTTTCCATCAATTGGACACTTCTACCATTGATAGACCACGTAGAATAATCCAGAAGTCTATACCGTTGATGTTCAAGACATTTGTTGCAAGAATATTTTTTGTCAATTGCAGATTGAGCTAGTAACTCTTCAGTGGTTATGACAGTTGCATTTTCCGGAATAACTTGAGGTGGAGAAAATTTGGCACTTGCTTGATCAATATGCATCTGCATTGATTGTCGTACACGATTGACAGTTTGAACGCATGCGGCATAATTCAATGAATGATCGCCATTCATTTCAGAAATAAACGACTGATCAGCCTGATGCGCCATGGTTTTTTGTAGAGTTAATACAAATCTATATATTAATACTTTCTGAAACAGTGCCTGTCTATGTTCTTTTGCTTCAGTTCATAATGATGTGTGAGCTTGCCGAAACTAGTAATGTACAATCATCTTCGACGGATCTGCGTTTCCCCACATGCACAAGCGATGAATGGACACATGTATTTGCTGGCGATCAGAAGACGCCAACTACTTGCCGACAGGAAGCCAGGCGTGCTGAACCAAGGCACACTCCTAGCAGTATTTGTAGCAGTGCGAGCAGTTGCAGCAGTCAAAGCAGTACATTCACAGAAGATACAGAAGATGATCAACTCAGTAACAGCTATAGTAGTGGAGGGAACTCATCTGGTGATCCGCAGATGCTTGAGGATGATAAAATAGCTGACAGTTGTGCAAGGGAAGTGGCTGAAAAACATGGATATATTATAAGGAAACGTCTTGGTCATGGTGCATTCAGTTGCGTGTATCGCGTCAGACATCCAGACACGCCTAGGGATGTAGCTTTGAAATTAGTGAATAACAACCTCCAAGGAGGAATTCCTCCAGATGAAGAAGTTGAACTGTTGATGAAAAATTCAAATTGTTCTCAGATCGTTAAATTCGTCGGTTCTTTTGTTGATGAAGCAGAATATACAGGAATCGTTATGAAACTGCTGAAAGGCGGTGATCTTTGTAAATTCATTCGTAAGAATGGTAAACTCACAGATATGCAAGCACGTACTACCATTCGGTGCACACTCATGGCATTGGATCATATACACAAAGAAGGACGTGTACATGGTGATTTAAAGCCGGAAAATATTGTATTTGAACGTGCAGATGATTTTGGTTCAGCAAAGTTGATCGATCTTGGATTCTGTAGTCCTGCATGTGAACGATCGAACACAATCATTTTTGGAGGATCGATTGGATACTCTGCACCAGAGGTTCTTCGTAACCTATCGAAAACTGAGGCATCCGATATTTGGTCAATTGGTGTTATAGCAATTGCAGCACTTACTGGAGTGCATCCGTTTACTTCACCGGCTAGTGATGCATGCACTGACCCTGAAAAGAAAAACCAAATGATCGTTTACGCAATTGTGCATTCCAATATTCGGATGTCGTTGATTAGAAATCCAAACATAAGCTGCGACGCATTGCAATTTATTAAACGATGCATGATGAATCATCCGAAGGAACGTCCAAGTGCTTCCGAATGTTTAATGATGCCTTGGTTGGATCAAAAACGTATTCATCGTGGTTATTCTGTGTCTCTTACAAATCCTGTAGTTGAATGTGTTCGATTAGGAGAACAAGGTCGTTCCGGTAGTGATGTGAAAACCACATTATTAAACAAAAACAAGTTTATTGAACAACGTCGAAACAAGATTTTCAAAATAAAAGAATATCCATAAATCAATCAACAACTTTTTTCTTTTTCACACAAACCCTTTGGTTCCACAATACTCAAATGAGTCTCAATTTTCTGTAGGATTAGATCAGCGTCTGGTCGATCGGAAGGATTCTGTTGCCAACACAATAAGATTAGATCACGAATGCATTGTGGCCATTCATCTGGAATCTCCAACCGCTTTCCTTCATCAACAAACTTGGCAATGCTCCAATCATAGACGAATCGTGAATCGTCAGAATATGGTGTTTTTTCCATGTACATTTCATAGAGCGACACAGCAAAACTGAAGATATCAGTTGCTGTACCATAGTAAAGCACTTGACCTTCTTCTACACGGACGCGCATTTCAGGAGCCATGTAAATTGGTGTTCCAATACCTTTTGTCATCGAAGCAGTGGTGTTGCTTTTAACAATGGTACGAGTGGAACCAAAGTCGGTGATTTTGATATATGTAGTAGCACCTTCACTCAATGAGACAACAAGCATGTTTCCAGGTTTCAAATCGCGATGCACAATATCGCATTCATGTAGAAACTGTATTCCCTTTGCAACATCAAGAGCCATACGAAGTTTGAATTGGTTTGGAACACGATGATCATGTAAATGTCTTTCCAAACTACCCAATGGCAAGTATTCGGTTACCAGTTTCAACTGACCTGGAATACAGACTGCACCGATAAACCTAACGATGTTCTCGTGACGTGTTTTGTAGAGTGCGGCAGCTTCTGTTGCAAAATCTTTTAATGCCGTTCCAGACAATTGTTGAGCTTTCATGACCTTGATTGCAACTGTTTGCTGACGCCACGTGCCTTTGTAGACCGTTCCAAAAGATCCTTGGCCAATATAATCTTTTTGCTTATAATGAACTTCGTCATCGTCCAATGATCCACTCAGAGGATCGGGACTGGCTTGAATTGGTAATCGTATTGTTGCTGGAACTCCTTTTTGACAACCACGCCACATCTTTGAAACTAGATGTCGTTTCTTCTTGCTTTTGCTCATGCATGTGATTAGCAAGCAAATGACAACATCGATTTGCTTTGCTCCACACAGGGGTTTGACAGAAACGTTGAAATCAATAGAACTGTTGCCATTTAGTTCTGCATCAGTGGGCATAACAGTCACAGTCATTTTCGAGCTGGTAGGTGTAATAACTTGAACAGTATATCGAAGAATCGTCAGGTTTTTCAGTGTTGCTTGCATCGTATGCGAGACATTCACATCTAATTTACCACTGGTGCCAACAAACTCCAAAATGCTTGGTGTGAGTTCAAATCCAAATTTGGATGGATCGATTTTGGGATGTTTTTTCACATCGTCATAAGCTGTAGCATCACATTGGGAATGAGTGTCTGAGTGACTACCACCACATTCTTCATGTGTTAAATCCGCATTTTCCAATAATCCTTCACCTTGTGCATTCACCGCATCTTTCATACGACTGGCATCATCACCTCCAATTGATGTTTCATCGCTACCCAAAACATCTAGTTCAAAATCTACTTCTTCTTGATCTGGATCGCATTTTGTCAATCCATATCGATGCACAGCACGTATTCGTTTCACTGCTAAGACACAAAACAAAACAATCAAAGCAATTGCCACAACACCAGCAATTGCAGAAACTGTATAGACAATGGCCAAACCAGGTTTGTTATGACCAGATGACGATGAATCAAGTGTTGCAACATTACTGGTGATTGTATGATAAGTGAATTCCGAAGTTTCTGAAGATATTCCTGAACTGGAGACAATGGTTTGCCACCACCATGTCATTCCAGTATAACTGGTACTGATATTCTCCAAGGTTGATGATGATATTTCGTTAGTGTTGTTGTTCATGCTGCTCGACAATTGAACCACAGTTGTCATTGGAGTCATTTGTGATGTTGGAACTGGACCACCAATACCAGTGGCTCTGATTGCGAGAGCTCCGTGATTATGACAAAACGTGTCGATTGGATACCAAACACCATCATCAACATCATATTGACGATTGAAGCCGGGATAATCGCTATAATCTTCAGTATGACAAATACGCGGTGATAAATCTCCAGCAAAACAATCACCTATACGAACAGCTAACCACACGGTGGAGGTTGTATTTGCAAGAAATGATAGGCCACTGAAAGTGGTGTATTCACATCCTGCATGAGTAGGCATTGAAAATCCTGTATCACTATCATATTTCTCCAACAAAGCTCCAGGTTTATCATTTGCTTCATCGTTTTCATAGAGAGCTAACCAAGGTTCCACAGGTGCACCATAGTAGGAAACACAAATGTCAGTATATGTCCAAGGTAGTGATGATGGAGTGAATAGTTGAGCATATTCCGCACCACGTCCTAGATTGTTTGTGCATCTCCATCCCCATTCATACCCATCATCTGGTCCCACATCATGATATTCACTACCAGGACCAGTGCAATTATTAGCTTCTGACAATGCAGATGAAACCAAAAGAGTAACAAGTAAAAGCCACAATGTGTTCATGATTATTTTTGAAGTGAATAAGAGATGCTGTTTTCATTCAGTTCAGTTTAACATTATGTATTATACAATTGCTAAATCAGGAAAATGAAGGATGATTGGAAAAAATACTGTTTGCACATGAAATATAATATAACATTTCGGACTTTGGATCAACCCGTGTTCCGAGAAATGGACGACATCCGTAATCTTCTAGATCTCGGAACACAATATTACTGTTTTTGAAAAGCAACCTCTCAAATGCAGCACCTTTTGCCCAAACATTATTCTCACATTTAAAACGGTTAATCTGTTTAGCACATTCCTCAACAACATCATGCCAATTTGGCAACGAGTGACGGGCATCTCTGAACGTCATTCCAGTGTATTTCCGGAAAAATCGCACTGTGCTATAAGCTTTGTCAAGATATTCTTCTGGAATGATTTGATATACATGATATGGCTGTTTTACTTCATAAACAAACAATTGGCCACACCCATGACCCAAATGAATATACAGAGCAACCCTGCGACCAATCCGAAGAGTTTTCTTTTCTCCACCGACTTTCAAATTCAAACCTTCTACATCAATTATAGCGTATGGTTGGGGAACGGATGACTTGAAATATACAAATTCGTTACAGAGAGTTTGCAAGGGCCGATATTCGCGTTCAAGTTGTCGATATTTACGCACCATTTTTTTTCAGTGGGATTGACTACGTCACACTTCAGCAGAGAAAGTCATATATATATGAAGCATACCATAAAAAGTTGACCTCTGATGCCGTCTTTGGTATTTCATTTGTTTAAGATTATCGATCATTCAAATCTCAAACAGAGAATTTGAGCAACAATGGATTACGGAAACATTGATGCATTCACACCACCACCAGATGATGATCTGGTAGAAGAATTGGAACACCTTGTTGATGATATGGATTTGTCAGAAATAAGAGAACGACCATGGAATACTATGCAGCCACGTGGAGCCTTTGACGACCGTGTGCAGGAACAAAACAGTCTTGGCATGCATCAAGGTCGAAGTGATGATTTTTTTGATAGAGTTGTAACTGTTGCTTCGCGAATGGGAAAAATAATGGCATTGGTTATAGGATTCTCTGCTCTTTACCAAAATTCCTTCGAAAGATGCACTAATCCACCACGCGGCATTAGGGTTACGAACGATCACGAACTAAAACCAAAGAAAGAAGTGCTTTATTTCAAAGTGAAGAAGAAATTGGATAAAGAGTTCAAATCAGATTATCCACTGGGGAGATACGGTTGTGATTCACAATACCGTCAACTGCCTCCTGCGCCAGATAAACGTAGTCGTGGAGAACGTTGTAAAGGCAGACTTCAAACTCAGCAGAATCGACCAACAGTCGAACGAAAATTACCAAAGTCAAACGAGTATACGCAACGAAGACATCATCATGATCGACAATGGCGACGCGATACGCGTCCACAACAACGAACGCATAACCGCGGTGGGAAATGTGCAAGCAGGAAACATCGAAAAAAATAAATTAAAATAATCGAATATGAATATTTATAGTATACATTGAACATCTAGATAGAGCAAAAAAACAAAAAAAGCAAAAAACGAAAAAAAGAAAATGGCTGCAAGAGCAGCCTTTTTACAGAATTTGGATGAACATCAAAGAAAACCCAGCCCCACAACATTTACATTCCAACTCAGTAGAACTCATTCGGATTTACTAAGCGAGCAATGGCATGCATATGTTGGAACATATGGCCTCAGTGGATCCCGTGCCCAGACGCAACTAGACTATGTGTTGGCTCTATTGCAACACTTGGATTTGAAAAATGATGAAAGAGAACGAAGGGAACGCGAATCTGAACGTCGAGCAGAAAAAGAACGTCTTCAGCAACAAGCAAAAGAACTTGAGCAAGAACTTTTACAAGCTCAACGAGAACAAGAAATAGAGCAAGCTGAATTGGAAGAGGAACAAAGACGTTTGCGAGAGCAGCGGGAACGTGTGGAAGAAGAGCAAGAGGATGTTGATGAACTTGAACAGAGAATCAGGAAAATACGTGTGGAAGTCTTGAAAAAAGCTGAAGAGAGTCAAAAACTAGAGGAACAAGAGGAATTGGATAAAATTGCCGTACGTGATGAAGATGAGAGATTGAAAAAAGAAAATGAACGTGTCTTAGATTTTCTTGGCCAACTGGTTCAAAAACGCATTTCATTAATGACTATGAAAAGTGTGGCTACCGTTGCTCGAATGAAAACTGAAATCATTCAAATCGAGAGAAGAATTGCTGCTATTGAGATAGATATGCGTCGAAAATACCTAGAAAAAGAAGCCCTATTTGATGATGTCAGAAACCAAAATTATGAGGATTTGATGACAAACATAGAAGTATATCGTCAAGCTCATTGGAAAATAGAATCGTTGCCAGAATATGCTGCACAAGTATTTGATGTGGGTAAGTTGAGAGAGATTCCCCAGAATGAAAAAGTTTCTTATGCGCAACAAGCAGCAAGAGGATTATGTGAATTGGGATTCCAACCATATGCTGGTTACATCGAATCACATGGAAGTCCTTCTGGAACGGAAGAAGGAAACATTCTCCAGATGAAACGGGGAAAATCATTTGTTGCTCAACAACGTTTGAATGCTCTTCAAAATGTGAAAGCGTTCTCATCATATGTGCGACTCTTTTCTGTCACAAAAGAGAATTCAGGTTCATGTTTGAGACAGGTTGTTTATGCGATATGGAAAGAACTTGATATGGTGTCGAGAGAACCAAAAAATAGGGGAACTTCCATTTCGACTGTCTGGACTGATGTGATGCAAAACCGTTTGCTTGTTGTTGATAAGAATTAACTAGCCAAACGATTGGACAAATTCACTTTTCTGGATGAACTTTATTATGGTCTGACGCATTCCAGATACACATTGTTGAGTGATGTGAAAATCGTCAAATGGATACGTTTGGGGATGTTGAAGGGTTGTAGACAAGGAATGGCCTTAGCAGCACGAACTTATACAATGCCAGTGCGTCTTTCCAAACTCTATTCGTTCGTTTCAAGCACAAACAAAACCATGTTGAATGACGCGAATGCCCATCGTTTTTCAAATACTCTCATTACTTCCTCAGTTGGAATGCCTTTGACAAATAGCAATTTCCCATTTCACTTGTTTGGCAATGATGGAGACTTACAGTTGGTTGAAGAGTATTGTCATGAAACATTGAAGGTGATGCGAGAATTCGATGATCTCTGTTCAATTTTGCACCACTTCCAACCGGCTGCTCTGCGTGGTGCAGCAATTCCTATGAATAACACGGATGCAATGGAATTGGCTCGTATGATGCTTCGTCTAATTTCTTTGTCAATGATGGTTGATGTGTTGTCATCGAAAATGGTGAATTTAATGTCTCCCGCAAACCTGTTTAAACCAGGTGTCATCAGATTGATCCCAGCAGTTCCTTTGTTCACATTATCTGTACTTGCTCATCCATCATTATTTCCTACATGGAAATGGACGTATGAAGGTGTTGCAGGGCCATTGTTTGGTCGCAATTTAGGTTCACAACGTGAACTGGCCGAAGCTACCATTGGCGCTGTCTTGATGGCTGGTTTTGCCACAGATAATGCTTTGGCATGGCTCCTGGCTGGTCCTGTTGAAGTCACTGATCAAGGAAATGAAGTTCAGACAGAAGTGAAACAATTTGTTGGATACGATACATACGACAAATTGGAACAACTACAACTGGATTTATTGCAAACCATAGTATATCATTTCCGTCGCGGATCAAATAACGTGAAAGAACTGGCATACAAAAGATGGCCGAATTGGGAACGTCATCTTCCATGGAATGAAGTGGCAATGATGACTGTGGATATGAAATTGCCAGCACGATCATCATCACATCCTTATGAAGAATTTTTTGAGCAGCCAGGATTTTTCACTGATTTGAACCGTAGAAGAGGATCTGCATTAGAGAAACTTTATCATTGGATGCAACCACAAGAAAATCGTCCTGACCACTACTGGGATCATCAGTTGGACTGGACCGGATCTGCAAATGCTCGTGATACAAAATACATATTCAATCATCCTGAATATGTTATGAAAAAATTGTTTGAACTTTTTGATAGCACCAGCAATCGATATCAGATTCCTGGTTATCGTATTGAAATGAAATTTCCCAATTTTGTGCGTTTGGATAAACGGAAATTGCCCAATGCAGGATGGGTGATGAGTTTGGATGTAGAATCATATGTGCGTCAATTCGAGCAAAAAACAGCATATCCAGTTGTGAGCATTTCCGATATGGTCAATGAGATTGGATTGGCAATTGATCTTGAACAACAACCAGACAAACCATTTTCTCAATTCAATCAGAATCCTGTTCCGCCAATGCAAGCTTTGGTTATGCATTTAAACTTGGGTCGAATGGATTATTTCGATCATCCTCGACACGGCCGATATCTGATAGATTTTAATGATACCCTTTTCATTGACGCATTACAAAGGGATGGAGTTCATGTTTTCCAGTCTTATGGTGCTGTTTTGTGGAATCATGAATTTTCTTGTTATGTAGCAGCTTGTAGAGAACCGCATGGGATTTACGATAATGAAAGAACCTGGTTGATGCAAGCATTTGCGGCGAAAAAACCAATGTCCGGAACACCAGAAAGTAAAATAAACATAAACATTGATCCTTCACTTGGAAGTGCACCAACATGTTTTATGGAGACGTATGCACCTGATCCTACGAAACCTGATGTTTTGGCACCGCGATGGACTGTTGTGTTAGTGTTTTACAAACGAGTAGTTTTGTATAAAAATTGAGTTATCTGGTTTTTATAAGTTCAATAAGACAGAATTCATAGCAAACAGGAAATATAGAAGATGAACGTGCAAGACTGTTTACATGCTCACACAAATCATAAATTGAAGAATTAAAACATATTGCAACACCACTAGCTTTCACATGGTTTGAGATTATATTTTGTCGAGGAAAACCAGTTTTTGGATCGCGTGGATGTGTATCTATAATCCAAAAGCGATTCAACTTGTCACGACATACACAAATCGCATTAATCGAGTATGTCAACACTCCAGATCGACCAACGGGAATCGATTCAATTGCTACTTGTAATGGCACATGAGCAAAATCTTTTTTCTGACTCGCATTCCCAAGGAATCCCGTATATTCTTCACTAATTCGAACCATCTGGTTGATTGTGTTATCAGGACAGGCACTCATGCTTTCTTTCAAGTATGCAAAATGATGCTTATCCTTGGTTGCATTCTTCCACGTGCGATGTAAAGCTGCTCCGGTGGTCATGATATCGGCATGATCTAGTGTGGCGGGATTCCGAGAATCCATCGAAGCCATTGCATACATCAAAGCCATAGCCATGCAACCATAAGTGGCTCCATAGTCAGCTTGTGATTCACCAAGAGAATAAATCACAGATAGTTGATCATCATCATCATCATCATGAAAATCCATTACGTTGAAACCATTACCGACGGCACAGGTAAGTCTAACTTATTACTGAAATCAGCTAACTTATAGTATTGTGCCAATTTGAATTTACAGTCCTGACGCAACTGTGATTCACTTTTCACGAAAATCGACGACTTTCGAGTATTAAACGCAAACTTATCTTTCGATGTCTTACCAATTATAGATCCAGATTTCACTGCTGTTGTTGTTGGTAGCTGTGGAACTTTCTTCGCACCAGAAGTCTCATAACATCGAAGCATACGTTTGAAAGCTGTTGCACTCACACCCATCACCAGTTTGATTTCCTGATTGCTATACCCTTGTTCCATCATTTCTTTCACTTTTGCTCCGGCTTCCAGGGTTGCTGCCGAAAATTTACGTCCTCGTGATGATTTTTCAAAGGCTATTTCTGCAGTCACTTTGTTTGAAGCAGCTTCAGTAATACTTTCCTTGATCAATACTAAGTGATTGGGATTCACACAAGGGGTTGAATCGTGAGGAAAATGACGCACAACAAACCGTTCAGTTTTTGCGGGTAAATCTCCAACAAACCAATAATAAGCTAGATCACGGGGTCGAAATCTATTGTTATGCCAACAAAAATATCGCTTTTTGTCAGTGTTCCACAATATACACCTATCAGAAACTGATAATTGATGCTTTTTTTCTTCTATACAACAATTAATACAAACTTTATTGTGATCGTGTGCACACGCCGATATACAAAAAGAAGCAAAACGCTCAAGTTCCCGCGGTTTTGGAAGTTCACCGAAAGATAGCGTGGCACGCAATGGAGGTAAGGTAGGCATACTACTGATGAGGCACTCCACTGTCTGGAGTTTCCCCACTATGCCTCTTATTATTTAGTGAAAACACTTTCCTTTTATGGTCATTGGTAAATGTTGGTGGAGCTTCAATCAACTTGATACCCACACTGTGACTTGGGATGTTTATCCGATTTCCAATCCGTTTAGCCTGTTCACGCAATTTCAGGACCACATCATTCAGTTGATTTTTTTCGTCCCTACTGAAATTCGATGTGCTTGAACATTCCAAAGCATCGGCAAATTCTAAATAGAAACCAGCTTGCATTTGCTCAGTTCCTTCAGGCATTGCGCTCGCTGCACCCCATGGCCAACTAAACCAACTGACAATACCTTGATCTTTTGGTTTTGTTTCGACAAAAGGTTGTCTTTCTTTCTTTGTGAATAGATCAGTCAGAATCCTGTAAGCAGCATGAAATGGTTCTGCAAGAGTTGATGTAGATGCATTATAAGCAAAACTAAATGCAGTCACTGAGAGTGTTGCTGTAAGAGGATCGCCTCCAACTAGTGGTGTCAGCAATGCTGTCATCATTGCATAATTCAAAGTGTTCCATAGACTTCTTCGTAAATTCAAAGGGTATGTCATCATGTATCCATACGTGCCTGCAAGCAACATGTTTTTGTAGGATTCATCCATCATTTCTGGCATCCAACTTGAAATTCCATTATTCCACTCTTTAAGAGTTTCTAATGATGTCAATGAATTCGAAAACATAGTATTGTAACCAAGCAAGCCCATTTGATGCAAAATCAATGGTGGAATCAAAAGTAGAGATTTTGTCGCCATATTTAACCAAGTGCTATTGAGAGGAACAACTTCTGATCTTGGACCCACTTTATCACGAATGAATTGAGGAACCATTTGACCTGCAACAGAAACCATAGATCCAAACCATGTCCTATTATATGGATGCATAATCAGCTTAGCTGCACGCGCACTACTTTGAATGACAGCAGTTGAAACACCAGCAATCAGAGCGACTCTAGGAATGAAATTGCTTCCAGTTTTACTGTCGATGGTGGCTGACCACATCGTTTGAAGTGAATACAAAGACATGTATAAACCAAGTCCTGCAGAAACTCCAACTAGGAGACTCATACTAAATTGAGGTCCGCTGCCAGAATGAACACCCATTGTAGCATTAGCCAGCATATCATCAATTACTTTTAACATCGTTTCCTCATTTAGATTTTTTGGTGGATCACGTCCCCACATATTGCGGTACGATGCTTGATAGCCTTTGTGCATTCTGACAGCTAAATCATAACCAACTGTACGTTCGATTTTCATTCGTTCCACAACATCACAAAAATGATCACCACCAAGTAATAGCAAACGAATGGCTGTCGTAAATCCTCGCAAAATGGAACCAGATGGATTACCTAAGAACTTTCTGGCAATTGTCCTTTTGCTCATCAGTTTGCGAATATTCTCTTCACCTTCTTCGCCTTTACCAAATATCAAATCAAGCAAATCAAAATTTTCCACAAATCGAGTTAATGGCTCAAGAACTGCAGATGTGATCATGTTCAAACCTACCAAAAGCTTCCACAAACCACGGAAAAGTGTCCACAAAACAGTTCCACCAACAAATTTCGTCCATCGGTGCTTACTCAAATTATGAAACATCAAAGTCACACGTGTCCATTTTTTTATCAAAAAAGCATCATGTGCATGCATCAATTTCATGAAAGCTTCAATATCCTTTTTAAGATCAACTTTGTAACGGGTATTCAAACCCATATTGCTCAAAATATGATCGACCTGACGAACACCTTTGATAACAGATTCCTGTAGCATTATAAGCAAATTTGCTACGTTGTTATCAAAAAAGGTCCCAGCCCATTTCAAGGGCAGCCATTGTCCTTCTGTAGATTCTGCAGTTTTGATAATTTCTAACCGTGTTGGAGCACTGTATTTTCCAAGTCCACGAAATAAATTCTTCAAAGCAAACTTTATCCACATCCATGCACCAACACGATAATTCCGTACAGTCTGTTCAGCTGCAGTTCTGACGTATTCGTCATGATAAGCTTGATTAGCATAATCCTCGAATTTGTAGAATATTTCACTGGTAACCACTGGATCAAAAGGTCTTCTCAACATAGTTAGGATTTTTTGTGGAGGTACTACCAGATCATTTTCTGCCGCATATGTACCTGTCACTGAGCCAATCCATTCTAATAGATTTGGTCCCTTCAACTCTTCTTGTGGTATAGGAATCTCCAGAGCGGCGGAATACGCCTCAACGAATTCCTCATTAGTGTAAGGAAGAAAATGCGAATGAACCTTGTCAACTTCATCAACAATAGCTGAACGCAGATTAAAAAGAAATCTTTTCATCATTTCCGTTTGTTCCGATTGAACCATATTTGAAATCTTTTCAATGATAGGTTGGAAATTTTCATCAATATATTCTGCAGCTTTTACTTGTCCTTTGGCTATGAAATCCACCTGATTCTTCAAGAAATCGGCACATGTTTTTGTCAATTCAAGTCGATTCTCACATTCATTATATTCTACAAGACATTGACCATATTTCTCTCTCAGTTGTCCACTCAGACCTTTTTTCAAAATATCAATCACCTCTAATTCGAATTTCGTTAATCCTCTTTCAGCAAATTGATAACCATCCAATAATTTTCGAGTTATTGCTTCTGTTGCAAAACCAATGCTTTCCCGGATCGTTTCAATCGAAGTCATATCTCCAAATGTTACCTCTGTGTTATTCAGGTTACCAGTCAATTGCATAAGTTGTGGATGAGTTAATGCAGTTTGATTCAGAGCTTTTTCAAATAAGATGTTTCCATCATAGAAATCAACCATTGGATTATCACCAGCAGGAAGAAAATGTTCAGTATCTTGCAAATTACTTTCAAGTGTACTGTTCATTGCGCCTTCCAATCGAGCATTTCTTTGATGTTGTTGTAAAATATCCCTTGGTGTAGCAACTAGACCACCAACAGTTGACTTTGCAAGCTCTTTTAATGCTGAGCCTGCCCATTTCGCTGCTGGTGCATAATGATAGTACATCATGTAACCGAAGAATGCCAATCCGACTGATTCAGATACCACATGACGCAAACCCTTTTCACGACAATATTTCTGAGCTTGATCAATCGATTTTTCCATCAATTCAGCTACGTTTCTACCAAATCTACGAAACGCTTCCGCAACAAATTCCCGTTTGTTTGTTTGATCATCGTTATAATTTGTTGCATAAGGTTGACTTTCATCCACATCAGTTGGTATTGATGGTCTTTCTTCTTTTTCCATATGCGAAACTTCATGAGGCATGCTTCCAAGTGGATAAATTTGATCTGACAAATTTCGATATTGTTGCTGTTGAAGATAGAATTCTTTGTTTTCATCCCACAAAGCAAGAACTTGACGAACTTGTGCAGGAGACATCCCAATTGATTCCATTCTCTCCACTTGAGTTTTCAAATTCAATGGAATCCCATAAAGTCTGCTAATTTCTGCATAATTCGTCCTGAAAACTGTTGGAATCGATTCCATCATTTGAATAAACATATCCTCCATTGGTTCCTGATCAACATTCAAAGTAAAACTTACAGGTCGTTCAGGCACGATTTTTTCTTGTTGAACCACTCTTGTCCGTGAACGTGTTCTACTTGATGGGCCAACTGGAATATCTTGCGGAGCTCCACCCAATGCCATTTGACGTCGTTCTTTCAAGCGTCTTGCTTCCTCTCTTTTTTTCCTCATTTCTTCAGCTTTTTGAGCTCGTGTTTGTACACCAACTTCCATTTCTTCTCCCTTTTCTTCTTGCTCTTTCTCGAAGTTGACCAATCTTTCCACTTCATCAACATATTGTTTAGTTCGTAGTTCATCATCTTCAGAAACTCCAAATAAATCGATCAATTCACCAATGTTTGTGTGTTCACGTGAAAAACAATCTGTACGTGATAACGCATTAGCAACACCAATAATTCCATTCATTGATGCAGTTGCATTTTCCAATGCAAGTGCTATCCCATCGTCATCCAGAGGTTCCGTCATTTTCTTTCGTTCTTCATCACTTTTAACCAAATATTGAAAAAAACTATTGACATTCATTCGCATCAGCATGTATTGCATTTGTGCTTCCATTGCACGATCGATTTTATCTTTCTGTTGTTCTCTGTTTTTCCTATCCAATGGAACATACTCTCCAATGATTGAAGTAAACAGACTGGCTTTTTCTGCAGTGGCATCTACAGCTTGTATGTATGAATCGATTTCGGCCTGAGCAATACCTTCTTTCGACATAACCATCCGCAGCATTGCTTCTAATGAAAATGAAGCCATTTCCAATTCTTCGCCGATTTTTTGTTTCTGTTCTGTGACAATTGGAATCGCTATCCGAATACGTTCACGCGCATCCTCGAATTCCTTTTGTTCATCACGAATTGCCTGAGCAGCTTCATCAGCAACATCTCCATAAGCTTTTGCTGTGGCATGAAGACGACGTGAACCGAATGTTGCTTGACGTTTCGATGGTGGTTGAGGTGGTTCCATTTCGGTAGGTGCAGGACGTTTGCGGGTGGTTGACATTATGTAGTGAGGGAATACTTCCTATAAAAGGCAAAATTGTATAATGTTTTTTTGTTGTTGTTCTCAAGAAACATTGGTTTGTCGGTGCTGTTGTTTTCTGTGGCACACATATAATTGATTCTAATCGATTCATTTCATTGAATAACAAAATGTATGTAAGATGACTGACGTTGACCAAGATCTGCAAACGCTTTTGAGGCGTGTCTTACAACCATCGGAAACCTCGATTTTGAATCAGGAATGTCGCAATGAGTTAACGCAACCCAAAGTTAAACATTTGGATCATTCAATAACAAACATTTATTCAATCATATCCGTGGCATTGGATGGACCAATTAGAATGCCAGTTAATGAACTGTGCTTCAATGCTCAGGCTGAAAGTGAAAATGAAATCCGCGCTGCTTGCATGGCCATAGCGAAACTGCTTGACATTGAGAATCAAGTGACACAAGACGCAATCACAGTCCATAGAATTGATGCCTCTCTATATCCCAAAGGAATACGTGAAGCCCATGATGGAGATCTTGTGCAAAACCTGTATGGAGTGCGTTTGCAATGGGTTAGAAATGTCAGTGTGATTTCTGCACAGCTCGATATATTTTATGATTATAACTTATATCTGAGACATTCATTGACAGCGACGTTTTGGGAAGATGTGCTGGAATTCCTTGATCAATATCTCGAATTCCGTAACATCAATATCGATATCCCAATTATGCAACGCACATCTCGTTATTTCTGTAGTTCATACTTTCCAGACACTTCACCAGAAGAATTACAAAAACCATTGTTAATACAAAATGTGAAATTATTTGAAAACTGGAATCAACGCCAACGAAATGGATCTGTTTTGGATTTTGTGTTCAATTTTAATGATTTATTCTTCATGCACCAACCTGACTGGAACGCTCCATGGAGAACACAGTTCACTCCAATACTCCATATGAATGTGTTAGCTGATTGGCCACAGAATGATTGTGAAGTTGTGTTGAGGAATAGGAATAATCCGATCTGGAATCGTACGTCCGTTGCATCGTTTTTATCGCAGTATATGTACGGTGCTTCACATTTCAAAAGAAAACATGAGTGCATGGCTCAGCAAGCTCTGGATCGATATGTAGATATGATAGTATGTGGTGATGGTGACGGGCCATGGCATACGAGCATAGCTGCAACTCTCTTGCTGCAGAACTGGTTACTTAATCCTCAACATCCTGCACAACGACTCATTTGTTACGAAAGAACCACTAATCCGACAGTTTTTGAACATCTATTATTTCTTCGTTTCTTCCAACGCATTGGTTTGTTTATTATACATCCACGGAATGTTCGACTGATCCAACCATTCCAGGCTTTATTGTGTTTGAAACAGCCTATTTGGGAAGTTGTTTTAGAAACACCTGGTGAACGTTGGATTTATGAAAATCAATATTTGCTTCGTTTGGTGTGTTGGCCAGTATTGAATGAGAAATTTGCCATGTACTATTATGCTGCATGTTGGCGTTGGATCTTCCAACGTATAGACAAAGGTAATTTCGAGAAAGAAATAGCACCATTTTTGATATTACCTCCTGCACCACAAGATGTTTTGAGTATTGATGTTTCATATGATGAAAAGCAGCAAGCAGCGTTTGTAAAAACACCCTCAGATCAACAATGTGAATTAGTCAAAAAATACTTTGCTAAACAACCTGAAAATTACTTGAAGCGTGTCTCGAGAAGATATGATTTCCCTGAACAGTAACTATATTATTAAAAATTATATTCACATAAGAATTTGAGTGTTTGTTTGTTTTACTTTGAATAAAACAAAAAAACAAAAAAACAATGGCGCAACCAGAGGAAAAGAAAACCATTCTAAAACAGATGTTTGATATGGATTACAAAACAGTTCATCAAGAACAAGAAGAAATTCTAAGCGAATTACATTGTCTGCGTACCGGTTTTGATGAATTAAAAGAAAACCAAAAACAAACGCAGGAAACTCTTCAGCAACTATTTCAAGTTGTGAAATCCGTGTATCAAGTGGCTGATGTCGAGGACGATGCAGTGATAGATGCACGAACAATAGTCCAAGTGCTAGGCGAAATGCCCACAAGTGAAGGTGCGATAGCGAGCGAGACAAGGATGGATCCTGAGAATATTGCAGCTGCTTTGAAATACATGGATGAAATGGGTTATGTTACAAAAATGAAACTCAGCATTTTTTCGGCTGATGATGATGATGATGAATATAGTTACGTTCTGACTGATGCTGGATACCAGTTTCTGTGTGATTGTAATGAGAATCCTGAATAAATGAAGATTCTTTTTTCACGAGAGATGTTTGAGGTCACTATATATTTGTCTACAAACTGAAACGAACAGCCTACATTATCACTGTGAGCGACCGACCCTGACATTTCAATAATTTGCTATTTTTTTTCTGTGATTACTGTGTACCATCGTGATGTTACGTTATATTTGTTTGTTTCTGTGTTTTCTGGTGTTTGATGTGACAGCAATTCGCTTGAATGTCCTCTGCGAAGGCAATGGACAATTCAATTTACAAGTTGGTGGAATAGCCACTGCTTCGCCACCACAAGTAGTCGGTGACAACACCACTGATTTTCATGGACACTGGAAGAAAAACACTTACAATGGTTTGTATACCAATCAAGTTTCATTAGCTGATGCTAAGAAACGTTGCAGTGCATGCCAACTTCGTGAAGAAGCACTTGTTGGTACTGTAGTTGGAGTCCCAAAGTTGCGATGTGAATTTATTTTGCAACAAAACGATGCTGCAGCATTTGTTTGTAATAGTGTATGCACTGTTTTGGGTTCTTTTGAACCTGCCGACACAAATGAAGAAAGTGAACTTGTGAGTTTGACTACACGTTCAACATGTGGAAAACTTTACTCTGCTCCAATTCAACGTCATTTGACACTTTTCAAAACTGAGCAGAATTCTGATGATGAAATTGTCCAAGTTTGGCAATACCATATGAACACTGCTGGAAACTCATTTTATTTGAACGATCAAACTGGTCATGTGGCAGCTGCATTTGCAACTTGTGGTCAGTTTGTTCAACCAACACCTGTGGCGGCACAAGAATATTTTGGAAAACGTGCCAAAGCTCCAGCATTGGCACAGGAAGTTGATGATGATGATGATCTTGATAATGAAGAAAACGAAAAACCTGTGGAGAAACCAAACAAAATCCTCAGTCCAGTGGAACGTCAGCAACAGGAAATGTTACGTCAAGCTAAACTTCTAGTGGAATTGAAAAATCAACCTGAAGTGGTAGTTGAAGTTGCCAAGCAAGAACAACAACAACAACATTTGCCAACACCATTAGAACGTCAACAACAATTACGTGCAAATCAAGCTGAAGAGTTTTTGGAACATTTCCAACCATTGCCGCCAACTCCTCTGGAACGTCAGGAAGCTGCCCGTGAAGGATTGCTTCGAAAAAGAGAAGTGGAAGAACGACTCACCATAGCTGAAACAGCTGGAATAGTGGTTGGATCACTTGTTGGTTTGTGTGTGATTTCATGCGTTCTTTTTGGTGTAACGATTTACTTGCAACAACGATAAATTGTATATATGGTAACTGTAGAAATAAGTTGACCTGTGTCAACTTATTTCGCACCACAGTTACCAATTTTGACATGAATAAATAATTAAATAAGAAGCATCATTAGTCATATACATATTTGTCCAAATACTAATTTCAAGTACAGAAACGTGCTAGTCTTTCAAAATTGCGTTTATTTTGTTTTGTTTTTTGAAAATGCCTTCTTCAAAAACACTTTTTGGTCATGTGCGTCGTGTGGTGGTGTTTTCGCCCACCAAACAACTGGTTTTGTTTCGTGTTGAGAAAAAGCCTCATGAACTCACGAAGAAACAAAAGCGTCTGAAAAGGGAAGGAAAATTGAAATTCAATGACGAGGAACTAAATGCTGAACTCTATGGAGATAATTGCGATTCATCTGAAACTAGTGATAGTGAAAACAATGAGGATAGTAGTAAGGAAGATAGTGATTTCGAAGCAAAAAGTGATGCTGGAGAAAGTCAAGCAGAGTCAGAGTCTGAAAGTGATGAAGAAGTTGGATCACAGACTGAAACTACGGAAAATGAAAATATGAATGAGGATGATATTGAATTGGAAGAGGATGATGATGATGATGTGGATCTAGATGAAATCGATAGTGATGAAGATTTGGAACCCAGAAAGAAGAAAAAGAAGCAAAACAAAAAGAAACGAAAGC
>Ga0180437_10001261_pt1 | contig 43632 bp, 60 predicted proteins | sample SS_ome_4_FD_132410 | JGI IMG/M metagenome (GOLD analysis project Ga0180437, IMG submission 132410) | Hypersaline lake sediment archaeal communities from the Salton Sea, California, USA - SS_3_D_1 metaG | ecosystem: Environmental > Aquatic > Non-marine Saline and Alkaline > Hypersaline >... | reverse complement strand
CGTAAAGCGTTTTCCCACTGTGTCTTGCAGATCGTACAGTTGGGACAGGAAAGAGGATTGTGTGAGTTGCGAGCGCCTCGGCTTCTCCTTCGAGTATTGTTTTTTGCCGAAGGCAAATTGCCACCAGTAGTAGGGTTCCCCTCTCTTTACGACAGGGTTGTCCTTTCGGGCTTTCTTTACATAGTGCAGTCTTGGCATTATTCTACCCCCATGTACTTTTTTGTGATTTCCAGCGCCTCAGAAAAGGAACAATGTAGTGTTTCTTTGAAGAATGCCTTAGATAAGCTGGTATACCCAGCCCATTTTAGTGCCCAGCACCCTCTTTTGATAAGTGAGTGGGCATTTTCGTCTATTCCCTTTAGTGTTATTCGTATGTCTGTTATAGGTTTAGTCAATTCGCATCATCGCTTCCATCTCGTCCACTTCTTCTTGTGTCAAGCCGTCTTTTCCTTCTGCTTCCTCGAGGAACTTCATCAGTTTCGATCGGTAGTCATCGCCTCTGTTGTCCCAATCCATGAACAGGCGTAGGGTTTGAAAGGGAGACAGCCAGTAACCTTTTTTCGCGTATTTCATACAACGAAGTGTCGAAGATATCGGACAGTGAATGTTTTTCAGACGGAGAATTCGGTGTTCCTCATCGTGCATGAAGTCTGCATCCATAAGGATTTGATTGTTTGCTACAGAAGCAGAGGTAGCACCGACACGTACAACCGTGAAGTCGAAGTTCTCCAGAATTTCTCTCGTTCCACCCATCGCAACGATCTTTCCTTGAATGACGGGTTTGATCAGTTGCACCTTTGGGCAATGATATAAGGGGTGAGCACGATCTTTCGGCAGTCTGTATGTGAGTGCCATGCCGTTCTCATGTTTCAACTCAAGGCTGAATCGGTTGTTCTTGTTCGCAAACGTCCTTTTCATGTACTCGAAACTTCCTTCGTCCCAGCTGTATATGTCGATGTCAGCAGCCGGGGTGGGGTGGCGAAGCGGGCTGCAGGCCCATCTCATGTAGCCGCCGCATAATGTGTACACGTATTTTGGCGGTGAGTTTTTCGGCCACTCCGCCACTTGGCACAGTTCGAGTATCGGTTCGATTTGTGTGCGCCCTCTTAGCATTTTGCCTACTATGAATCCTTCTTTTGATTCATAACGTTTTGGCTTGGGCTTCGCCTTTTCTGGTGTTGGAATTGGAATTTCAACCATGTTTACCTCCTATATCCACCCTTCATTGAAATAAAGAGTGACCCTTTCCCCGAAATGTTTGATCAAGTAATAGTGACTTGGATCAAAGAAATCGTATATCAGGGCCCTCTTTTTCTCGTCGGTAGACCGCAAAGCCCTACCGACAGATTGCATTGTCGCTATCTCTGACTTCCCACCAGCTGCATTTATCAGGCAGTCGAGTGTCGGGATATCGAGACCTTCCTGCCACACGATAGTGGCGATGACACACATGATGTCTTTTGCAATAAGACTCTCCTTTATTTTTTTTCTCGTTTCTTCATCAGTTTCACCACGCACGTAGTAAACGTTCATTCCTTTGGCAAACTTTAACAGTTCGTTGCCGTGGTCTAGCCTCTTTGTCAGAATCAGAACGGAATTTCTCGAGGCAATATTTTCTCGTGCTATGTCCATAATCATCTTGTTTTTCTCTTGGTTGAATACCACACCCGCATCATAAACATCAGGGTATTTTCTGATCTGTGCTACAGAAGGTTTGAAGGGTGCTTTTTTCAAGATAACTTTAGGTTTTGCTAGTATCCCAAGATCTACCGCTTCGTTGATAGATAGAGACTTAACGACAGGTCCAGTTAGACCTTCACAGACAATTCGTGCTTCGGGATCGTGGTGTTGTGTGGCAGTGAACGCCCATCTCAAAGGAGCAGATAGGCCTGATAGTGTTCGGGTATACCTGCTTTTCATTTTAGTGAGGTGGTGCCCTTCGTCTATAATGATTGCATCGATTAGTTCTGATGTGTGATCAGCGGGCAATTTGGAGAAAGATTGAATGGTGGACACGATAATTCTTGAATCTTTGTCTATTTTGTCCTTCCCGTTTTTTATTCTCTGTACATTTTTGAATTTGTGTTTAAGCAATGATTCGTGGGTATTTTGTATTATGTCCAAGTTGTGTGCCAACAGTAAAACATTGAAGTCTTTCAATGCGGAGATTAGTGCCATTTGAAGTACTGTTTTTCCTGTTCCTGTTGGTGCCAGGATAAGACCCCGACCGGCATTGATTGCCGCTTCCACTATTTGGATTTGATCGGGCCGTAGCTTTATCCCTGGTATTTTTGGAGGGGCCATTTGGATATCATACGTGATGTCTTGGACTTCTACCGGGATTTTGTTCTTAGAACAAAAGGACAATACCCGGGGAAGTAGACCTGTCCAAAAGAATATACCTTCTTCGAGATCGAACAGAACGTGCCTTTTGTAATCCTTGCGTTCTTTCTTTCCGAAAGGGCCCTCTCTCCAAAAAACCGCAGGGAATTCGAGTGCAGGCTTGATTAGTCTGGCGGCCAGTTTAGAGTTCACCTGTGTAAGGACAGGGTCCTTTACCTCCAGTTTTACAGTCTTCATGTTTTTCCTTTAGCATCCAGGCGTAGGGGTTACGCCTTTTTCCGTTTTACGGGTGTTGTTTTTCTTTTTCCTCTTAGGACATCGAGGACTTCTTTGCCACGTTTGCAGTGGCATTGTTGTTTTTGTTGCCTGTTTTTGCAGGCCAGAACGGCTATCCAGTTATCGTCAACTTCGCACCAAAAGAAGGTAGAAAGAACAAAACCTGTACAGCTTTCGTCTGAACTTGTCACGTTTTTGTTGGTAGTAGGGCACAGCCGTTCACTTATGGTTGTGTTCCCTACTCTCGTTAAGTTGCGTGTTCTCGTTGTTTGGAAAGTACGGCAGTATTCACATCTCATCTGTACTCCTTATCTCTTCACCTGCGTTGTCGGTGTTCCCTATTAGCACACAACGTAAAATATGGTTTATATAGTTGCTGCGGCTTCTGCCCACAGCATCCTTTTCCTCGTCTACCTTCTTGAGGATCTCCGTGTCGAGAGTAATCCCTATTCGTTTCTTCGGCGGACTGAATGACATCTACACCTCCTGTGGTTTGTTGCTCGGGCATTGTTATGATAAAATCATAACATATCATATTTTAGATGTCAACACGAAAAAGAAACGGTTAAATCTTCCAGAATTTCTTTTCTCTTATAACCCTTTGTAATAGTTCGAGTTCCCCCTGTGTGATGTTCGGGTAATTTGGTGCCCCGGCATTGCACTCCCAACTTTCCCGGAGTAGAATCACCCTAATACCCTCTGGGTCCATAATTATTTGATACAAATGGGAATGGTGTTTGCAATGCCAGTATAGTTTTTGTCCTAATTGTAGACTGTCACAAATGTATGGTAGTGCATCCTTACCCGAAGGCTTGACGAATTTAAACTCAGATTTGTTGCCAATAGTGAGGTACTCTGCTCCGCATGCGTAGTATGTCTTCATTTCTTACCTCCTTATCTAGTTATGTGATGTTTGCGATGTCACCGAGTCTTACCTTATTCCATGTTTTGGGTTTCTCGTACCCTTCAGGCATTTCTTCGAGGCATGTCCAAACTGTGTACTCTCTGCAAACAGAGCAGAAGGGGTATATTTCGCCCCAGTGATTCGTGCCATGTTCTTCCTCTTTCCCACACCGGATGCACTGATACGGTTTAATGCTGTATTTGCCTGTTGTCTTCATTTTTTACCTCCTTTGTGGTGTCTGGCGAGTACTTCCATCTTTTCTCGATAAAATTTTCTCGCCGTTTCAATGTCGAAGGGCCTTTGTTTCAAAGAATATTCGTTGTGGGATTTCACATTCCAGGTAAAGTTGCGGTGCCTTTCCCACCATTCAATGAAGTCTAACCACTGAGGGTCTGACCACGGTGGCGTCCATGCCCCGCTTCTGCAAATGAATATGAACAATGGGGGCGGTATTTTAGGCACACAATAGAATACCTGATCCACAGCAGCAGGTCTATTACCGTTACTCATGCCTTTTTCAGGTGTTTCGATGCGCCACTTAGGGTAAATCAGTGTGTACTGCGCGTTAGGGTTCATCAGTTTGGCATGTTCTGCCCAGTTGCCACAGTCTAATGGCGTTGTTTCTTCACCGTATCCTGCATCGTGGTGTGCATCGAAGTTGTAGATGTCCAACTTCATTTGCTGCTCTAATACAGGAGCGATGAAATCGATGATGTCTTTATGGGATTCAGTGATGCCGAGTTGCATTAGACCATCATCTTTCGTGATGATATTGTCCCAAAAGGATCTCCACTTTTCTCGAGGTTTGTAGTATTCGTGTGCGAGATGTTTGCCGTCTAGGGTGTGATTGGACCATCTCATGGACCAAAGCACTTCGAGGAATAACATTACATGCGTTTCCTCTCGGTGTCCCCAGTCAAAGTCCTCCGAATTTGGGAAGAAGTAATCCCAGTCCACTGATAATACCGGGATAGCTCCCTTTCTGCCTAGCAATTCCTTCATTCTTACCCCCTTTCGTAGGTGATTGGTTGGAGGCGGTACAAACCGACCCGCCTCCTGTTAATAACCGGTCGAGCGGCCAGGTTAAAGGAATGCCCTACCACTCGAATCTGCCCACCCCCAAGACCTATCCGGGCAGATAGGTAGGAGGTAAGGGTAGGGGTGGGCAGGTTCCAATAGTAGGCCAGGGAGGGACTTTCATCCCTCCCTTCTCACCTCTTACAGGTGCAAGTCGTCCAGCATGTTGTGGATTTTATAGCGGTCGTATCCCTTGTTTGTAAGGAACTCAACCAGTTTTTCGGAAACGTTTCCTCTCCGGCCGCCTGCTCTGATCTCTCGTATTCCCACATTTAGGATAGCTGTTTTGAGTTTCTTCGGTGCAGGTGACCGCTCTATCATGTCCGTTAGCCACGTTGTGATAACGGATGGGTGGTTGTATGTGTCCTCTGCTCGCATGGTAACTCCTTCCTTACACCGTTGTTTTCTTCTTAGTTATTTGGTCAAAGCACTTGTCGCACAAACCAGAGATGAGCCATTCTTTCGACAGGTTTTCACCCTTTCGGCAGTTCACGCAGATTCCACCCTCTCTGGCCGACGTTACGGTTATGCCGAACAAATCTTTGGACATCGTATCCTTTATCGACTGAATAGAGTTGTCCTTTTCGTGGGTTTTCTTGCTTTGCTCAGGTGTGAACCCTTTGTACGCAATCATGTAGACATCGGTGTAAAGCGCCTCACTGCCAACACGTTGTTTGACAAGTTCGAGTCCTGGAAGGAACAGTTTCATTCCTTCTTCCAGGGCAGAGATTGTCATATTCGTAAATATAGCCGCCAAGTTGCCACCCTTTTTCCAGTCGTGGAAGTTTTCTTCATCATCCATAAGGAACACCTCTTTGCACGGACCAAAGCCGCGTTTGTTCACTGCTCCGCTGTTTGAGGACCACGGTCCTTTGAGCATGTGAGTGCTGCCATCCTTCATTTTCAGCGTGAATGTATGCCCGTCAAACCCTTCACCAGGTGATCGATAGAACAAGAAGCGCACGAATCCTTCTGCCTCGGCGTAGTAGATTCCGTCTTTCCAGTCGTACCGGAATTTGTCGTCCTCTACCATCTCGTCCACTAGAACCACGATGTCAGGTGAATTGGCAAACCCTGTGTACCATTCTACTCCCATTGCCTTGATCTTCGCCATTTCTTACCTCCTTTGTGTTGTATTGTGGAGAGAGAATCCCTCCCCGTGTGGCAGGACATTTTCTCGTCCTGCCACCTAGGGATTAATCCTTTCGTTCCCAATCCTCGTATTTTATCCCCACTGCGGGGAATACACAAGTGTGGCCGTCTGTCCATTTGATTGGACGGGGCCTCTCTTCTGATACCACTTCATGGCCGCACCGACATATCCAGATCAAAGTTTCTTTTTCTTCGGACATATTGCACCTCCTATGTGTGGATTGACACACGTTTGTCCTGTACCAGGATACAGCCCGCGAACACCCATTGACTCGTGTTCTGCCCGTGCCAGTTCACTGTGTCCTTGTATTCCTTGCCTTTGTCAACGATTGAGAATTCCAGAATGTATTGCGATCCCGCAATACGCCACGTGTCGGGCAACCAGCACTCATATCTTGAGCCTGTTTCATCAGCCGTTTTGAACGCTTGGTGGAATTGACCTGCAATCCAGAGGTACTTGTCGATCAGATCCTCTTTCTCGGGACGGTCTTCTTCCTTGATGCCTTCCCAAATGGTTTTGAAAGAGGGAAGACTGGCCGCGATCCTGCTGTGCCAATTCAGATCCTTGATATCGGCGTGGGAAATATTTGCCGGTATGCATTGAATCCGAAAGTCCGTGGGAACTCTCTTGAGTATGGCATTGATCGCATTGCTCCGGTCGATACCGGCTGCGGTGAGTCCCACAATGGATGCGATGAAGGCGGCGATGCCTTCTTCTCGACAGTGGTGTCCGTTCTCCGACATAAGTCCGAGGACATCTTCCAATGAACTTTTCATCGACAGGTTGTTCAACATTTCTTACCTCCTTTGGTATAGCGTTGCGGAGGGTAACCCTCCCACGGTAGCACGATCTCTCGTGCTACCTAGGCAATGTTACCCTTTGTTACACACCCTCCGAATTTCTCGTGTCCAGAGAACGGAATCTCTTAAGGGTGCTTTGCTTATTCGAAGTAAAACCTCTCCTGTTTGCGGGTCGAATACAGTAAGTGAGGGGTTTCCGCCACTTGGGTTGCCTTGTTTGTACCATACATAAACGTATCGGTTTTCGCCGAAGAATGTGCCTGGTATATCGAACGCAGGTCTGTCACCCCAACCAATGTTTTCTACGGTTGCTTCTTCGAAATCCCAAATGATGTCAGGGAAGGCCCTTACGAGGTTCTTTCTGCGGGTTTCCGATAGTATCGGATTGGCATAACTACTCCTGATATCATCCCGTTTAGGGATGTACTCTCGCCAAGTGTGCCAGTGGTCACGATTATCACCGTAACCCACATAATTCCCACTCGGTTTTGCCTTGGCTTGAATTTTCTCGCCACAGAATTGGCAGATGTACGTGTTCATGTTTCCTCCTTACCAACCATGGTGTTTCTGCGGAAATGCCTCCAACATCAGTTCTTTGTATTCGGGCGAATCATACCGGATGTTATCCCGAAAGAACTTGAAGGCACCGGGGTCGAGTTCTTTGCCATAAATGTCGAACGGCGCATCGGTACATATTTCCATGACCTCATCTCGGGTGCATGTGCTTCCCTCACCCGCGTCTTCTTTGCACCGAAGAACGTCATCGCCAATGCTGTCCCAGACCCGGTTTAGCAGAATTGCCAACCGTCTCTTCATGTTCTCATTCAATGGAACCACCTCCCCCTGTCGTTACCGCTGCTAATTCCAGATTAAGGTCAATGGAAATGTCCTCGATCTCTCTAATGAATTCCTCATAGGAAATGTTGGATTTTTGAAAGGCATCCATGGCTTTGTATATATTGTAGCGGAGTTGGGTTATGTTGCTTACGAAACGGGTTGCTTTCTGTTTTTCCCGGTACTTCTTTTCTGCCAGGATAACCAATTGGCCGATGTCAGCGGCATTGGTTATTGGTATTCTCAGCGTTAGCAGACCTTGGTTGGCATTTAATTTACACATGGAGGAGACTGTTTCGATTTTGACGAAGTGCTCCGGTGTCGATGTGTCGAGGAACACCTCTGTGAGGCCACACTTTCCGATTTTCTCGTTTTCTCCCATTTCTTACCTCCTTTGCTAAGGGTTTTTATTTGAGGCTAAGCCTCCGAGTGGGCACAAACCCAACGGCTCATGCCCACTGAGCGGATCAGCCTAAGCGGCATCCAGATACTTCGACAGGAACCTCGTCACCGCCGGTTCCTTCTTTGCGCGGACCAACTCGGACTCCAATTCGTGTGTCATAAATTGGGTGAAGACCCCGTACAGCCTCCAGCCATTCACTTGACCCTCGTTTATCCACTGCTCCAGGGTTTCGCTCGTGCCGGCTTCCGGCAACGCGAGAATTTCCGACAGATGTTTCGGGCCGAAGGGCATTTTCTCGTCCTCGAGCATGTCGTGAACCACCTGTCCGGGGAGCATTGCATCCGCCCACTTGTTCCATTGAGCGTTCTGCTCCACGTAGGACTCCATGCCCTGTGTGATGTAAGCGGCCTCTTCTTCGACCGAGAGGTTCAGCCGATGTTTTTTCGACCTTCCCTCCATGATCTTGAAAGCGATCAGTCCGTTCGAGCAGACCAGTTCGTGGGCACCGAACTCCGAGCCGTACTCCCAGCCCTTGTCATAGGAACTGCGGGCACGTACTTCCGGCTGCACGTCTTTTTCGATGCCAGTTTTCGTGCCTTTGACCTTGAATCCAGATTCTGGGAATCTCACCCGAAAGTTCAGCTTCGCACCGTTCGCCGGCAGTGAGATGGTATACAGCGGGTCACCGAACCGATTGTCCATCGACTCTATCGTGTCCATGATGTGTTGAATAACCACCTCGTGCGGCACCAGCAGGTACTGACTCGATACGTGAGCCACCGGAGTGAGAACGTCACCGTCCTCTTCGTGATGCGCCATGGTAACGATACTCGTGTCCTCCCATAATACCTTGCGCGGCCCGCGGCCGAAGAATACCGGCTCCAGAGATACATTCGGAAACGGTATTTCCGGGAATTTCTCACGAACCGCTGCGATCACGTCCTGCTGCTTCTCCCAGTCCATGAAAACTTCATTCTCCACCATTTCTTACCTCCTTTGGTATAGCGTTGCGGAGGGTAACCCTCCCACGAGGGCACAAACCGAAGCTCATGCCCTCTCAGTAGACCTACCCTACTTCAAAGCTGCTTCCGACCTTCTCGACTTTCCAGCCGAAAGACTCCCACCTCTTGTAGGTCGGGCGCCACATCTTGCCCTCAATTCCATGTCCGATGTGCGTGAGTTCTATCTTGTGGAACGTCCTGCACCCGTCATCCGATAGGGAAAACGAAATCTCCGTGGCCGCTTCAGATGATCGCGGCCAGCATGAATCGTACCGAAGCATATCCACAGGAAAATGCGTCCGGCCGGTCACTATGAACATAATTGCCCATTCCTTAGCCATCATTCCTCCTTTCGATGTCCTCGATGTCGATTACGAAGCCAACCAGAACGGTGTGATCTGTGTTTTCCCGAACGTGCAGTTTCGCCGCACCTTCCGCGAATATGCCGTTCGGGCATCGTTCCAGTTCTTTCCCGCACGTCTGGCACTTCGCCACCCAGACCAACCCTTTTTCTGCCATTTCTTACCTCCTTTGTTTTGTGTCACGTCCAGTACGCAACACCCACCGTGTGGCAGGACCCCGAGAAAAGGTCCTGCCACCTAGGAGATGTTACCTACGCAATCTGTCTGATCGCGTCGCCGTTTCCACCTGCGACGGGCCTGCTGATCCGGGCCTTGTTGCCGTCGTGCTCGCCGTGCGCGCGGGCCTGGTAAGAACCTTTTGAGCGATACTTGCTGACCCGAGCATTTGGGTACAGCTCCTTGGCTTTAGTACTGACAGCACCTTTCTTGACTACCATCAGCGCCATCGTGTCTGCCGGAATGTATTCCTGCATCTTGACGTACACCGCCTTCATCCTGTTTTTGATCGTGTCGATGCAGCCGAGAGCATACGCTTCCTGGTCACGTTTCAGCCGGTAGTTGACTTCCGCCTTGCGGCCAATCCAGCGCCGCAAGTAGATGAAGAAGTGAACCACTAAGGCCAAATCGTCATCATGCCCGATGAACGAGATCGCATCCTTTTTGCCGAATTCGTCCTTCTGCCACTTGGGATATTTGTGCCCGACCGCTTCGCAGTCGAATATTTCGCACAGCATCAGGGCCATTGTTCCTTCCCACCGATCTACGGATCCACCGGCACCGTCCACGTTGACTTCGTGAATGTGCTCCTCAATCGTCCCGTCCGACGCCTCGACATCGATTACTGAGATGTTGTGCGCCGCCATCAGTTTCGCTGCCTTTTCCATCGCAAGCTCCGCCTCGTGGGGATTGGGACTTTCACCGAGAGCCATCAGTTTCTTGATCTTGTCGATCAATTTTTCCTTGCCCATTTCTTACCTCCTTAAGTTAAAGTGTTTACCCAGTGGAGTGCAAACTCCCACGGTGGCACCGACCTGAGCCAGTGCCACCTAGGCAGATTACACTACGCCGCCTTCTTGTCTTTCTTGTCGTCCTCGGGCTTGCTGACCGTCGGTTCTTCACCCTCACGCAAGATTTGAATCCTGCCGTTCGGGCCGCGGTGCTCGATCAAACCCTGTTCCCGGATCAAGTGCCTGTAGTGAGAAGTGACCCGAGCCTTCGACAGTTCCAGATTCGACATGATTTCTGCGATGCTCATGCCAGCCCGAAACGCATCATCCAGCGCAGCCGCCTGAGTGTTGGGCCTGTGACCGTAGACACTCAGATTTTTCCCGCCGGTTCCCTTCGCGGGGCCTTTCTTGCCCTTCGGTTTCGGGGCAATCGCCTTCGCAGCGGCCGTCGCAGCCTTGCACGCGGCGTGCATCTCGGCTTCCTCCGACGAGCATTCCGTGCAGAATTTGCTCGTCGGATCAAAGGTTCCGAACACATCGCAGGTTGCCGTTGCCGGATCGAACTTCGGGGTGCTGTCGGCATCCCCTTTTTTCTCGTCGGAAATTTTCTCGGGGACAGCCTTTTTCGCTTCGGTCTTCTCGACCTTGCCCTTGCCCTTGCCGGTGTTTTTGCCTTTCTTCGCCATTTCTTACCTCCTTAGGTAAATAGGGTTGTTTGGAGGGACATCCTCCTTCGAAGGCACCGACCCTCGCCGATGCCTTCTGAGCAGCATGTCCTACCGCTTACTTTTCCGAATCACGTAGAGATTGTGAACCGGATACTCGTGTGCCTCCAAGTCGGGTCCGATTTCGTTCAACACGTCCACTTCGAAATCATCCATCATGTGATAGAGCAGCAGATTGAACTGCTCACCGTCCAGGACCCGCATAGAATCCTTCATCGTCATGAAACCCTGTTTCACGCAGAACCTCTTGCAGATGTTGAGATCCCACGCCACGCAAGGTGCCGTGAAGTCGATTTTCACCTCGATCGGTTCTAGCGCCGGCCCTTTGACGATCTTGTGTGCCACGCCGTCCAGCACGAGAACATCACCGATGTCCGCCCTGTGAATGATCACTTCACGCGGATCGTAGTTACGTCCCGTCATCTTGAGCCATCGGGATATATCCGATTCATCGACGCTTCGCACCAGATCTAAAATCGTCCGATCCGACGGGCGAACCGGTATTGAACTCGCAAATCCGATGTGATAGCCAGACGGGAATCCTAACCGTTCGTCCTGAGCCATGTAAAATTCCAGTTCCATTGTTCTTTTCCTTTCCTATGACCAACCGTTAACCGCTACGCAGCCTCCAGCTGCCGCTTCGTTTCCTTTTCCTTGATCCGGAGTTTCCGACGTGTGAACCGGACTTTTTCGCCGCGTGTCTTCCACTCCCTTTTCCGCTTGGCCATATTTCTCACCTCCTTTCTGAGACTTAATGCCTCCAAGGCGACACCAACACCTCTGCTGATGCCGCCTAAATGACATTAAATCCTAATATTTCTTGTTCCCGAAGCTGACCAGACCGACGAGTGCCGCTCCGATCATCGCCAAAACCGTGAACGTGAAGCCAGCCATCAAAAATGCTACCATGATGGCCAACCAGCTTGTCAGAACGTCCATTTCTCACCTCCTCTGTTCTATTCTGTCCTGCCGAAGACCGTATCGGGGTCCTCTTCAATCGCCCGCTGTCGAGCCTCCGACGACAGACTTTCGCCTGCTACGATTTTAACCAGACGCATTTCCTGCGCCACGCCTGTCATACGACCGAATTGAGATCCGATTGCCGTGCGTTTCCGCACCCGAATCTTAACTACCGCTTGACACAGCGCATCCGCCGCTTCGAGAGCATCCTGCCTTCGCATGTAGTAGTGAAAGCCCGATCGGTACGTTTCAGCCTCCTCAGGGTGATAATTGTCCAAGCAAAGCTCCTCGTCCGTCGAATCGTACCACGCATTGCCGACCTCGTAAGCGTGCCAGAACTCCGACGGATAATCTGCTTCGCCAGTGATGTCGTAGAACTCACCGACGAGTTTTCCGTCCACCCAGTCGAAGACCTTCCAACCGTCGCTCTCAATGTCCGAGAGCAAATCCCATTTCCGAAAGATCGCTTCCATAGTCATTTCTCACCTCCGTTCGTTTGATTTTACTCTCCGTAGATCATTGTTCCTCCTTAAGGAACCCGTCGGACCATCTCTTTCAGAATGTCAGCCGTTAACTTCAAACACCGCCGATTGTTTCCCTCACTGTCTTTATAAGACATCCAGTGAACCTCGTGCAGTGCGTCACCGACCCTAACCCGATGCTTGCGTTTGATCCGGGTTCTTTCAATCCGACCGTCAACACAACGTCTACGAATAACATCCGAAGCCGCTTTCATAGTATCACCTCCTTTCTTGTCAATTTCGTTCCCTGATCTATAAGCTCAAATCCGGTTTAAGCTCATAAAACAGAGAACGAAACCCTAAAGTCTCGTTCTCTGCCGGAGGTAAGAGGTAAGAACCGTATGCACGTTTCGTTGTTTTGCGGATCTGCATACTACACCGGACAGTTTCTACTAATGCAGGCTCATATCTTATGTTATCGGTCTGCACTTCGACTTATCCGGGATCCCCGCCAAGATGTTTTTGATCTGCTGAACCTTAAAACAGCATAGAATCCGGTTTCAGACTTAGTGAACCGTAAAGAACCTAAGTCTTCTGTCTGATAGCGGGTCAGACGATTCTATATTCAGGGGGTCAAGTCTACAAGTAAAGGGGTAATGGTGCTCGATTTACGTGCTCACAGCGATCAACAGGAACAAGAGCGACAACTGATCGGACGGGGTATCGGATCGTGCGTTTCTACTCTGCTTCAAAAAACACGATCTCGCGGTGCTGTCTGTTGCACTACGGAGAGTGAGATGGTAGACTTGATTGTCTCACAACGGCTATGTAATACAGCATGAGCGGTTCATGTGCGCTCACTCACGGTGTTAAACTCAATCAATCGAGTTTAACGAACTAATCATACTACGTATGATTAGGACGAGTCAAGCGGAATCGCAAGGTGCAGAAAAAATAAGAGGTCTGTATGTGGAGGATGACCTTTATGTAGGGTTTCTTGACCGGGAAAGTGGTAGGGGGCAACCGTCTGTTTCCTGGAATTTGTGTTGGATGACCGAGGTTTCTGGCAAGGTTTTCTCGGATTTCTGGTAGGAGGATCAAGGGTTTACGTTGGAGGGCATGGTGGTGTATAGGGGCGGATATCGGGAATCGGAATGCTGCGGAGGTGCTGTTGGTTTTTCTCGGATAGTGTCGGACAGGTGTTCGGGGAAAACTGGTGGGGTTTTTGGTGACGTGTGGTGTTGTGCAGATTGGTAATGGTATTCAACAGTGTTCAACGGTGTTCGTGTGGTATTGACGACTGGCCGGACATCACTGGTTTTTCTCGTGGCAAAAAATTTTCACGAGGTTGGCATCGGAATGCCGTGGTCGGCATGTCGGGTCTGCCGGTGGTTTAATTAAGGAGGTTTTCCTTTCCGGAGGGAAATTTTCCGCGCTTTCGGTTCACAGACACATTAATAACCGGTTCACCGGCCCACTTGAAGGAAGGCACCCCGGTTAATAACCGGTTTTATCCAGGGCAGTCCCGTGTACAGACCGGACGTTAAAACGAGGCACGGAGCACTCTGTCTCTTGTAGGAGGGGAAAATACGATCTCTGTTACTATTAGGATACCTCAAGGACACGCGCTAATACCGCGGAGAATCGATCGGAAACGTGTAGGGCATGTCTGTGTATTAGTTAGGCCCGTGGTACGGGCAAATGTCGGGTTAAACCGATAAAGTAACCGGATTGTATTAGGGTCTGCGGAATGCAATCGGTTATCCATTGGGATGAGCATTGGAAATATCTCCGGTTAATAACCGGTTCGCCACACCCACCCGAATATACACACTCCGGTTTAAAACCGGTTCTATGTAGGGAGTTAAGAACCGGTTTAGAACCGGTTCTATGTAGGGCATTAGCCATGGGTGAGAACCCTACCAGTGGTACGGGCGCCCGGATAGAAACCGGTTGACACATCCGGTTTAAAACCGGTTCTATGTAGGGTAGTCAATCCGGTTAATAACCGGTCGGCCCTCCGGCCCCGTGGTACGGGCATATGCCGGATAGCCAACCAGTGTCTCACCCCGACCGATACATGTCTCGATACGCTGAGACACTTGAGTACTTTTTACTCAGGCAACGGTTGCAACAAAAAAGTGTCTCATGTCTCATTATGAGACAAGTGTCTCACTTGACTGTCTATTTTGTGCAATGCAGAAAAGCGATATAAGTCTTTATGCGTACAATTTGAGAAAGTCAAAAATAGTCGAGAAAGTACGTAGAAAAAACGATTGACAATTTTTGTCAATACTGACAATTTTTGTCAAGTAGTTGAAATGATTAGAAAAAGTCAGCTTTTTGCTACGAAAACAGCAAAATAGTGACAAAAATTGTCACTACTGTATTGTTGCTTACTCTTTAAACGTTTATTTTGTTTCACAAAAACGTGTTTTTGATATGTTTTTAATTTATTTTTATATAGGGTTATGTAATGAAAACAAGTACTTGTAAAAAAGTGCGTTTTTTTGTGCATACTTTTTGCAGTGTTTCGCGTGTACATACTCGACTATCATCGAAACGCGCAATCACGCGCAAAGCGATAAATCGCGCAATTTGCTCTTTGAAAATCAAATCAGACAAGTCAAGCGATACTTTCACTTGTATTGACTTCAATTACGCGCAATTATGCGCGAGAAAGTGAAAGTATCATGAAAAAACTTACAAGCATTAGAGAACTAACACAGCAATCACGCGAGCATAGCTTTCGAAGCAGTGTCAATGCGCAAAAACATCGCATTGCATGTCAAGCAGATATGATTGACAACTGTCTCGCTGATATTTGCACGATACAACAAATTGTTGACTTGTGCGAAGTGTCAGAAACGCGCGTTAAATCACATGTGCGTCACATGATCAAACGAAACGCGCTTGTCATGTTAAGCGATAGCAGCATTACGCTCGAATGTGCGCTTGAAGAGCACGAAGCACGCAACAAAACGCGAAGCGCATATAGAGCAAAGCATAAGTTAACAGCTAAGCAGAGCAAAGCGTTGACAAAGCGCATTCAAAACGAAGTCAAGAAAGTGTTCGATAACATCGCGCAGAACAAAAAAGCGCAGAACAAAAAAGCGCAGAGCAAAGAACAAAAAAGCGCTTAGACAAAGCGCTGATTGATTGAAAACAGAAAGTATCGCTTGACTGCAACAAGTAGCACTAAGCGCACATGTCAAAAGCATGTGCGCTTTTTTATTGCGCTGTTTATGCTGCACTGCAACATGTATCACATGCATGGTGTCTCATGCATGAGACACGAGACACTTTGACATCAAATGTTGCAAACGCCCCCTCGATGAAACAAATGCAACGAATCTCATAGCGCATGTGGGCTACCGACCATAAAATTTTCACCCAATTTTCACCAGTTTTGCTCCCAGAGAACCTTTGCACACGTAAGTTTTCATCCAGTATATTTTCAATTAATTAAATGTATTCCATACCCAATAACCCACAGAAAAAGGGCCTTCCTCAGCCCCTTTCCCAATACCCCTCTACTAATACACCTATTTAGGTAGGATCATCATCTCCTTAGCCACGATCACGCATCTATGGTATTGAGTTCCAATGCACACCCTATCCCGTAACACCGTCTTCTTCGTACTCTTAACAGTGAAGAACCCTTGCAATCCCATTCTTATTTCATCCCTTCTTCTTCTGCCTCCATAACAGCACCAAATAAGCTCTTCAAATCTACAGAGTACTGTTTTCCGCTCCTTTCACTTAGAATCTGAAGACCTATAGGTAGAACATTGTGAATACAGCCTCTCTTTTCACCAGTTTCTTTGTCAGTAAAATTTGCCTCTCCCATGGTCATTTGCAAGAACTTTTCTTCTCCATTAGGATCATAAATGGTCTTTATTTCAACCTCTACTTTCATTTCCGCTCCTCCTTTCTTTTTTCTATCTAAGCTACTTCAAACTCCAACCATCTGCCTGCCGTGAACCCCTTCACCGCCGAACCCTCTCCGTACAAAATAAGATCACCATTATCGTTCACACTCCATCAATATCGTAAAAATACCCGAATAACCCCATGGCACTGTTATTGAATACTTTCCACCCCTCTTGCTGCACACCTGGCTTATCCTGATCACACCATGAATTAATCACATCCAAGCACATACTACTCCTCCTTCACTTCAGTTTAGAATTAATCCTGAGACCTATGCCCTTCCTGTTGCACCTGAGAACTTTCATAACAGAGAATGGTGGATAGGACGGGGCAGGAACTCTTGGTTTCATGTCGAGGAACAACCCTTCCCTGAGAATCATCTGGGCCTTGCGTTGGTTTTCCAGGATAGCGTTCCACACCTCATCAGAGAGCGCCTTCGCTTCTTCCCTATACGTATCCCTGAAGTAGCGGAGTTGAGCATCACTTGAGGTGTCATTAGGGTCATACTCTGTCATTGCTGTTCCATCAGTGACATAAAGCATCCCTGCTATCATCTATCCCTCCGGTCTTGAATCGAAGTCGATGTCGAGCAGGCAGGCGAACATCAATCCCGACGGTTTTCCGTTTTCGTAAGTGAGGATCACGACCTTGTTGTGATGAAGTCCCCTCTCTGTGTTGAAGCAGGTTATCTCCTGCACCTGATCAATATCCACGATGTATTCTTTGCCGATCGGGGCGTGTTCTCTCATCTCCACTAAACCATCATCTGATTCTCGCCTGATTAGATTCGCTTTTCTCAATCGCATGGAATTCCTTCCTCCTTCATGACCTTCGTGATGTGGTTTTTGATGACTTTCGGATCGACTTCACCCCAATCCGCCCTGTTCTTCATCGATTTGTAATACTTCTGCAGGAGGATGGAGCGTTCTTTTGGCAACCCTCCCAGTGATCCGAGATTGTTGATATAATCCTTTTCCATTCGTGTTACCCAGACTTTCAGCTTGTTCATTGAGTGTATCCTTTCTTTATACGAAGTTGAGCGGTGGCTGTGGGATTTTCTTCTTTTGCGGTCTCCACATGTGGAGACAATTAGGGCAGTGGTTGATGTGCCTGTTCTTGGGTGGATGTAATTGCATGACACACTCATCCTCTCTAAAGAACAAGCCTTTAACCCAACACATGTCTTCCCAGGTGGGCATTTGGCCTTCATCTTTAGATACGGAAACATGGTCCCATTTGCCACCATCAGATGCAATGACCCGCAAACCACGTTCGCCAAATATAAACAGCCCGTTATTTCCATATGTGCTGTCCGATCTCATCGGGCCTACTGTGACCCGTGCCTCCTCTACTTTGTCAAGCACTCTTTGTCTCATTTGAGTGTGTCCTTTCATAAAATCAGTGTCTACGTATCAACTTGCGCTTTTGTGAGCGTGAGCGCGGTATTAGAACGCGAGATTTAGGTGTTTCATCGATGTTCAAGATCAGTTTGACGAGTTTTTCGATTTGAATAGTAGGGTATACCACGCAAGGGCACATCATTTTGTGCCCTTCACCCTTTATTAAGGTCAAACAGTTGCAATCTTCACCAAGGAATTCTAAGACCATGAAAGGGCATTTGCGCTTGCTTGGAGAGGTGTTATACCATGTTTTGATGCAGTTTTTCTCTGTTTTGGTGGGGTTTCGAGCAAGTTCAAGGTCTTCGCACCGCTTGAATAGTGCCATTTAGTCCTCCATTAAGCGTGTACGGACACTTTCCAGGGAGATTTTCATATCCTTTGCCATGAGTTCTATGAGTTTTGACAGGGTTTCTTCACTGCACTCACCCTTTTTCACTTTTTGGATCATGGAATCGATTAAATCCATCATTGTGTGTACGCCCCAGTAAAACGAATACTCCATTGACAGGGTGAGTTCTTTGATATTGACCGCCTTGATGTCACCATCAAGAAGATCGTTGTGTTCCGAACGGAATTTGTTCCAGGCAATGTTAATCGGTCTGTAATCCATGTGATCTGTTTCCTTTCTTTGTTGACTTGTTAACCATTTTGTGTTACGCTTGCATAATAAGTACTATAAAATATTACGGAAATCAAGAGAAAAGTGAGGTGAAAACGTGGCTCTAAAAGATTATCCGAATCTGCGTGCTTCATTAGGACAGAGGGTGGCGAGCAACCTCTCCAGAACGCTGAACATCAGAAAAGGGATCGTCAGAAGGCGCAAAAACGACAACAGTGGGGACGATCAACCCATGGCTTTCGTCATGTTCGCTTGGGACGCCTGTGACCCATGCCGGCACCATGATTGTCCTCTGATCCATATTTGTGATCCACCTGATAATACCGATTTGTGCATCGTGCAGAAGAAATACCTGAGAGGAGTTGCGTTAGCTATCGGTGAAAGTTATATCGACCAGATGATTGAAGACCAAACGTTGAGTTTTAGAATTGGATCGGAGTTGTTCCCGCTTTACAAGATGCTCGTGAAACTGAAAATGGCGGAACTGACCGTTCTCGATCCTGTAATCGACGGGTTGAAAGTAGGGCCTCGAGTTCACCCTGTATTCAAAGAGATTAGGGAGACCATCTCCACAATTGACAGAACGTATGCGAAACTTGGAATAAAGAAGGTCAACAACCCTAACTTTCCTTTGAAGTCTTCCAGTAGTGATTACTACAGCAAGATGGAACAGGAAGAGTGGGGAAAGGATTAAAACATGCCTCCGTTGTTCAAACGCCCTCTCTCTGAAAAGAAGAAACCTGTCGATAAGAAGAAAATACCTAAAAAGAAAAAAGAAAAACTCGTATCGTACAGAAGTGGCGGTGAGGGTATGATTAGGTGGTGTGAGGACAACGTGTGTGTTCCCATCTATCCACCTGGTAGTGTTATTCCTGTTTGGACTTTATTGGGTGAGTTGCCCAGTGAACCAAATCCAACAACGGGGAAATCGTATAAAGGGATTTGGGAAGCGCAAAAAGAAATACTTCGAGAAGCATTGAAAATGGATGAGAATGGTAGATTCATCCACAGGCTTATCATTTTTTGTTGGCAACGCGGTGAAGGCAAATCACTCGTTGCTTGTTTTATTCAGTTGTGGAAATACTTCTGTTGGCCACGCCAGCAAATCATGTTGGGTGCCAACTCGAAAGACCAGGTCAAGTTTGTCCATTACGATATTATGCGGGATATTATAGTGAACTCGCCTAAATTGCTTTATGCTATAGGCGGAAAAGTGAATGTTCGGGAAAAAGAAATTAGGATGAAGGATAGTGATGGTAACATTCGCAGTATTATTCGTTCTATTAGTTCTTTTTCTGGTATCGTGTCGAATATTACAGGGTACACTTTCTCCGAAATCTTTGATATGAAAAATCCCAGGTTTTTTGTTCAGCTTGATGGATCTATTCGAAATATTCCAAATGCTTTAGGTGTCATCGATAGTACTGTGTCGGATAAAAACCACGTTCTTTACAAACAGTACCAGAATTGGTTGAGAAAAACAACTAGTACCATTTATTTCAGTTATCGATGCAGCAGAACAGGAGATATGGAGGATTATTGGAACCCAAATATGGATCAGGCCCAACTTGACGATTATCGCGCCAAGTTCCCGTTTGGCGAATTTGAGCGATACTTCCTAAATTTGTGGGAAGCGGGTAAGGTTCAGGTGTTCAGTGACGTGATGATTGAGGCCACGAAGTGCATGGGAGTTAAAGGTGAAACACTGTTGGACTACAATACACTAAAGCCTTTAATCGAAAAGAAGTATCAATTAAAAGGTGCGGCTGCTGATTTTATGAATCGAAGTAACCCAGCTGCTGCTGAAAACTGTTATTCCAGAATTGTTGAGATTGACGAAAAGATAGTTCCTGTTTCTAATTATTATAGTTTAGGAACATTAACAGGAACACAATTTATGCCTGTTGAGATGCTAAACAATTTGGGGGACATGTTCGAAACTGATTGGGCAGTGTTGTCAGGCCTTGATATGGCTGACCCAATGGCTGTTTCAGGTAGGGCCCGTACGATTATGACACTTTTGGCGAAAGGTTTAGTCGGGAGTAGAGACCTGCGCCGTTTGCTGTCTTTAGAAGCCGCACCAAAGTACATTTACTTCTTACTTTATGCCGCGCACATTGAAGGGGATTCAGTAGACAAAATTAAAGACTTGCTTGAGGAGGGTGTAGACGAGTACAGTGGGATAGACGTGCTTTGTGCTGAACGTTATGGTACTTGGGATATGTCAGCATGGTGCGAAGAACACGCCATTCGTTTTGAGCCCATATTTCCCACGTATGATCGACAACGGGATGCTTTTAAGGAATTATATTCAGTTGTGAAAGAGAGCAGGCTAAAACGCCCCCCTGTTCCCATACACGGTGTTAAGAAAGAGGACATCCTCGATGAGGAGTTAGGCGTTTTCATGCACGACCAAGATAAGAGGTGGTTCGGCAGCCCTGAGAAAAAAGAGAAGTATGGAGTGCAAGATGATTTTGTTTACTCTTTAGGTTGGTGCATGTTTGGTGGCAGAAACCTTTCTATAGACGATTTTAGACCGAGGTCTTCTAATACGAGTTTCGGTTATTTTATAGAAAATAAAGCACTCCATGGGGTGTATTGAGTAGTTGGACATTTTTTCCTTGACATTTAGTTTACCAACCGTTTATGATGAATCCGACATGTTTTACTTTACGTTTGAGAGGGTCAAAAATTGAAATGAAGTAAAGAAGGTACACTGCAAATGGATATCGAAACACGACTCAAGGCCTTGGAGAGCGTGCCTGACGACGCATTACAGGCCTTGTCCTTTTCTGTCCCGTGGCAATATAACCCATATGAAGGCACGTATGAAGACCCTGATGGGTTTGATTCTCACCTTTCCCCTTCTGGTAAAACAGAGACACATCGGACGAGAACTGATCTTCAACAAATCTGTTGGGACAAGTTTAGTTATAACCCGCAAGTTAATACCGCAGTCCGTGGTTTGCAGGGCAGACTTACGGGTTTGGGGTTCGAGACGACATCAGGCATACTCGAACTTCAGAAGGTGATCGATGAAATCGAGCTTGACTATCGAAATAGATTGTACACTTTTTGGCCTAAGTATGTGGGTAGGGCAGAAGTAGAAGGTGAGTTGTTCCTTCTTTTAACTTTGCATACAAATGGATTCATTGAAGTTGATTTTATTGATCCGTCTACCGTACAAGGCGGCGGGGACGACGATACCGGCATTATATTTCACTCCTCGAAAACCACGATGCCTCTGTTCTATAATATTGTTAGGGATGTAAATGATAGAATGGGGATGGGTACGACATTTGACGAACAGGTGCCCAGTATCTACATCGCAAGAGATCCTTCTTTAGTTGAAGACGCCAGGAAACATAAAGACTACTTGAAAAAGGCGCAGAAAGCGTCCATTAGTAGAAAGAAGGCATATCGAAAGTTGAATGGTTACTTCCGGTTTGTTGTTTCTTGGGATCGTGGTTTGATTACCCACCGTGCGGTGTCCCATTTAAAAACTGTTATTGAATGGTGTAATTACTACGAACAATTGAAGAAGTACGAAATCGATCACAAGAAATCGAGTGGGGCCTACCTTTGGATTTTCACAATTACGGATGCCAGAGCCTTCAAGTTATGGTTGGGATTGACCGATGAAGAACGAAGAAAAACAGGAATCCTTGCCAAGAAAACCCCAGGTGGTTCCCTTGTGCTTCCGCCGGGCATGGAAGTAGAAGTCAAAAATCCTTCCTTATCCTCTATCAAAGAACAGGATACGGATATTCTTGATATGGTAGGCAGTGGTTTGAATGAAGAAGAATCTGCCATGATGGGGAAATCTCGTAGTACATACGCCTCGGCTAAAGCCAGTCGGGGTCCTATGAGTGATCGTGTTTCTGATGAAATTGCTTGGTTTGGTCGTTTCCTGCAATATGATTTTTGGGGTTCTATCTTCTTTTTGAAGACTGTAATGGGTAAACTGCCAAGTTATTTCAATATTGAGGAGTGCATTGGGTACGACAGCAAGCGCAAAAAAGACGGAACCTACGAACACACACCAAATTGGGGTACGCGCCGTTACATTCCCGAACAACTTATCGATATCTCGTTTCCCATTTCAGAAACCCTTGATTATGAAGGTCGTGCTCGCGGTATGCTTGGTGTCAAGCATGGGCCCATTAGCGAGACTTTAGGCGTTCCTGTCGAGGACGTTTCAAAGAGAATGGGATTTGGTGGCTATAAGCGTGCTCGTTTGAAAAAGGAAACGGAAGATAGGAACTTTCCGAAACTTGCTTATAGTGTAGATGCGGAGTCATTACAAGAGAGGATGGAAGGCGAACCTAAAAAAGAGGGTAACAAGGAGACAAAAAATGAGTAAAATAGCCGCCTCGATGATCGAATTGTTGCTAATGATGCTGTCCAAAGACGTCCTGAAAAAGTGTGTGGACACGATGCTGGATATTGTGGAGGACGCCACCGTAAAAACGGAAAATAAGGTGGATGATGCCCTAATCCTCCCGTTGTGCGAGCGAATCAGGGAAACTTTCAACGTTCCCGACGACGACTGAGAATAATCGAGAACCCCGCTCAGCGGAGAAGGGAAACAAAAGTGTTACCAGCATTTTTGAAAAGGAAAGTAATCGAGGTAAAGTCGGCCCCAGCAGAAACCTGCACTCTCGCCGAAGTCGAATTGAACAATCTAAAAGTGGTAGACAGGAGGCTTGACTTTGCGGAGTTTGTTACCCCGACCGATGACCCATCTATCATTCTACTTGATTCTGAAGTGGGTCATATCGTTTCCTATGGCTTATACAGATCAGAAGGTGAAATATCCGTTGCCCGAACCACTTTTACAAAAGGATCACATTTCCCTAACCATACCCACGATCAGTGCGAAGTCTTTGTTATCTACAAAGGCTATTTAGAAGTAACGGTGGAAGGAAAGCGGGTAGACAAAAAAGGGAGAAGGATTTATTACGTGATGCCGGGACAAAAGCACGAAGTCACTGCCACTGAAGACACGAAAGTAATTGTTATTACGATTCCACATTCTGAGGAGTTCCCGATACCACGGAGTTGAAGCCATGGGGGATAAGGATGGTATACGTGAAATGTTAGAGTTGACCAGGGAATGGAGACGAGGGGTTATATCAACGTTAGACGCCCACTCTAATTGTCAGAAAGACGTTGATGAACGTATCCATAAACTTGAAACAGCTCTGGCCGTTTTACAGGAAAGGGCGAATGTAAACAAAAATACTTCGGAAGGTTTGAAAAATAATTTTTGGAAAGTTGTTGGGTATGGGGTTGCTTTCGCACTCGGCTTGCTGTCTTGGCTTATCAGAGAGAAGTTGAGTGGATCATAAAGTTTACTCATAGAGGAGAAGTAAACGAAATGGCAGACGTGAAGGCATTGACATCAGAGCAGATCGAGTGGTTGAAGTACAAAGCAGACAAACGAGCGGAGATTTGGAAGTCTTTCTTCGATTGGTTAGACGACAAAACCCAATTGATTCTGTTATTGGGTATTGCCGTTTACCTCCTGGTTACCTATGGTCAGAGCATGAAAGGGGTTGACACGATAATCGGAATGTGCATATCTGGTATGCTAGGAACGGTAACTGGGTACAGTGTTGCAAAGCTGAACGATAAACAGTAAGGTATTAATTTATCATGCCTTGGTCTGTTAAAGATGTAGATAAGCACAAGAAGGGCTTAACGTCGGCGCAGAAGAAAAAGTGGGTAAGCGTTGCGAATGGTGTTTACAAGGAGTGTATGAAAACAGGATCGGATAAAACGTGCGCCGCAAGGGCTATTCGCGTAGCGAACTCCAAATTCAGCGAGGAAGGAGAAATGACTATCAAAGAACTCCCGAAAGGTGCTCTGCGTTTTGTTGACACAGGACACGATTGCTCTGCTTACGCTTTTGCGGAAGAAGGAAAGAAGCCGAAGTTGAGAATGAAGGCGTATTCGGGCAAACAGATTTCAGATCATTGGTATTGGGGCAACCTCGCATTGGATACGAAGGGAATGAAACTTGCGAGCAATAAAACCCCGATTCTCGAAGATCACATGACATCGAAAAAGATTGCCTTCACCACCGGAGTTTCTGTGGAGGACTTTGCTGTAGTCATTGATCCTGAAAAAACTTCCTTTGTCGATACGGAGTGTAGTAAGGAGTTCCAAAAGTTGTCGGCAGAGGGATTTCCGTATCAGTGTAGTGTTGCGGGGAAGCCTTCGGTCGTTGAATGGGTAGAAAAGGGTTCCAGCGTTGACGTTAATGGTTTCAGTCTTAAGGGTCCTGGCGCCGTGTGGAGGCAGTGGGAACTGAAAGAAGCCAGCGTCTGCGTATTTGGTTGGGACAGCAAGACTTCCGCCTCAGCCTTTTCAAGAGAGGAGACCGAAGAAGTCGAACTCACAGAGATAAAAGAGGAAGGAGGTGATCCAGACACATCTGATCAGCTGGCAGAAGAAGTAACTGAAACCGAAGAGGAGGTGATAATCGTGGATAAGGAGCAATTCAAGAAAGAGTACCCGGAAGTCTACAAAGCCGTGGTGGATGAAGTGACCGAAAACCTGAATCAGACTTTCTCCGAAGAGAGGGAGAATCTGGAGGGGAAGATCACCATTCTCACCCAGTCACTGGACGACAACAAGGCCCGTGTTCTAGCTTTGGAGAAGGACAACGTGCTGGCGAGAGAGAAGGCGTTCCGGGCCGAAGCCGACACGATTTGGGCTGCGAAACTGTCGGAGAGCAACGTTTCCGAGCGTCTGTACGACAAGATCGTGCAGCAGGTTACGCATGACAAGTTCGTGGAGGACAACATTTTCAACGTGGATGCCTTTACGGAAGCGGTGGATGCGGAAATCAAGGACTGGGAAGACCGCGGCGCGACTTCTAACGTTCTTGGGATGTCCACCAAGGCTCACGATGAAAATGGCAAAGAAGCGGAAAGGCGCACCCGTCTCTCCGAGGAAAACAAAAACATCACCAATGATCTGCTGAAGAGAGCGGGTCAGAAGGTAGAATAGATTCGAAGGGAGGTGAGAAAGTATGCCTGATACTCCGACAATTATCAGAGGCGTCCAGACCGATTACAAACATCTGTACTATTCGGAAGAACTGGCCGCTCTCCGGGTTCCCGTCACTCTGCAGGCAGGTTACGGGGTTCTCAAAGCAGGTACGATTCTTGCAAAGAACCTTAGCAATCTGACCACTGGCGGGAAAGACCAGTTGGTCCCCTACAACCCGACTTCTTTCACGGGTACGGAGGATCACCCAGGTCGTGCTTATCTGGTGGCTGACAGTGGGACCACTGCGTCCACGCTGAAGGTGACGATCAGTGATAGCTATAAATTCAAGGTCGGTGATGATGTCATTATCAATGACAACACGACAACGGCTGAGAATTTGGGCGCCGTTACCGCCATCGATAGAACGACTTACACCAATTACGCCGTCATTACCGTGACGACCGCAACTGGTGGGACCTCGTTCACCACTGCCCGCTTCGCCTATATCGCGGTAGAGGCTGGTGACAGTTCCAACAACTACTCCGACGCCGTTGGCATTCTGGAAAAGAGTGTTGACACGGGCGAAGGGTCAGACGCGGCAGGCGCATTGGCAACTCTCATCCTCGGCAACTGCGTTGTTTACGAGGGGATGTTGACCAATTTTGACTCCGCCGCAAAAACCGACATCAGTGGTACGTCCTTTGGACAGTACCTCTACATTCGATAGAGAGGGGAGGTGAGAGAGTATGCCGAAAGGTAAAGCTGAAATTCCTGAACTGAGATTGGAGGTACTGCAGGATTTTATTACGCAGTTCAAATCCCCTCCGAATCTCATCATGTCCGCAATGTTCAGTACCCGTAACGCGGCGTCCAGCACAATCAAGTGGGAAAGCCAGAAGGGCGGCAGAGGTATGGTTCCGTTCGTTCCGCCAGGCGCCCCCGCTCCGCGCTCCGCTCCGTACGGTATCGCCCAGCACAGCGCAGAGGCGGCTTACTGGAAAGAGAAGAGGTACTTCGATGAAGAGTTCCTCAACAATCTCCGGAAGCCTGGCACCGATGCACAGCATTGGACGGCGATGGACATTCTGGCGGACAACATGGCCGATCTCGTGAACAGATCCAATCGACGGAAAGAGTGGATGTTCTGTCGTATGCTGTTCGAAAACGGGTTCACGTACCAAGTCAAGGGCGGACAGAAAATTGCCCTCGACTACGGTATCCCGTCGGATCATCGCGTCACCCTTGGGTCTTCGTACTACTGGGATACTGGCGGTAGCAAAGACATCATGGGTGACATCAAAACGGCGAAGCGGAAGATTGCAGAGGCAAACGGCAGTGTTCCGAAACTCGCCATTATCAACAGTAACGTTCTGGACATCATGGGGAAGGATACAACCCTCCGTCAGCTCCTCCAGAAGAACTACTTCGGAGATGGGAGTTTGATGGCTTCCTCGGGTATTCACAACCTGGCCTTGGTGAACAAGAACGTTCTGGGTGCCTTGCTCGACCTCGACATCATGGTGTACGACGAGATGTATGAGGTTAAGGCATGGTTGACCGCAAATGTCACGGCAAACAGCTCGACTTGGGTTACTGTGGATGATGCCAGCGACTTCGATGCTGACCAGACCCTGACGATCTGGGACGCTTCGGATGGTAGTTACGAATCCCGTTACATCTTAGCCGTTGACAAGTTCAACAACATGCTTCAAATAGAGTACCCCTTCTCCTCGAGCTACATTTCTGGCGAGGACTATGTGACGATGAAGCGGTACTTTATCCCTGACGACAAGTTCTGCCTGATGGCAACGTCAGTGGACAATCGCCCAATTGCCCGTTACATCCAGGCACCGTTCGGAATTGGTCGTCATTACGGACTGTACACGGACAAGAAGGAAGAGTGGGATCCGGAAGGGGTCTACATCAGAGTGCAGGACAAGGGTCTGCCAGTTCTGTATCAGGTGGATGCAATCTATACCATCGATATTACGGCGACGGCTGCACAAGGTGCGACTTCGACTACCACCACCACTACAACTTCGTCCAGCTCTACTACCACTACCACCGCGTAGTAGGTCAAGAGCATTTTGGGGAGGCAATCGAATGTACGAAAGAGTGTTACTCAAAAAAACGCTACTTTGTGGCGGCAATGTGTATAAAGAAGGTGAGTACGTTCACCCTGATATACCCAAAGACATCCTACAGGAAGTCGCAATGGGCACCGGGGTCGTTGAGATTTTGAAAGAAAGTCCCGATCCCGTGCCCACAATAATCGATTCCCCTTCTCTCGAGGCAATGAAGAAGTCCACGACTTCTTCAGTTGTAAAGAGTAAGAATATTGTAAACAAGGAGGTCACACAGCCGAAGAAAAAAACACCTGTATCTAAATCTAAGTTGGCAACTCCTAAAAAAACGAGTAAACCTAAACTTGTAAAGAGAAGGGCACGGGGATAAAAAGTGGAAAAAAGTAACATGGAAGTGCTGTTACAGGGGGAAATGAAAGGTCTTTCCGACTACCTTGATGTTTCAGATTACGTCAATGCTTGCAATGACGCGAGTAGGGAAACTGGATGGTCGTTTCCTACTTCTTCTGATTTCAGAACGCATTGGATGAAACAACGAGCAAAGCGCCACCTTTTCTTTTATCTCCTGTCTCAGAGTGCCCATAAGTTTAAGTACCAACAGGTTAACCTTCAACAGCGGTTTGACCACTATGAGAGATTGGTCAAGTATATGGACGAGGCATACCTGGCGGCGATGGAGAGCAACCCAGATGAGTGGGCTGGTGTCGAAGCCTTCAGGATATTCGGAACCAAAGTTGATGCAGGGTTTGCCTACGACGAGGTAGGTAAGGATCTAACTTACGATTCGGACCAGTTGGTGGAGTTTCAGCCTAAAGAGGATGATTAATGACCACAATGGGCGAGGACATTAAAGGTTGTGTCCTACAAGAAGCCGGGATTGCTTTTACTATTTTGCGAGATAGCGGGGACGTTACAGGTGAGTACACCTTGCTTGCGGGTAATGCTCAAGTAACGAAACCGTTTATTCGTGAGTTCTTTTTGGAAGGTGTCGTTGCTTACGATTCTGTTTTGGTGAGTGGTGATGTTTTACAGATAAACCAAACAGGTACGAAGTATCTGGTAGCGAACGTTACACCGGATATGCTTTTAAACTCCATCTTTCAAAATAGTATTGTTCTGTACAAAAGCAATCTAACTGTTGATGTTTTGCGCCCGTCTGAAGGTGATTACTCTACACAGACGTATCACCGAGAAACGCATTGGTCATATATTGCCCGAAGCCAGCCTGTGTTGATAACAACGCCTTTGTACGGTCACGATCTTGTTACCGATGAAGAAATTGCCTTACTCAGTATAGAAACCCATGAAATGTACATCCCGACTTCTGTAGGGGTTCAGGTCCTTGATCGAATTCGGGTATCATCAACTGAGTACTACCGCGTTGAATCTGTTAAGCCTAGAAGGTACGAGGGCTTAGATGTCGTTGAATTAGGTGAAGATCAACGACCTACGTCTACAACAACCACGACGACTACATCCACTTCCACGAGTTCCACGACGACCACCACGTCCCCGTAACGTGGTAGCATGTTTAGACTTACCATACGTGTAAGAAACCTCGAGTTTGTTAGAAAGTATCGGAAGATGGGGCGTGCTCTCGATACCTACTCGAAAAACCTGCCTTTTGAACAAGCCGCACAATTTCGTAACCTTGTAATCAGAAACATCGAAATGCAGAAGTATGCCGGTGGTTATAAACCGTATCACGAAGAATACGCAAAGAACAAATTGAGAAAAGTAGGGCACCTGCGCTTTTGGATCTTAACAGGGGACATGCTTGGCAGTATTCTAATGGTGAAAACAGATCGTGGTTGGGTCGTTCGATTTGGGGGATCCTTACACAGCATGAAAGCACACATTCTTGAGTTTGGTGGTGTGTACGCGGGTAGGCTGCACCCTGCACGGCCTGTTTTTGGGCCTACTCGAACTGAGTTTAGGTTGGGTGTAATGAAGAAGAGTTTGAAGAAAGTCGCCAATCGAATTCGGAGCATATGGAGAGCAAAGTGAACACATTAAGTCCAATCGCTTTTGTAGATGCAATTAAGAGAATGGCAAAGCAGTGCAAGGCGAATAATTTAGACAGGTGGAGTATTTCGTGGGGAAAGTTTTCAAATAGTATGAACAAGGAACTGAAACAAAACCAGGAAGCAGCAGGGAATCCTATTTTGCACACCGCATATAGTGATGTTTTCATTTTTTGGCAACAGGTATCGATTACGTTGGATCCAACCAGAAGCAGACACGATAGGAGAAAGGCGTCGAAAATTGCCTTGGGTAAGGAAAAGGAGATCAGGAAAGCCTTCAGATCGCTTTCGAGTGAAAACGTAGTGCATACTGTGTGACAAATACCGCGTTTTCCCTGTCTGGTACCTCGAATTTTAGACTTTTTTCGAAAAGACAAGAATACGTATGCATTTTAAGATTGGGAGTGATTAAACGCTATGGCATTAAATGCAACAGCCAGAGAAGCGAATTATCGAGATAGCATCAAGAAGTTTTTGGTGGACAATTTGAAGACCGTTGAGGGTATTTATCTCACCTTCGACAAAACACTTGCTACTCCCAACATACGCGGACGTGTTGTAAAGCGATGGATAACTGTAGGGTTTGGTTCAATGGCGCGCGGCACTATGTCGGATTCTGTCTTTGAACTTTATTGTTGCACCAGACAAGACAACGAAGGTTTTAAACTCGCTCAATTGGGCGATAAAGTAATGGGGTACCTAACAAACAGTACCAACACAGACGTTCCAGCATACATCCCGTTTTACCAAAGCCACCCCACGCAGGCTTGGACACTATTGGGCGGCATTGTTATACAGAGCATTATTGAATCGGATGAGTATGAGACCGAAGACGAAACTAAAGTGAAACTGTTTACTGTTAGGACACGTTTCGCTAGTGTTGTTTAAGGGGTGAGTATGGGTTTTTATACATGTTCAATTTGCGGCAAGAAGTTGATACGCAGAAAGCACAACGGACTTTGGGTTTTTCGTTTTGGTAGAGGGGGGGATTTTACTCCTGTTGAGATGTTGATATTTGGACACATTAAAATGAGGTGCATACGAAGAAGGTGCAGAAAAGAGAACCCTGACCATTGGAACGAATTTACACTCTTTCCAAAATCTGTGAAAACAATCGGCCAAAAGTCGAATGACAATGAGGATGACTCAAGTGAGTCCGGTGAGTAAAACTGTTTTTATCATTACTAAGAAGGAGGTGATTTTATGACGATCACAGTTACAGGGCCTGTTACGAAAAACACTACCACTGTCGCATTGGGTCTTGCACAAATCAGAATTGGTTTGGCAAGTACCTACATTGGACAGACTCGTGCTATTTTAACGTCTTCAGATAGCATTGGTGCGTTGGCAACTACGAAGTTTACTGGCAACGTTGATTTTTTCAAACTCGAATCTGGATTCCCGCTGATGGAAGACGCCACGTTTCCATTGCGTGAATCTGCTATGATGGAGATTGCGTTCAAAGAGCAGACCCCGAAGAATTGGGCGGTTGCTCGTGGTCTTGATCCTACGGGATACACCGATGACCATCAAGGTGAAATCGGACTTGGTAATATGGCTACCCCTGTGTACCTCAGAATGGAAGCTGTTTATACATTTCCTGATGGCACCAACACTATGACCATCATCTTCCCGAGATGCCAGGCTGTCTCTTCCCAGGAAGCGGACTTTCAAACTGAAGATGTGGTTGCAGTTCCTATTTCTTTGGAAGCCAAACGTGCTGACTCAGACGTTTCGGGCGGTCATGTTATTTGGGACAACTCCCCGATTGGTAAGATCGTGTGGGATGATGCTACTCAAACCACGACGAGTACTACCACGTCAACCACAACTACTACTTCTCCGTAGTAGTTCGTTATGTCAACCTATTAAATTAGGAGTGAATATGCCGGACACAACACACAACAAAATAAATCCGAGGATCACGGTTGTTGAGATTGGCATCCGTGATCTTCGGAAGGTCAAAATCTATCCGTTGTCTGTAGGGCACCAGTTGCAAATGAAAGAAACAGTTGCCGGTATGCTCGAAGGGATGACTGGGCTTAGTGAGAACACCACACCAGAACAGCTTACGAATTTTGTTCTGTCGTTTGTGGAAAATAATATTTCGACACTTCTTTCTTATGTTGTAAATCAAGATGATTTGGTTAAGTGCGGGTATGACAACATAGATGCTCTCTTAATGGATGTGGACAATATTCAGATTACGGAAATCGCTAAGGTTGTTTATGACCGTAATTTTAAAGGGCTAATAAAAAACGTGAAGAGCCTCTTCGAGAAGATGGGATCGGAAGACAAAACGGAGATTCTGGATCAAGTGGAAGAAGAAATAACCAACTTGAAATCGAAGAGGCAGCCGCAATCGTCTGTAGAACGTTCCCAGGCTACAGATTCGAGCACATCTTCAGTAGACGATATTGGGAAGGCGGAGTAACGTTTCCGCAGTTCTTTTACTTGTTTGAGCAATCCCAAAAGATGCAGATGAGTGACTGGAAGTTTCAGGCTGCATTGCAAGGGATCGACATCGATAAAGTGTTGAAAGGCAAAGATCAATCTTCCGAAGAATTGTTTGGTGACCCTGAGAGTTACAAAAACATGTCGGAGGAAGAAAGGAAGGAATTGACTGAAAAAATGAAAAAGAGAGTAGCATCTTTAATGGGACCATCGCTTAAAGGAAAGAAAAGGTAGGCGAAAATGGCCGAAGAAAAAGTAACCCTCGCAACAGAATTTGCCGCACAACTCGATTCCTCTTTCGATAAAATTCTTGTCAGACTCGATAGGGCTTTTGGCAAGCTCGACAAAAGCGTTAAGGGTTTAGATAAAACCTCTGAGAAGATGGAAAGAACGGGCAGGAAGCTAGCCAAGGGCTTGAAAAAGATTGAAGATGCCTCAGCACAGATGAACAAACAGATAGGTAAATCTGGTGCAGGTGTTCGTCGTTTGCTCAATGCGATGAAGGTTACAACAGCATATGGCATCGCCGCAGGTGGCATTTATAGGTTTGTCGGCGCTCTCCAAACTGCTTCTCGTGAAATCGTAGACTTCGATCAGGCACTGAAGAATATACAGGCAATATCAGGTGCAACAGCTAATGAGTTAGCTGGCATGGAAAAAGTTATGATGGACCTTGCCGTAGAGACAAAGTTCTCCACGACTGAAATTGCACAGGGTATGGTCTATCTATCGCAATCAGGTTTGGATGCCTCGGAGTCTTTGCAAGCAATCCGATCTGTTGCCACACTTGCTGCAGGCACTCTAAGTAGTCTCGCTCTCACTTCCGACCTAATTACAACTACCATTCGTGCATTTAATCTTGAGGCTGTTGAATCAGCAAGAATTGCGGATGTTATGGCATCGGCAATCAATGGTTCCAAGTTGACTATAGATAAATTGCGGACAGCATTTAATTACGTGGGTGCTGCTTCTGCACAAGTAGGCCTGTCCCTCGAGCAAACAGGCGCCTCGATGATGGTTCTTGCAAATAATGGTCTTAGAGCGAGTACTATTGGTACAGGTATGAGGCAGGTGCTGTCGCGTTTGATGGCGCCAAGTCGTAAATTGCGTGAAACTTTTGATAACTTCGGCATCAGTTTGAAGTCTGTCAATCCTCGTCTGGTGGGGTTTGAAAAAGCCATTATGAATATGGCAAAAGTGATATGGGACCATGATAAACAAGTAGTAAACATGCAAAAGGCTTACGAGTTGTTTGGTCTCCGTGGTGCTCAGGCTGCTGCTATTATCACAAAGGCTTTTGTTTCGGGTGATTGGGATGCAATGAAGGCCAAGTTGGAAGAGATGGGTTCCGCCGAACGCATGATGGCAATACAGGCGGAGGGTGCTGCCTTCAAGATCAAGAATTTAAGTGACAGGTTAATTGTTTTAGCACAAGTTCTCGCTTCTGGCGGCTTGCTTGACCTTTTTAAAGGTTTAGTTGACACATTGCGGGATTTAACTGACGTTGCCGTTCGTCTTACGAATACCCTAGGAGGTCGAATAGTTATTAACATTACACTATTGACTGCTGCTGCATTTACCTTAGTGAAAGCCGTAACGGTTTTACTTGGTTTGTTTAAATCCTTTGGGCTTGCCCTCCTCAAAATCAATCCAATCATAGCTACCTTGTCTGTTGCTGCTTCTGTTTTAATTGGTGTTTTTAGCAGTTTGTCCGCACAGAAAAAAATCAATCGGGATCAGGCTATTAAGTTGGCTGCAGCCCTTAAAGGCGAACTTGATTCTCTTAGAAAATTTAAGAAAATGTTGGCGGAAACGAAGGAGGGCGGTGAAGAATACAATCGAATTTTGAAACGTCTGATTCAGGCGCACCCAGAACTTGCTGATAAAATAGATGTGTCTAGAGCAAGCCAGGAGCAGTTGAATGAAGTCTTCAGGGAATTTGAAATGTTGAAGACCGCTGAAATGCTGAATAGGGTGACCGAAGCCTATATTGAGCAGGTAGATATTTTAGGTGAAGTTGCTTTAGAGATGCAGGAAGCGAGCAGACAACTGGAAGAATACCAGTATAGGGTTGCTTGGAGAGCAGGCAAAGCAGGCGGTAATTATTTTATCGAGCAAAAAAATATTATAACGGCGGCTAAATATGCCCTTAAAGATTTGATAGAAGGGGAGGAGGGTTATAAGAAAGACGCCGAATCCGCCACGAATAAGTATGTGGAGGCGACGGGCAAGCTGAGAGAGATTGTCGTTGAAACTGCTTCCCAGATGTCCGCACTTGGTTTTGCATCAAAAGATGCGATGTATGAATATCTTAATCAAGCTGTTGTAGCAAAGGCTAAAACAGAGGAGGAGCGCCTTTCGCTTGAGAACTTTGTTTCCTTGGTCGTTGAAAAAGCAACAATGCTAGACCGATTGAAAAAGAGTGCCAGAGAGGTGGGAAGAGTCGTGCCAAAAGGTGAGGGTGCAGGTGAAGGCCCACCAGAGTTGGGCGATTTCAAATCGTATTACGATAAATTGGATGCGATAGGGAAAGCATGGCTGCTTCGTGAGATTCAACGCTTGGAGAAGAGAAAAAAAGCAACACGAAAATTTGCCGAAGAAATGGGGCTGGATGCAGTTGAGACCAACGAGATTTTAGCAGGCCTAAACGCAGAGCTTATGACAAAGGTAGAAAATGAATTTTTCAAGGCCAAAAGGGAGACCATAAAGGATTCGAAAAAATCTCTGATTGAATATCTCAATTGGGAACTTGACCAGTTAGAAGAACACACCGCTTTAAGAGAAAAGCAAGCAAGGACAGATGCTGGTTCTGAAAAAGAATTAATGGATGAACTATTTAGCATCCGCAGAACTGATTTTAATCGCCGTCGTGAATTGATGCATGACCTTTTGCTGTTAAAGGAGGAAAGTCTCAGGGAAGAGGCCGAGGCAGAAAAACGAGCGATTGCTAAAACCAAAACGAGTAGAGTCGAACGAAATTTGGCTTATATTAGGTTAGACAATGCCCTTAAAGCGCGTCTGCTAAAGAATCAAGCTGAGTTCAACGCCGCTATTGCAAAAATGCTCCGAGATTTGAAGACAACTGAACTCGAATATTTAAAATCCCGGATGGATGAGTGGTTGGCAACAGGTAGAATTACCGTTGAAAAGTATTTAGAAATAATGGAACAGTTGAAGAACGAAGGATTGGTGCCCCTACAAGAGTACTTAGATGCTGTAAATCTACACACAGGCAGCATGTTTAATGCTTTTGTGCTTGGCATGCAAAAATCGCTTCGTAACATAAAAACATGGAAACAGGAGTTTGAGAAATTAGGAAGCAGTGTAATTGATGTACTTGCAGATAAGTCCGTGTCTCTTTGGTCTTCGATCATTGATGGTAGTGAAGATGCGACTGAAGCCATTAAGAAGTGGGCAAAGAGTATGCTTGAGTACATATCTCAGGTTATTCTAAAACTTTTAATTCTTAAGGCATTGAAATTTGTGCTTGGAGGAGGAAGTGCTGGCGCTACGTCTGGTTCTGGAGCGGTGGGGGGTGGTGTGGAGTGGGGTCATTCTGGCAGATGGCCAGGTAAGCAGTCACAACAGCGAGTTCGGGATATCAACCCTGAAGTCTTTCGCTTCGCCCCGAAACTACACACAGGGTTAAGGGCGGACGAGATGGCTGCGATCATAAAAAAGAACGAGTACGTTTTGACCCCTCAGCAGATGCGTGATGTGGTGAATAGTAGGCAGGGAGGACTTTCCATTAGTGTGCCCATCTCAATATCTGATGAATCCTCCGCAGACAGATTGAAAAAGAAACTACCACAGGCAATCGAGTCTACAGTATTACGAGTGATGAGACAGCAAATGGTGTAAAATATGGATAAACAGACGCTTGGAAGCTATACGTTTCAGCACAACCCACAAGAAATGACCCCTGTTGAATCTCGTAAACCTGTATCTACGGTTGATACATGGGGAGGTAATGCGATCTTTCAGTGGGATGCTACATTGGTAGGGTTACAGATCGAACTAAAGTGGTACGGCATGCCAGAAGCTATGTTTGATGAACTCCGTGCCATGTACATAACTGACGATACCTACGTTTGGGATCCTCAGTCCAATGGCGAGACTACCTACAACACCGTGATTTTAGAGTTAGAGGGAGAGTATGTAGAGATTGGATTGTGGGAACACGCCGTTAGGAAAGATGTTACAATGACGTTAAGTATAAGGTCAGTAGCATCTGGCACAACCACAACAACGAGTACAACGACGACGACATCAACGACGACAACCACTTCACCTTAAGGGAATGAAATGGCCGTATCTTTAAATCCAACTCTTGCAGCCGCACAAAATCAAATAAACCGTCATCCTATCGTGCAAGTTCGATCACAGAAATTTGCCGATCTTCTCCCCCTTGTCGGTAACGATTTTGGTGTAACGTATGATTCCAAGTTACACCCATCTCTACTTAGTCACAGTAGTGGTAGATTAGGGATGACGTTTTCCGAAACCCGTGAAACCAGTGATTGCTATGGATACTATTGGTACACAGATATAAATCGAGAGCAGTGGACTGAGAAGCTTCTCTATAGTATTGGGGACCTTAATGCTTACCACTGTCATATGGTGGAGATGCCAGATGAATCTGTTGGTTTAGTTATGTGGTTCCCCTCAGGGGGTGCAAATGTTGTTGGTGCATCGTTTGACATTACGGGTTCTTCTTTGCCACTTGGACCGACCGATTGGACTACTGTAGCTTATATGGGAGGTTATGTCATTTCGGCGTCGGCTGCTGTAAACGATGCCGGAACGGCTATAATTGTTTGGTCTATGTGGAATGGATCAACTTCTTCTATTTGGTACAGTACTACGACTGACTTTTCTACTTTTACAGGTGCTATTGACATCACCCCTCCCACTCTCAATACCGACTATCCCATCGATCAGGTAAATATATGCAATATGACAGATGGTAGTATGATATTGGCGTTTGCCCATGGTGATGCAGAGTATGATGGGGAGTACGTATATAATATTTACACCATGACCTCCACTACGAACGGTTTGACGTGGAGTAACTACACCGCTCAGACTTCCTACGATTCGTTGAGAGTTGTCGGGAAACACCCCATCATATCACAGAAAACAGACGGCACCGTAACCCTCACCTATGTACGCTACACGACCTATGAATTTATGAACGGCGGCCAAAGCGGCTGGCCTACAGCTTGCGGGTCTGTAGATGATGTTCGGTACGTGCATTACAACCCGAACAATCAGAGGTTGTATCTTGCGGTGGGTAACACGGGTTCAGGGGCCAAGGGTTACTGTGCCGTTGTAATTGTTGATCCTGCTACCTGGACTATAGAACGCACCTACGATTCAAACAGTGTCCCTGATTTGAGCGCCTTGTTCGCCGCAGCCACATCTTGGTCTAGTTATCATGGTAGTGAGGACTACTATACATTTTTGATGGCCGGTGATCATATAGCATTTATCGATGATCAGGTGGGAACCATCGCGACCTATCACTTCTATGACAATGCAACGTACGGTGTTACGGCAAATATGAGCGGGTTTGAAAACACTCCCGTTGGGTCTACCCATCATCTCTCAGCTATTTACTATGATTCTGTAGAGAGGAAGATTTGGTGTGTTCTAACAGAAACATATGTGTATAGGGGCGGTATGATTGTTGGGTGGATTAGCATAGACCAGGCCCCAGATATTGATGGCAACTACACCTTCACCCCTCTTTCTGATGGTCAGTACACTGTGGCGGGTGCGAGCTATGGCACTTTACACGCCGAGGCTATTCTGACCGGATATAAAACGATAAAAGCCATCCCTGAAAAAGGATGGGTGACGATAGGTATTTACCAAGAAAACCCTAGTCCGTACTTCGAGGGTGAATTTCATGTTTACAGCATTACGACGGGGGCGGTAGTTAAGAAATATCATTATTCTCTGTATTCTGGTTTTCCCTTTGGCGGGTGTTGGAATCAGTTTTATCACAATGGGTACATTTATGCGGCGTTCACCTATTACAGCGGATTGGCAGCGGAGGTGGACAAAAAAGGAATGCTGCGGATGAACCCAGACACCGACGAATTTAATTATATTGTCCCGCCTTGGGCTGCTGGTAGTCACTTTTACTTTAGGGACGCTAAGGTTAAGTCTGACGATAGGGTGTGGTTAGCGACTACAGATGGAGCCGTAGTCTATGATCTCCCCGCCGATACTTGGAAACTTTATGATAGCGATGACATTATCGGATTGCCGTCTGACGCTGGTTGTAATTCGGTCGATTATGATTCTGTATCAGGGAGCATATTTACAGGTCATTGGAGTGAACGTGATGGCGTTTATATGTTTAACGAGAACGGGTACCTTCGGGAAACATTGTATGCGACAGGATCAGGTGGGGCTGGAATTTGGAATTATACAGGCTTCGATGAGTTGATATATGGCACTACAAACCTCGAAACTGTAACTGCCTATGATTCTTCTAACGTGTTGTGGGCTGTTTGGTCACATTATAACAGTACAGGCGGTGTGTATCATTTGTACTGGGATAAGTTAGAGGCAGATAAGAATCTAACCAATGATCTCACCACCGATCCTGTCGCTATTGAATGGGACGTGGAAAACACATCCACCGTATCCTTCACTTTGAGTAAGGGGCATCTGTACGATCCTCAAAGTCAAACCTCCTCCCTTTGTGTTTATGTGGAGAAAGGGAGGAAGATTACCGTCAAGATGGGGGAGAAGATAAACGGTATAAATTATTATCAACAACAAGGAATTTTTTACGTTACCGATACCAGGGTGAATTACGTGAAAGGCCAATACCCCACTATTACGGTGACGGCCGAGGATGGTAGATATATTTGGGAAGATCATCGGATGATTACTTCCATCTACTATTCCAATCAAACACCGAAGGCGATAATAGAAGGGTTGCTTAATTCACATACTTGGATGGATTCGGGAGAGTATGATATTCCTACCTTTGACGATACCCACAATATCACCCATCAGTTTGTTGATATGTACCTGATTGATGCGATACGGCAGATAGGTGATCACTTCTTCTACGTTATGCACTTCGATACGGACGGGAAGGCCACGATGCTCAAAGTAGATTTAGAGAAGTCCGTAGATCATACCTACTCTGATTCTAAGCAGACCGTAGAATACTCCCCAGATGATTCCTTCTCCAACATGATAAACAAGATTACGGTTGTGGGAGAGACGGATACATTTACATTGGTTGTTTACCAAGAGGAACTGATTGAAACTTTGACAGGGACAGTGGGATGGTGGGGAGGTTCTACTGATCTCTACGTTTACTATAGTAAGGATTTGTCCCGTCAATGCCGCCAGCCACGCCTTTACATTCAAACGTCAGTGGCGGAGTTCAAGTATTTTGTAGATGGAGGGGGTGGAAATGAGTACATCTCCTACGAAGACCCCAACGAACTCTATTGCATAATAACGTTGGACTGCCCCGATATGGTTTGGGTTCTTGTAGGGGCGATTACGAATTTGCTTGCGGCAGGTGCTCTTGCTTTATGGGGTTGTCAATTTTCTGTTGGTGCTTTTGCTCAATGGAGCCCCTGCGGTTTGTTTGTCTTTCTTATTTCTATTTGGATGAGCATTATTAGTGGGCTCCTCGCCACCGTCGCTAATTACAGCTATGAAGTGTACGCGAGACCTGTAGGACACGAAAAAATGTCCGTTAGTGGAACGGCGGAGGATCTTGAACTTCAAGCGAAGTTGGGAGGTCAAATTGTTGCGGAAGTGATTGACGACCCCTTCTGCACAAATGCGGGTGAGTGCGAGAGAGTTGCGGAAGGTGAACTGGCAATTATTAAAGCACAGAGGTCGAGGGTTCAGTTAAAGAAGATAGCACACCTGCAAGATGAACTCCTTGATATGATCGCCCTTCCCCACCCATACAGTGAACACCAGATGCAACTGTTGATTACTAAACTTAGGCGCGAGTTGGTTTTCCCAGGAAACGAGAACATTAGTACCGAAGCTGGAATATTCGACACAATAGAAGGCTGGAGAATATGAAGTTCTACAACAACAAATTTGGGCGTAGGTTGATTGATAGAAGGGCAGACTTTAAAGTGCCCGACCGCGATGCTCTTCTCTACAGTGTCGATGAAGATGCCAAAACTTGCATCATCAAAATACAAGGATCAACAACCCAAATAACTGCACATTACCCAAGAAACTGGTTCAAGTTGCCGTATTGGATGAAACCTGGAAATGCAGTCAGGGTTCGTCATCGTCAGGGGAATAGGGGGTACATAGAAGTTATCGGAAATGGTAGAGCACTTCCGACTGGCGTGGGCGCTCCAAATATTCCCTATTCCCCTGACGACATTTTAAGTGGTATGGAAATCAACGCAACCAGCCCTGTGTCTTTGTGTGTTACGGTGTCATCTGGAACGTATAGGATAGATGGTGTCACTTATTATTATATGTATGGGATAGACGACATTTTAATGGGCGGTGATTCCCCCATGACGATGGGAACTGCAAATGTGTACATGGGAGACAACCCCGCCACTGTTGTTTGTTTAGGTTCCCCTCCAGCGGCAGGTTATACCAGGTACGATATTTTGCAGATAGCGGCGGACGGGGTTATTGACGTTGTAGAGGGAACGGCTGCTGCCATTCCCACCGAGCCTACGATGCCAGCCACGAGTTTAGATCATGTGAAGATAGGCCACATTTTCAGACCCGGTAGTGAGAGTTCCGATGGCATAGAGCAGTGGCAGATTAATGCCTACTACAACTTGTCTAAGCCTACATATGTGACCATCGATTGGAACGATGATTTTATGAATGATGATCAGGTGGTAATACCCTACGTACCTGGAGGTGGTTTAGTAGGGTACAGCGGCACCTTATACGTTTGGGATCAATACGATAAGCTGTATACCAGGGATTATGTCAGATTCTTGTTGGAATTGCCTCTTGAAAACGGCAATTCTTATATAGTGTCCAACGCTAATTTTTCAGGTAGAACTATAGAAGGTTTCGCTTGGATTACTTATTACCATGATCATGGGGCTTTTTCAGCGCCCCCGATCATTAAGGTGACATTGCCAGACTGGAACGTTGTGTACTATTGGAGTGCATTGGTAGCAGAATCGTAAATATGGAGGTGTAGAGATGGTTGACAATCAGTTGACAGATCGGGAAATTCTGATCCAGTTGACAGAACGGGTGGACTATATGTCCAAACTGTTGGAGCACCTGGTTAACAAAACAAGTAGTTTACCAAGCGGCGGACCGCCAGTTAAACTAGTGAATAACGCCATCGAACAGGTCAAGCAGAGCATTATGCAGAAGAAGGGGTTGGATGCAAGTGTGAAGGAGCAGTTGAATTCTACCTTCGACGCCTTCACCCCTATTTTGAAATCGATGATGCCAAAAGAGGATGAGGAACATTGATATGACTACAAATTACCACACAGCCTGGCAGGACAGCGTTACGCAATACAAAGCAGCAGACATGAACCCTCCTCTGTCCGATCTTGATGCGGCTCTTGCTGCCAGAGATCCTGCTCTTGCGCCTGAGACATCGACCCCTGATAACACGTTCAAGATTCTTGTTTGGACAGGCACAGAACATCGAGCAATGACGAGAGAAAATTTCCTTACAGAACTCCTCGCCACTGTCCCGTACGATATAGCAGGGTCGTTCACCAGCACTCCCTCGGCAAACGAAACCATTCTTCGTTTGCCTATGGCTCGTGCCATAACGTTTCCTGCCAATATGTCAGGTTCGAAGATGATTGCGGCTGTGGCGGCGACGGCAGAATCGGTGGTTAGTATAAAGAAAAATAACGTAGAGTTTGCTACGGCTACCTTTGCGGCGTCTGGCACTTCCGCTACGTTCTCTGGATCAGAGACAAGTTTCGCCGTGGATGATGTTTTAACTGTTGTTTGTCCTAACCCTGCCGATGCAACTTTGGGTGATTTAGGGTGGATATTGGTTGCCTCGCGCGGTGTCACTTCGCCTGCCGCGACTTCCACTACAACCACTACTACGACGACCACCACGACAACAACGACAACTTCAACCACTACGACGACAAGCCCATAAGGCGGGTATTATGTACGAACTCTTTGAACGTATCTCCCACTTGCCCTACAAATACCCCGACGATGCATATTATAGTACGGTGTATCTTGGAGGGGAGCATACAAAAATCAGCTACACAGAGGTTGTGCCAAGTTTAGAGTGCAATGCGGTAGGGTTTATGTTTTGCTGCAATGTTTTGTCGCGGTCTGTTAGGGGTTTAGTGGATATTGCGATAGGTGCATCTGGTAGTGAAACAGTTATTGTAGAGAATCTCTCGTTTGCGGCTTCACAGGACGCGGCTAAAGAGTACGGCACAGCGTTAGTTTTCCCTGTTCAACTTCCACAGGGTTCCAGGATTAGTGTACGGGGTCAGTGCTCCTACGCTCTTGTCTCCACTATCCAAGTCAACATCGTTCCTATTCTTAACGGCGGTTTTCGTTCAAACTCCCCCCTCTCCTGTGTAGATACGTATGGTGCGAATACGTCAGATTCGGGCGGGGTTGAAGTTGCAATCGGTGATGGTGCATTTAGTAGTTGGACACAAATAACTTCCAGTTTGACTAATTCCGTTAAAGGTTTCTATTTAGCATTGTCACCGGACGATTCTGACTCTGCCAAAACATCTTTATCGGCACAACTTGAGATAGGTGTTGGGTCCTCGGGAAATGAGGTCGTCGTTGTAGATGATTGGTCCTTCGCTGGAGGGTATTATTCGTATAGAGGCGGCAGATTTTGGCCTAACTACACACCATTCTTCGGTATACAAATTGCGGAAGGTGAACGGGTGTCGGTAAGAGCAAAGGGAAGTTCAGACGACACAATGGATGTTATATTATACGGGGTACGATAATGGATTGGAGTCTCGTAGGCAGAAACAGTCGTTGTGTATCCTACCCCACCAGTGATACGGGGTATTTTGTTGAGGTCACGTGGACTTCGGAGGACACGAAAGGGGATTGGGTAGAAATCTGCTCTGGTACACCCTTCAACGTTTCGGGTTTTTCTTTTACAGGTAGATTTGATTTCAACAAGACTGCAACAGCCTTTGTTGATATAGGAATAGGTGCAGATGGTAGTGAGGTAGTAATCGTAGAAAATCTCCGTTTCTACACGAATACATGGTTGGTTGCATCTGGATCTACGTACTATCTCCCCTTATCTATTCCCTCAGGTACAAGAATTGCGGTTAGAGCACAAAATAGCTCTTACGATCAATACGATAATGTGGACATCAACTGCAATATTTCCTTGTTTCCTCACCCTTCCTTTGCCTCAGCACCTTTTCCCCTTCACCGTTGTGTGACTTATGGGGAAAATGTGTACACGACCACCGGGTTGCAGTTTACGTTAGGTGCAAATACATGGGGTTCATGGCAGTTATTTTGTGCCGCGGTTCCGTTCAACACACGCTCCATGATTTTATCCCTTGATTCTGAAGTAGGAGAATCATCCCCCATAGGAGGAGCGTTTCAGATAGGGATAGGTGATCCTGGTTCTGAATATCCAATTTGCTCTAATATGCCAACCTGGTTGTCGTATTGTGATACAGGATACAGCCCTAACAACAATTTGTTTTTGCCTGTAGAAATTCCCACTAATTCCGTTCTGTCGATTAGGGGAAAGTCATCGAGTACGACAACAGAGAAAGACGCCAATGTGATAGCTTATTTATTTGGATAGGAGGAGGAAATGGCTTTAGCAAGTGTTGACAGCGGAACGCAGACTGCAACCCTCGATACCGAGCATACTCTTAGCACAAAGACTGCCGATG
>Ga0180437_10001259_pt1 | contig 43646 bp, 39 predicted proteins | sample SS_ome_4_FD_132410 | JGI IMG/M metagenome (GOLD analysis project Ga0180437, IMG submission 132410) | Hypersaline lake sediment archaeal communities from the Salton Sea, California, USA - SS_3_D_1 metaG | ecosystem: Environmental > Aquatic > Non-marine Saline and Alkaline > Hypersaline >... | reverse complement strand
AGAATTTGGTAAATGTTTTTTTAACCATCTAGTCAAATTCAAAGGAATATGGATTTCCGGACGTTTTGAAAATGGATGCCAAAGAATCACTAAAACTAGTGGTCTTTGTGCAACTGACGGCTATGGTGTCACTATTTATAACGAATGTACTTGTAAATTATATAGCGGATATATGAAACGATGCCAATTTCCACCTGAACCGTAATCTATGAAATGTTAAACAATATTTTGCCAGGGAGGCCATGTTATTTCCATATTGGGAAAAAAATGATGTTTTTTCCCAATGTTATATTTATTATCTAACAGAAAATGGTACTGTTCCCAATTTTCACGAGACGCAAGCAACGTGCACAATACAAGCAACATGCACAGCAACATGTACAATCTGTACAACAGGCACAGAGACAATATAACGATGGTGTTTTGCTTGCTTTTTGTGGTGGTCCCATAGACGATCCAAATTTCTCGCCGGAGTTAGGAAACGCAAATGGACGAAAGGGGTATAATGATGGTCAAGAGCTTTTTATCGAGAGTTACCCATCTCGCCCAATCGTTGGCGTGGATGTCTCTAGTGAAATGGATCCCAAATGCCAACAGTGGAAGAATAGTGTCTTGAGTTTGGTTAAAAATAGGGCTTATATTTCTACACTTGATCCGAATTCGCGTAGGAATATAGTGGAAAATTTGTTTAGAGTGGCGGAATCGCCAACGTATACCGCAGAAACAACCTTGGCGGACTACTCTTCAGATCAAATGAATCCGGTTCCACTGTCTGCTTATAGTTATGATTTTTTTGGGACCAGTGTAAATGGTTATCATAATATTAGCTGTTTCCCACATCATGTACCACAGTTTCCCTTTTCCTCGCATCCTGTCCAATATTCAGATTATAACTTCGGCGCCTGTTACATTTAGGTACCATCTCATATCAAGGGAAACAAGCATTTGGTACCAAATGTAAAATATAGTAATTATTTGAGGTGATATTTTAGGTGTTTTCCCTTTTGTCCATATATGTAATTCATATCTTGTTTTTTTTTGTTCTAATGTAATGAAATTATGATAAAAAATAGCAATTAATATAGAGATAGAGATGAATAAAATACAAGAGGCAATTGATAACCCAATAGCTAAAATGTTTTTGGGTTTTTGGAGTCAAAACCGTTGGTCTGCGTTGATTAGTCTTTTTTTGACCTCTCTTTATTATCCTTTGGAAATTATTGGGGTCAGTAATCTAACCTCTAAATTATTTATTCTACTTGATGATGGTATTCAAAAAAACTTAAAGGCCATTTCAATAACCATTATTTTATTGATGGCGGTCTATCTTTTGTTAGAAATTGTTGCGGTGATTAAGGATTATTTGGATACTGCCAATATTCCTAAATTTGAACAATATGTCAGAGAAGAGATTATTAAACCGGTCATTGAGAAAAACTTGGTCAATTATGATAATGTCCAAACAGTACAGTTAATTCAAAATTTGGGTAAAATTCCGCGTGTTTTAAGCGATATTTTCGAAAGACTTAATCGTTATTTGATTCCTTTCTTTATTATTGCCCTTTCGGTGAGTATTTATTTTTCCTATTTGAATTGGCAATTAGGTTTGGCCAGTATACTATTTTTTGTAATTTATTTTGGTATCTTTCGTAGTATCAGTCATCAACAGATAGAGGCTTCACAAACAAGAGAAAGAGCTGAGGGTAAATTTAATGATGAAGTTGAAGATATCATCAATAATCTTTTTATGGTCACTGTTGCTAATAATACTGAAAGAGAGTTAGGTAATATTCGTGGGTTGACTGATATTTTCAATAAGGTTTATAAAAATGAAATGCAAGTTTCGGCTAAGGCTAAATTTTATAATGGATTATTGGCGTTATTGGCAATTGCTGGTCTTAGTTTTGTGACTCTTAGATTAAGTTCACAGGGTGCTATTCCGGAAAAATCAGCGGTTGCGGCCTTTGGTACTATTATTTTTATGTCAAGACATTTTAGAAGTTTAGCTCGTCGTGTCTCCGAAACTATGATTGAAATTGGTAGTTTAGCACTTGGTAATGAATATTTACAAGCTATCAAAACGGGGACTACACCTAATGGTTCGAAAGCTAATTTTATTCACAATGGAGAAATTGTCTTCCAAAATCTTTCTTTTAAATATCCCGGCACCAAGGCCACTGTATTTGATCATTTGAACTATGTTAAACCAGCTGGAGCTTGTCTAACTATTGTAGGTCCTTCTGGAAGTGGAAAGTCAACTCTAATTAAAATGTTGAATGGATTTTATACTCCCACATCAGGTGGAATTTACATTGACGGCGTCAATATTCGAGACGTTGATCGTCTTTATTTACGACAAGCTGTTAGTTATTTACCACAAAATACCCGACTTTTTAATCGCTCTGTTTTAGAAAATATGGTATATGGTACTGGACATCATCCTTCTGAAGCAGTCAAAGTATTAGAGAAATTGCGAGTGGCCAAGGTTTTTAAAAATGTTGATTTACATCGAAATGCAGGACGTTTTGGTGACAAACTTTCTGGCGGGCAAAAACAATTGGTTCATTTAGTTAGGATTTATTTGTCAAAACCAAAAATTGTTATTTTAGATGAACCAACCACTGGAATTGATGTCGAACATCGTAAATATGTAAAGCGTGCTATTAAAGAATTAGCCAAAGAGATCAATGTTATTTTGGTGACTCATGAAAAAGATATGGTCTTAGGAGAAACTCTCAACTTAGCAGAACTTACCAATTAAGAGACTGGTCAAGAATTAAATCTTCCTATAATTTGGAACCTAATATGCGAAAAACCTAATATGCGAAAAAAATGACAAAATTTTTATATGCATGGAATCGCAACGTATACCTTGACCTAACTCTTAAAGAGGAACATTTTTGGTATGGGGTAACTGATGAATTAGTTGAGCAAAATAAAAGTGACGAAGGACTCTCAGATGTGGGTACATTAAGTACCGATTTTGAGAGCGGTATCAGTAAAGAGATGTAATGATATCGTACGGTGGTTAATAAGAGATTTTTTTTCTAATAATTAGGAAAAACGATTTCTTGACCACTCTCTAAATTATCAGTTTGGTTTGTCGATATGATATGGTTGAAACGTAGGGAAAAAATATTTTTTATTTATGTATAATTCTATACAGCCTGGCCGCTTAATGATTGCCTTTATTGAAGAGTACAGTTTTGGGCATAGATGGTTTACTAAGGATTGTAAAGATGATGCCGAATTGGTAGAATGTCTAAAAGAACTCTACTTGGATGAACTTAGGGGATACAAAGACGAACTTGTAAATATTACGTCTTACGACCAGATAAAGAACTTAATTCTTGAAAAAGGCATTGAGGGTAACATTACAATCTTGGAACCGCCGGTTCATTCTAGTTATGAATGCATTCCAAGATAGTAATTTAAAATTATCCTGGGTCAGTTTTAGTTCAAGGAATTTTAAACCGAGTACAATGTAAAGTCTGCTATTTAAGTAACCAATTAAAGACTTGTAGGACATATCTTTTGGTCGTCTTTATTTTTGACTAGGGATGTGAAGCATTTGATCGAGTCCTCCACCAAGCGGATGCTTTTGCTGCAACTTTAGAAGCAACATCTTTCCAGACTAGACCACTGTTCTCTAATTCTGCGGTGCTCTCTTTTTCTACGTCAGCCGCGAAATCTTTCGTGAATTTACCGGTCAAGGAAAAATCAAACTGCCGATCAGGTAAATTGACTTGCTGTGCTATCTGTTCTAAACGTCCATCTGTTGTAAACAATTCAACAAACGCATCGATTGATTGAGCGATTTCTGGATCAATTTGAGCTGGACGACGAGTTTTGACAACCTGATGTGTCTTACCTTTTGCTTTGAAAACGTGACGAGCAAATATATCACGGTTAACATGCAAGTCTAAAATAGGATACATCACAACTCCTTCACCGATACCATGAATCCCGAAAGTGGCTTCAACCCAAGGGTCACATTTTTCGATACTGTCCACTAACTGATTGATTGGCTCCAACTGTGACCTGAGCTCTAACTTGCCCGCACTATAATCTAGCTTGATTGGTTCAGAAGCCCATGGTAAAATGTGAATTTGTTTTAGTGCTTCTGGGTCAATTGGGTTATAGATTGAACTAATTGCACTGGGATCATACACAAATTTATCATTCATTTGGAGAACAGCAAAAATGGCAAAAATTCTCTCTGGAATCTCTGAAATGGCAACATTACTTTGAATCCCCGGTCCAGCCCACTCACCAAAAAGGATAACTGGTTTTTTGACACTGGCGAGCAATTCATGACTGTGAGTTGCAACCCAAGAGGCGAAACCCTGATTATCTTCATTGGGAGTAATCAACCTTATACGTGATTGGGCCTGGCAAATCCCCCTATGGGGGTCTAAATGAATTGCAGAATTTGTTCCGTGAAGCTTGATTTTAGCACGATAATTGACTATGTTAAGAGAGGAGCGAACATTAAAGAAATTACCAATTGATGGCCATTTAGCAAAACATACTTTTCGCTCTAGACAGTACCGATCACTGACATCCGCACCAAGAGGTGTATCAGCTAAGCCCATTGCCATTCCATTTGAACAAACACCTTTAATCGTTCTTACTGAAAGACGTTCTCCGTTCTTGAGATTAGATCCAGGTAAAATAATGTCAACTAAATCACCAACTTGATAAACATTTTCCATATTAGCAACGACCTGATATTCATTTTCATTGCATCGAAAGAGATAAACATGCAGGTTGTCATCGTATGGATGTTTTTCTGCCTTAAAACATGACATAACAAGTGCGGACATGATTATGGTTTTATTTATTTAAAATCATTTTTTTTGCCAATATACCCGACATCTATTTCCTAATATAAATCTACTATCGTCATAATATTTCGTCATAATATTTCGTCATAATATTCATTGTATGATGATATGGTCTTAGGATAAACTCTCAACTTACCAACTAAAGACTTGTAGGACATTATCTTTTGGTCGTCTTTATTTTGACTAGGAGCGTGAAACACTCGATTGGGTCCTCCACTATATGGATGCTTTCGCCGCAACTTTGGGAGCAACATCTTTCCAGACTAGACCACTGCTCTAATTCTGCGGTGCTCTCTTTTTCTACGTCAGCCGCGAAATCTTTCGTGAATTTAAAAAATCAAACTACTGATCAGGTTGCTATGCTATTCACAATTGGAAACTTTAGATACCAGCAAGCATGCTGTGTTGTGAATGCTTCACATTTGTATGGAACCAAAGTTCCCCAATGCAAAAAAAAATGTAGGTTTTTTATAATATATCTCTCGAACAGAATGAGTATTTTCCAAGTGACTTGGTGTGAAACTGGTGACTACCCGGCATTTGATGAGTTTATAGTGTTCGCTGATAATCTGATGGATGTGCACAGCCAATTTGTAAAACATTGTGATAAATATGATGATGGCACCGACGATCCAACCATTTTTTCTTATTATCCGATTCGTTTGCCAGAAAAGATCAGGGATAGAGATAATGGAGAAATGGCCAATCCAATGAGAGATTTCAACAATTTTGAGGTAGGTCCCAATGACGATTCATGTGAATATACATGCTATATACAAGGACATAGATTGTCGATTAAAAGACTACCTAAGGATAGATCAGTTATATATATTAGTGGCTCATCAGGTGGCTAAGGGGCCAGAGGGTTGGCTACATAACCCGCCTATCATAGTAACCGTCCCATCTGTTACCAGCATTTCTGTGTGGTGATAGTAAGGAGTGAACGTGATTTTTTGGATGATGATGAAGTAAGAGGGTTATGGGGTTGAGTTTACGCTAAAAAATATTTAATATACATATACTATCGCGCCATAATATCCATTGTATGATGTGATTCGCCAACGATTCTTTGTAAATTTTTTTTCACTTAAATTTTACAAAGAACTATGATTTTGAAAAAATTACTATAGGTACATGGTATTTCGAATATATTCATCGTGTTCTTGTTTTTTCTTTTCTTCTTCGTTGACCGGATTTCTTTCATCCTCCATTTGTTTAAAAACAAGTTCGAGTGTTTCACTATCAATAGTGCGTGATTCACTATAAAAGTGTGTTTGGGCAAAACAAATTTTGGTTTTAAAGACAAATGATTCGATATCACCCGCGTAAAACTTAAAGATTTTTTTGTCGAATCGCTCTTTGAATTTTTCCAGAGCACCTTCTTCAATTTTCCAATTATCTTGAGTAATTTTTAAGTCAAAAATCCTCATTAACTCCTCACAATTATAACCTTCAATATCATAAATAAACGGAAAACGACGTTTTAGACCCTTATTTTGATTAAAGAAACAGTTATCAATATCCTCTTTATAACCAGCAATGATACATAACATATCTCTATTTTCTGAAAGACGTTGGTTAAGTATATCGATACATTCCTTCGAGAAACTATCTCGTTTTTCACTGTGACCTAAACTATAAACTTCATCAATAAACATAATTCCACCTAAACATTTATCAATAGTTTCATTCGTTTTAGGCGCAGTATGGCCCAAATATTTACCAATTAAATCATCTCTTCTTACTTCGACAAAGTGGCCTTTGGAAACTAAACCCAATTTTGAATAAATCTTACCAATAATACGCGCAAATGTGGTTTTACCAGTACCAGGTGGTCCTGTAATTACGGTATGCATCATATCTCTTTTCTTGAGATCTTGATATCCTTTGAGGAAAAAAACAATTTGTTCAACGATTTTTTCTTTATTTTGACTGAGACCAATCATTTGTTGTAACTCTTCTAGTGGTTCAATTAGACTATACATCTTTTCCATATCAATACCGCAATAATTAGTATTACGTTTACAATGATAAGTTTGGGCAATCTCGATGATTTTCTCAAGACTGTCAACTTTTTCGAATTGTGGAATGGTAATATCAGGACCGGATTCTTCGTGATCACATTGCGGATTCGAACACTTTTTGGGTTTGGAATCAAGTTCTAAATCATCAAGATAACAAGTATCACCAGATTCTCCCCATTGCGATGTGACCGGCTTTTCGATGTCTGTTAGCAATGGTAAACCAAATTGACGTCGATTACTAACGCCATCCAGATATTTGCTCAAATCATTTAGTGAACCTAAACCAGAAAACGGGGGGGCATTGGGTTGTTTGTTATCCATACTGTCAATAAGTAGACGGTTCTTTTTTCTCCGATTTTTTTCTTCTAACTCATTTAATTCTGCTAATAATTTAGATACTTTTGTAAGTGAAGGAGGGCTGTTAAATTTCGTTTCACTTGCAAAAGTGAAATCCTGTGGTCGTACTTGGTCCTCTTTTTGTCTTTTTTCTTCGGTTTTATATGGTGGTCTAGTATCAGCTGATTTTGATCGTCTTGGTGATTCATAAATTTCTCTCCATTGTCTGGCTGATCTCTCAGTTAAAGATGTTTGACAGTTGACGGTACTGTCAAAAGAATGTTGGTCACTATTATTGTTTTCGCGACTTGATTCTGAATTGGTGGATCTATTGGTATTATTCTTATTATTTTGTTCTTGGGTTTTGCAACTACATCCAGGAACATAACAGTTAGGAGGATATCGATTTCTATCTTGGACGAATCGTAATCCGGTGGTTTTTTTCTGGTTTTGGTCATTGTAAACTTGGTTATATCCAGGGTAATATTCTCTATAACGACTTAAACTACACTTACATCGATTTTCCCCGAACCAAGGACGACCACAAGATACACAATAATATTTATTCGACATTCAATAACACTATATTAGTAACCATGAAAATTTTGCTAAACTTTCAGAACAAATACAAGCGACTATATAATTGATAACGGTATCATTACGGTAAAATAGACAATAGCTTTTATTTTATATTGGGTAGTTCAAAAATTTTCTTTATTAAAATTATTCTATCCAACCATGGAGGGTAATGATGCATATTTTGGTTTGTCAATTGGTCCCCGATTATTTAGAGTTATCCAAGTTTCTATAGTCTTGTGGATGGTTTCTTTCAAGGAATTTTTTTTTAGATCTGTCTACTATCTTACAAATACCCTTTATGGAGGGATCCCAGTTCACTAATTATAGAATATTATTAATAAAAAATGATCGAAAATTTCAAAACGTATAGATGCAATCGGAAATAAAAGAAGGGGTGGTGAATAGCAATATTACTGAACAGACAAATGTAATTGTTACGGAAGATACAACAAATAATAAATATGCCGATATCTGGGCATTACTGGAAACAGGGGACAGAAATACAGTTAATATTATTTCTTATTTTATGGATCTTTATAGGAATTTGGCGGTTGATATAACTAATAAATTGGATGAATATCAAAAAGCTTCACCAGAAATATTCAAAAACCGCAAACATATCTATAAATTTAGTCTTGATGAAGAAACTGAGGATCGCAAGAACTTGATAGAATTTCAATGGCTATTAATACATCAAGCTTTCAAAACAAAAGATTTTTACCGCGCCAGAAAAAGTCTGAATATAGTTAGTAATGTTCTGAGACATATGGTTAACTGGATTAATAAGAATTACAATTTGGAAAGACCAATACACGTTGAAGTCAAACACAAGTATACTAAAATACCTGACACTAATAAGCGTATTGGGGGGTCATATACATTGGTTTCCTTTTAAAAAAGAATTGGTAATTCTTTTTTAATTGTCCTACTTAAGGTGTTTTGTCAAATATTTTCATATAAAACATGAAAATGTCTAACAAAACTATGAATTCAATGTCTGTGAATTGTAATTCTAAGAAATGTCTTTTAGACCAATCTACTAGTGGGACTTTGTCTTTAAGTGGGAATGGAAAAAAGAATTCCGAATTCTTTTTCACTGGTAGAAATACCACCTTATCGAATACCACATGGTTTCCCAAACAGAATTTGATGTTTGAAAATGCTGATAAGAAAGGGCACCAATTTTATATAGCCAGAGATATCAAAAACGGTGATAAGTGGGTTAAAGAATATAGTTCTTTTAAGAGTACTAATGATTATTTAAAATGGAATGAGGGTTTACGTGAAGAAAGTAAAAATTGTTATGAATTATTAAGAGAAAGTTTGCCATGTAAACCTGTATTTGATATTGAGTGGTATGGTTATCCTGATGGTAAAGAATCTCATCAAGATGAGATTTATATGATGGTCGAAGAACATATCTTGGCAGTTTTTAATGACTTAGGAGTGGAGTCAGAAAAATTAGAAATAGTGCCACTAGAAAGTCATCGTCTTGGTGAAAATCCAAAGTATTCTTACCATGCAATTATTAATGGAGTCCAACTTAAAAACCACCACCAATATGGTAAAAGACTAGCAGAATTAGTAGTTGAAAAGATCAATCTAGATACTGATAGCCCACTACACTCTTGCTTAGATAGTAATGGTAATACCAGACAACCAGTAGATTCCAGTATCTATACTATGAATCGCTTAATAAGGTTATGTGGACATCATAAACAAAATGAAAGAGATAGACCTCTCGTTCCATGTGCAGAGCGAGAGGCCCGATGTCAGGATGGTTACTTAGTAACTGCAATTGACACTAATTCAATAATGGTTGATATTGAGATACCCATTAAAACAAGTATAAACGTTGAACAAAAGTACTCAACCAAACCTATTCTAACCAATAATAAGTTAAAGTCATATCTAGATATCATTGATGTTTCACAGTGTCAGTATAATGATTGGTTGAAAGTGGGCATTGCACTTTATATTGAATATAAGGATTCCGGGATTGAACTGTGGGACTATTTCAGTAGACGTTTTGCTTGTTATGATCGAAACGAAATCGAAAGTTGTTGGCGCTGTTTCAATGACGGTCGATATTCAAATGTTACTGTAAGTATTAAGGATATGGCTAAACAGACAAACCCCTCACAGTTTATAGAATATACTATCACACAAATGAATAAAGATATCCATCGCAACCAATATCTTAAAGCATTGACTGGTATTCACGATGATGTTGCTAATTTGGTTTCAGCTTTCATGGATAACAGCATTATGACCTGCGATGGACTTTCACGTGAAACTAAATTATGGTACTACTTTAATAAACATTATTGGGTGGAGACTGATGGTAGAGCGAATGTAAGAAAGACTATAAGAAAATTAGTGGTTACCTACTTGGAGGAGAAAAGAGCTGCGATTAATGATATAATTGATCTGGTTGAAGACTCCGAGGAAAATAATAAATGGAAAGTGGAACGCGAAAGCATTGCTAAACTCATAAAATCTTTAGGTACAGATGGATACAAACAAAGTATCACTAATATTCTCAAATATAATTGCTATCAACATGGTATCTATGATAAATTTGACCAAGATATAAGTCTATTTGGCTGTACAAATGGTGTGTATGATCTGAAACAGCAGGACTTTCGACCTGGTCAAAAGGATGATCTAATTACTGTAACCACTGAACTAGACTATCTTACTGGCGATGAGGAGGGGAATTTTGGGCTTGAACATCCAAAAGTTATTGCCATCGAACAATTTTTCAGACAGATCCAACCAAATGATTCAGTTAGAAAATACCTCCAACTACTATTGGGTAGTTGCCTCTGTGGTAGGAACATTTTGGAACATGTATACATTTTAACTGGAAAAGGAAGTAATGGAAAATCAAAACTACTAGAACTACTAGATTATGCATTAGGTAAACACAGTGCTAGTATTAATATCAGCTATTTTACTGGAAAACGACCGCCTAGTAATCAAGCCACTCCCGAAGTTGAAGCTATCGCTAATGCCAGACTAGTTACGGCAAGTGAAGCTGAAGAAGGCGAGCGATTTAATATTGATATTCTCAAAAGGGCAAGTGGAAATGATAAGATAACTTATCGTGGATTACATCGACCTATACGTAATATGATACCTAAGTTTACGCTAATTTTTGCTGTAAATCATTTACCGAAATTACCCCCTGATGGAGAAGCCCTATGGAGGAGAGTTAGAGTTATCAATTTTAACAGTATTTTTGTCAATGACCCAGATCCAAGTAAACCTAATCAATATCGGAAAGACTACAATATTAATGAAAAATTACAGGAATGGAAACATGCTATGCTTTGGCTCTTGTTAAGGTGGCATCACGAATTCAAAGAAGTTGGACTGAAGGATATCCCGGAAGTTATGGAGGCGACACAAAATTATCAAACAAGTCAAGATCCAATCAAAACATGGCTTGACGAAAGTATTGAAGTCACCACTAATGAAAAAGACTGTCTTGAAGTCAAGGTAATTAAAAGTCAACTTATGAGTTGTGATCTATATAGAAAAAGATTCAAAAAAGATGCTCAGTTTATTGATTACCTCAAAGAACAATATCCTTCATGTAAATACGTAAAAGAGCAGACATTCATCAATTCAACCGATAGGAAAAGCAATTTCTTTCGTTGTTTAAAGTTGACAGAAACCAACATATTGGATGATGAAACGAATAATAATTCACATCTGTTATATCATAAATCTAAAGTCTTTAACCGAGACTTTGTATCTAATGGAGAAAAAATATGCAATGAGGTATTGAAAGATCTATACCCTACCTACATATTCTCAAAAGTTAGGCCTCAATGGTTAAAAAATCCCAAAACCGGGAAAGAGTTAGAGTTAGATTTTTATAATGAAGAACTAAAGATAGCAATTGAATATAATGGGATACAACATTATCAATTCGTCTCAGATTTCCATAGGAACGGAAAGAATTTCGTTAACCAACAGGAAAGAGACATACACAAAATTCATAAATGTAAAGAAAATGGTATTAAATTAATTACTGTTCCATATACATGTAATTCCAAGGAAACAGTTAGAAATTTCATTGAAAAGAAAATAGCAACTATAGTTACTTAAAGTATATTAACAAAAAATTCAATACTCTTTGATTTTTCCGGCTAATTTATTATTAATGAATTACTCTCTCATCGTCTTAGTAGGATCTCAACCCATAATAAGGTTTATCTAAGTAACATAAATTTCGCTTGACACCGTAATAAATACCTCTAAACCCTTCTGGTAACCCCTTTTGTTCGTTATCATCCACCGACTTGCAATCTTGATCTAAGAGTGCAAGTGATTTGGATTCAGCTATATAACCAAACAAACATTTAAAGAGATTAGTGGTGGTGGGTAACGGGGCATAACCGTGTTCGTCTTTTTCGGTTATCAGACGTTTTTGATCAATTTCCAAATTGACAATCAGTTCGTCAATGATTTCGCAAACGCAAGCAATTTCACTTAAAATGGTTTGTAATTCTAAATTAGAGAATCTCTGCGAATGTAACACTGAGTGTCTGTTTTGGCAAGACTTTCTAACCGTTTCATAGTAAAGTGTTAGCGATTTATAATGCCGCTTAAGTCCTAACAAACCATTAATGTACTTTTCGGGTGATTTCAAACGATAATCGGGACACACACAAAAATAACTCAAATAGGGTAAATTTTCTGATTCAGCGGGATCGACTTTAACCGTTTGACCTAGACTTGCACTATTTCCACAGCTGTCTATCGCTGTCCAAGTTCTATAAATTGTATATCGATAAATACAAATAGGATCATATTCAGGATCATCTTCTGCCAAACATGGACAAGTAACAGCTACTTCTGTAGGATAGAGTACAGTAATTATACCATCACATTGATCTTGGAAACGGATACCCCCACTACCAGGAATAGTAATATCAATACCACAATCCACGGTTAAATTGGGAGGCATTGGATCAATAGGTTCTGGTGGCAAAGTATCTATAATCTCAAAAATAGCGGTGGTTGCATCAGATGTATTACCATTCAAGTCACTAGCAAAGAAATTGTAGGTTTTCTTACATGTATTGCCACAAAATTGGATATCACTTACTAATTCATTTGACCAAGAAATACTTATATCAGGTGTACAACAGTCAGTTGCCATTGCTCCTGCATTATTATCCAACCAATCGTTCAGTTCAGTCATATTTCCATTACCATCACATTCGACTGTCATATCGCTAGCCTCAACTACAATAGTTGGAGGAACTGTGTCAGAAATAGTAATATATTGTACACAACTACTTTGATTATCACATGCATCAGTGGCAGACCATGTACGTTCTAGGATATAATAATACGGTAAATATGTTCCAATAGTAGTATCACTAAAAGTTATTGTTGGTTCTAAATCACAATTATCAGTGGCACTTGCAATTCCGGTATTTACGGTGATGGGTTCAGTAAGACATTCGAGAGTAATGTCTGGCGGGCAATTGATAATCGGTGGCGTCGAATCTTGAATAATAACTCTTTGGATGGCATTACTACTATTTCCACAACAATCAATAGCAGTCCAAGTACGCATAATTGTATAATTAAAGGTACAGTTACCAGTTATTGTGGTTTCATTACAAGTCACTGTTGGCATGGGATCACAGTTATCAGTTGCTGTTAACATAGGACACGTAGGAATACTATCACTACACTCAATGGTTAAATCATCAGGTATATCCAAAATAACTGGTGGTGTAGTATCTAGAATACTGATTGTCTGACTAAGACTGCTGCTATTTCCTGATAAGTCTGTGGCGACCCATGTACGTTCTATAGTATAATTACCAAGACAACTCCCATTTAATGTAGTTTCACTACAAATAACCGTTGGTGTTGGGTCACAATTATCAGTTGCAGTTAACATAGGGCAAGTGGGAATACTATCACCACATTCGATTGTTAGGTCTGCAGGTACGTTCAAAATACTGGGAGGTAGGAGATCTAGTACTGTTACAATTGCCATGCAATCGGCAGTTTGCTGATCATTATCAGTAACTAATACATCAATCGTAATGTTTCCAAGATCAGTGCAATCAAAAAGTGTTTGGCTGACCAAATAAGTGTATGGTTCAGTTCCTCCTGTGGTGGTTTGAACAACATTGGTATAATTAATAGTGGCTTGTCCCATAGTATTAAGGTTGACTGTGGAATCTTGACAAGTAATCAAAAGTGACTCGGGTTCCGGTTGAGGCTCCGGTTCAGGTTGAGGCTCTGGTTCAGGTTGAGGCTCTGGTTCAGGTTCAGGTTCAGGCTCCGGTTGAGGCTCTGGTTCAGGTTCAGGTTCAGGTTGAGGCTCTGGTTCAGGTTGAGGTTCAGGCTCCGGTTGAGGCTCTGGTTCAGGTTCTGGTTGAAGTGGTGCAAAACCTTCCCAGATACGAACCTGACCGCTATTGTTTCCATTGCCGTCATTAAAACGTGCACCAATAGCTACTCTTGTACCATCGCCAGATATACTGGTTGAATGACCACTCTGGTCACCACCGACCTCTCCATCAATGTCCTGCCCAATTTGTATCCAATTTGTACTATTAAATTCCCATATGCGAACATGACCTTCGGCACCGCCACTGTTACCGTCATTGTATCTGGCCCCAACTGCGACTCGCGAACCATCATCTGATATGCTGACCTCTAGACCACTTTGGTCATTACTGGCTTCGCCATCTATGTCTTGTCCAATTTGAATCCAACTGGTACCATTGTACTCCCAAATGCGAGCATGACCACTATTACTACCATTAATATCATTAGCAATAGCACCGATAACTACTCGTGAACCATCAGCCGATATGCTAACTGATATTCCACTTTGGTCAGCTCCGCTTTCACCGTCAATATCCTGTCCAATTTGTACCCAACTAGTACCATTGTATTCCCAAATTCGTACATGACCACTATTACTACCATTACCGTCATTCTGATTAGCACCAATTGCCACTAGTGAACCATCGCCTGATATGCTGACTGACACTCCACTCCGGTCATAGTAAGCTTCACCATCAATGTCCTGTCCGATCTGTATCCAACTGGTGCCATTGAACTCCCAAATTCTAACACGACCGGTACCATAATTATTAAAATTACCTCCAATTGCTACTTGTGAACCACTGCTCGATATACTGACCGATACTCCACTTCGGTCAGTATCGCCTCCATCAATGTCTTGTCCAACTTGTATCCAACTGGTTCCATTATACTCCCAAATTCGTACATGACCGGTATTACTACCATTAGAGGTATTGTAATTGGCACCAATCGCAACTATCGAGCCATCACCTGATATACTGACTGATACTCCACTTTGGTCATTAGCGGCTTCACCCTCAATGTCTTGTCCAATTTGTACCCAATCAGTACCATTCCATTCCCAAATGCGAACGTGACCACTAGATGTACCGTTACTGCTATTTAAAGCGGCACCGATGGCAACTCGTCCTTCGGTTGTTGACATACTAACAGAGTAACCATTTCTATCACCGGCTTCACCGTCAATATTATTACCGATTTGAACCCAACTCATCTTGTTGTTTATACTATTAAGCCAATAGTTATTACCCATCCTTATTAGGAAGGGTTTAATTAACCACAAAGCTCTTAAGTTATATAATGACCGGAGGAGTTAGCTTGCTTTGTCTGCAACAGTCTATAAGTTACGTCGATTATAATTTTTCTAATAATAAGGCAGTTTTCTATCCAAAATTCAAATTGTAAATTCAGTCATAATAGTATAAATATGACAAAATATAGTACTTGTAGCAAATCTCACGCATCTTCACATTCTAAATGTGATACTGCAACCCATACTTCTTGTAATTATCGCGATTACCATGATTATGATTATAAGGGTCTTCCCTTCCGTCGTCACCAATATCCTTTCAGTGGTCATCGTAAACATAATAGTTGTGGTCGGTGTAATTCTCATGGTGGTTGTGATTGTTATACCAAATTGGCTCTAGAGTATACTCATCTTTACTTTAATGCCTTTCCTAAGGCCCAAAGATGTCGTTATAGTCGTTTTAATAATGATTCGCGTTGTGATATTGGCAATCCTTGTGCTAATGGTCGTGCGAATCCTTGTAATCCCAAATATGGTCCAAATGATTGCGAAACCGGGTGTTGCCATTACCACCACGAATAATCATTTTATTTGGAAAGTTTTCCAAAATAATGGAAAAGAATTAAGCGGATAAATTTTGTTATTATTTTATATGCTCTTAGTATAATAACAAAATGACCACCTGTCGTTTAGATTACGTTTGGCAAAACTACGTCAAAAATGCAACTAATCAAGCCTATGACCCCATCGTTTTTCCTGAAAGGCAATGTCTAGCTGAACGCAATGCTAGAAATGCGACTAATGGAACTTGGCGTTGTAATCCCTATACTGTTCACTTACTAGACAAGTTTCTTCCGGTTGAGGAAGACAATCCGAATCATCCATGTAAATCACGCAACCAACGCTGTCAAGTCAGTTACAGTCGACGTTGTCGTTGTCAATGTCGCGATTGCTGTTATCGTCAGAGGTGTGGTGGTTGTGGTTATTAATGCTTTATGCAGATCCGTTTCTTTAATATTCATAGCCTAGTGTCCAGAACAAATTATTTAAAATTTCATATTGTTTTTCCATGGTTTAGTCCTTAAGACAAAAACAACTAAATTAGAAATCAGTCAAACTATACACTTATATATCATATTTATTACATAAATTTCGGAAGAAACTGGTTAATTTGAACTAAAAATTTGTGCTGATTTTAAAAATTATAGTTGTTTTTGTGTTAATGTTAAAAAATAATAGGGTCTCACCAGTTGAAATAGAAGATCTAAGTGGTGAATCAATTGCATCCTGTGAAAGTGGATCTAGTCCTAGTTCACATGATTCGCATACAACTTGTGCGCTCTGTAAAGTGTCATATGATCAAATTTCTTCTTATTCTTATCCGATGTTGTGTTGTGGGAAACGCGGATGTCTAAAATGTTTGGGAATTTGGTTTTTCCATTATGGTAACATTTGTCCATTTTGCGCTCAATCAAAGAACGAAGCAGATAGTGATATCGAACAATTAGTACATGGACTAATTTCCAATGAAGAATACTTTACTGTCGTCATGAATTCCCCGCCGTCTAGGAAAATTAATACCAAACCGCTGCTCCCACAAACATTATCTATTACTAGCTCTCAAGGGATCCATCGACGGCAATATACTAATGATTTGATTTTAGGCAATAACACTAATACTAATACTACTACAATCGTAGTCTTATCACCAAATCGGCAGGATAGATCTGAGTGTTTTACTTCTGAGTGTTTTACTTCTAAATGCACATTTCTGATCAAAGTTATGTTGGTGTTATTGGCTATACTATTGTTTTTCTCTATTCTTTTGTCAATATATTTTTGGGCACCAATAGTTATGAGACTATTTTGACAAAAAATTAGTCCATTTTGCTTTGCAAAATTTTACTTCCAGAAAAGATGAAAGTAATATTCTATTATAGAATATAGTATCAAATGCCTCATCACTATCATTACCAATTAAAACTACCTCCAAGTTACTGTACAAGTTCAAGCAAGAGTTATGAAATAACTCCACATAAACCTGCTCATTTTCACGAATCTTGTGACAGTATAAGCGATTCTGACTCTTGTTATTCTTGTTCCAAACCAAAATGTCCACCCAAGAGTGATAAATATGTACCTAAACATCCATGTGATAAATATGGTTCTTGCCAGAAACCTTATAAACATCAATGCAATGCCCAGTGTTACAAAGAATGTTTACCGAAGTGTGGTAATCTTTTTATGAATGCTTGTATCGGGGATTATTCTTGCGAAAGTCTAGAATATACTAAAATTTTTATTAATAGTTTTCCGGAAGCCGCTAGATGCCGGGTCTTAAAAAGAGTTACTAAAAATAGTTGTGAAGCTGGGTGCGATGACTATGATTGTTATTAAAAGATCTATCCAGATTTGTTATCTGATACCCTATTTGAGAGGGATGTTCGGTAGTCATAACAATTTCCACACTTTGAATATTTTCTAAGGTCATATGTACCTCGCCAATGACCCCCCTCCCCTTTACATACAAGACATCGATATTTTTTTGCGTAGTTTGAAAGTTATGTCCGTTAGAGTATGGATATTGCGGAATATCAGTGATGGTTCCATAAGAATAAACGCGCACAATTTGTACAGAATATTTGAGAAAACATGGTGATATATTTGTTAAATTTTTTTTGTCTAAGTGGGCAAAAAAATTTAACAAATAAAATTATTATAAAAATGTCTTGGAATCCACTATCGTATTTAGGCTTTAGTAAGAATAAGGACAAAACGTCTCCTCGCCCTTCACCTGATTCCAGAAGGATCGATTACGCCGATCAAATTTCCGAAATTGATACACCAATTTCAAAGGCCCTGGCAACAGGCGGTCTTACTTTCCAAAATCCATTACCTTCACCTGTATCATCACCCGAAATAATTTTACAACTGGAGTCTATTGAGCAATCGAATCACAACAAATTATTTGGTCGTCTAAGACGTAAAAGGGATAGGGAGTTTCACAGTTCTCCGCCAAAAAGAAACCCAAAGCGAAAATGTATTGATCCTAAGTCTCAAATACCGACATCAGATATGAAGATCAAAGAGGAAAGATCTTTAAATGAATTTCCTTATCACAAGAAAGAGGATGAAGATAATAAAAAGCCAGGATTTTGGCGTAAATACTTTTGTTGTTTCTAACGATTGCTAACAACGTAGACAATTCCTAACAAAGTTAATATAGTTGCCATAATAGCACATGAACCGGCTACTCCAGCCATAGCACAATCACCTCCGGTCATAACAGAAGTATTTTTCTTAAGTGTGGTAGAAATTTTCGACATTATATACTAAAAACTAAAACTGTATATTACAAAAAATAATATTTATAAAACGATTTGGATCTATTTTTCGTTTTCTATGAGAAAATTTAAAATTTCCAAGATGGATAATATGGACAACTAGATGGCCAATAGTTACTGTATGAATATCCCACACTATTCGGCAGAGTGGCAATTGGGAAATTGCTCTTTGGATAACCATAGTTTAATGGTAAGAGCAAAGGAGTTGAATTTGCACAGGGTAAATTTAAAGGAGTCACTTTTGGTAAAGTGGTATTCCGTAACATTACAGTTGCATCGCTTGCATCACTAACATCACTCTTGTTTCCGAGGATAGAGTTATCACGAATCTGGTCTATAGAACAAACACTCACGTCATGTCTTATTATTTCAGCACTTGTTTCGCTATTAAAACTGGTATCACTACTATTATTATCTGTACTTTTATTGTCCCGAAATTTCGAAACCAAACTATTAATCATTTCACATCCTTCTTCTCGGTGCTCTAAATAACGATTTAATCGGTGAAGTACTTCATAAAGGACTTGACATTTATAATTGCCACATTCGCAACAATCCTTCAAATCACGAACGCTTAAAGGTTGATGACCTTCTAATAATTGTAAAGCTTCTCGTAAAAGTTTTAGACTGTTTTCTTCACTAATTTGGGAATAGCATAATGATTTTGTAGATTGCATGTTAAATTATATTTTACAAATTCGGATTATTCCTAAGTCATTTCAAAATATAATTTGATATGATATTTTTGTTCAATTTCGTGATTTTTGGCATTTCTATCCTAATTTCAACTTAGGATGCCTTTTCTCTAATTCATCCAACATATCATTAATAGTCTCATCTCCATCTAAAATGGTACGAAGATCTTTGACTCGTTTGATTTTTGATCCGTCCGGTCTTTTATTATTATAAAGAGCTGTCACCCATCTTAACAATTCTACCTTGGAACCCAAATGTTTTTCAACTGGTCGGTCTTTCAGAAATCGCTTTACCCCCTCCCGGCATTTTTGGCATGGTAAAACTGTTTGCAAACTATTAAAATACATACCAAAATGGGTTCTAACTGTTAGAGTTGGGTTAGAAAAGGGGTAACTAAGTGCATTAATATATAAAAGTTGCCAAGTAAGTGGACCCCAAAAACTAGGATCGAAATTATCTCTTCCTGTCATTAATACTTATAATTTAACAATACTTTTTAGGTTTCCATTTTCCGAAAAATTTACAAAAAAAAATTAATTTAAACAAATGTTATCATCCGACGAACTAGAAAACACTATTTTAAAGTCAAATAGACGAACACCTCCTTCTTTAGTTGAGCTGCTTAACTACCAAGCACCTCCGGTACCCCCTAACAGTCCTGTTTCGGATCTAGAAAATCAAAGAAAAGTCAATGACATTACAACAGATGATATAGAAATATTAGGAGAAGAGGGGGCCGATAGTTTATTAAGAACTTATTATCCACAACCCACCACTCTTCAAAAATGGGTGGACATTATATTTTGTCCAACTTTTGAATGTGGTGGTCCACCAGTAATATTACCATGTCTTTATTTCGTTTTAATTTGGTGTTTGATAATTTCGACTATTTCGATTTTCGGAGCCTTGTTAGGTTAAATAAAATACAGATATCAATTCATCAACTTTGCCATAAAGTTCCAAAATAGTACCACTATTTTCAATATAGTGATCATAAGGCAAATCAATTTGTTCCGAGGTATGTGTTGATGCGGTTCCTTCAACGTGTGGATTATTGACACGAATACTATGAAAAGGTATTTCTAAATTGTTTAGGGCCTGATATTCATTTTTGAAACGAACATCACAAATAACAACTTTGGTATCAGGTTTCTCTTGAAATAGTGTTTTTAAGCGTTCACATAAGCAATAAACCCATATATCATCACCAATTTCTGGTAATAATTGTCCAATTTGTTGACGAAACAGTTCAGTACCAATAAATTGTAAACAATGTCTCGGTGTGATTCCCCATCGTGGATCTACACTTTCTTTTTGGTCACCATAAAGCTGTTCATCATTAAAACTAAATATGGTGCGACAAATTTCTTTTAGTGGTTGGGCCAATGACATTTTTTGGAATCCATAATTTTTCACCAAATAATCCGCAATTGTGTCTTTACCGTGTCTAGCCTGTCCAGAAATTCCAATGATCATTAACCGAATTATATTGAACCATATTTTTTGTTCAATTTTTTAAACAATGTGGGAATATACCATCTATCTTTGACCATTGTATAGTCTATGACATATATTGTTAGCGGATATTAGAACCAGTCAGTGTACATGAATAGTCCGTAAATTCGTTAATTAAGTTGCTACGTAAATCTTGATGTCTATCATAAAGTTGAACCAGAATGCCAGTTATATCTTCGACTCTTTTATCTGATAGAAATTGTCTTATACGTTGACATCGTTGTTTTAGCCGCCATTCAATGCGCTTAGAACCAAGAAAATAGTCATTTTCATGATCAGTAACATGGGCTTTGATGCATGTTCGGACATGTTCATGAATATCCAATCTACTACTGAAAACCAAACATACATTACAAAACTTGTAACCACATTCACAATAAACGGCCTCACATCCGTCACTAGTATAGGGACGTTTGCATTTTGGGCAGACATCAATCAAAATGTTATTCTCGATTTCCATCACTAATGTTCTTATTTGTCCAGTATTCAAAAATTGTTCAAGTGCCACGTTCTTAGCATTTATTTCAATTTCGCGTTCTCGTTCCGATTGGTAACGAGAATAAAGTCTCATTTCCATTTCCTCGAGTTCTTCCTCAAATTTGCCACTTGCTCGCATTATTGTACGAAAAGTTTGCGAAAGAACCAATAGATGAGTCCTATTAAGAGGACAATATATACCGGGAACATATGTTTTCTCAGGTGCGACAGGTATTAATTCTAATTGCGAACGTAAATAATCGACTAGGCAATCTAGGCATATACAGTGACCGTCAGATAGACATCTAAAAATCACTGAAGTGGTTCTATCATCATCCAAACAGACTTCACAACTTGATGAATGTGACGAGACAATTAGTTTACTGGGATTATATTGCATTATTTTTAATCTAACATTGGAGAGATTACTTTGAAATTGTACTAAGATTATTTGTCGTCCATTGATCTCTTGTTGAAAAATATTATTCGATATACCATAGTAATCGTAAAATAGTGACCAATATGTTTGTGAATTGTGGTAATTACACTCAATATGGTGTCTAGTCGATATATAATCTCGAACGAGTTGTTTTGTATCATGCTCGATCCGAAAAAGGTCTAAGACATAATCGGTATCATCCCTGTTAAGACCATTCAACCAGTGATCGATATCTTCCTGGTGTACGTACTGACATTCTAGAATTTTGCATTGTTCTCGGTAATTTTTCAAACATGTTGGGACACGTTGAAAGAGACATGATCTAAAATATGGATCGCGTAAAACTTTTTTATTGGCTAGATCAATTGGTCTATGTATAAATGTGCATCGTTTACTACGAAGTCGACGACAGTGGGTTCCTTTATTACATAATTTTATAAATGGTTGTTCTCGTGATCGACCATATAATATATATTGTTCCATCACGTATACATACTTTATTTTAAAAAGCATCATTTTTTTGCTGATATATCACCATATTTTATGTTACAAAGTATAGTGATATACCCCCTATCATTATACGATATGTCAGCATCATATCTCATCCACGCTTTTACTCGCTCCTTTTTGAGCGAGTAAAGTGTGGGATTAACCATTTAATTTAATTTAAAAATATTTTTGTCAATTTTTTTTCCTGATATATCACCTATACTTTGTACTCTACAAAGTATAGTGATATATCCCCCCTATCATTATACGATATGTCAGCATCATATCTCATCCACGCTTTTACTCGCTCAAAAAGGAGCGAGTAAAGTGTGGGATTAACCATTTAATTTAAAAATATTTTTGTCAATTTTTTTCCAATATATTATCTTATAAATAAACGAGTCGTAGCCCAGATGATGGTTCGCGACAAATAATACATGAACTATATGATTGGTCTAGTGCGCATTTGGGACAGAGAACAACATGGCCACAATTATCAAACATGACCGTTTTTTTAAATTCCATACAAATATGACAACCTTCTGAATCATTTGTGGCTTTCTCTGTTGGTTGCAACCTAATTTTATCTAACATATTTTGATATTCAATTGTTATTGGCGGTGGTGGTGGTATCTTACTAACACTAATTTTTCTGGTTGCTAAAAGTGCGATAACAGCGTCATTATTATATGAAATTTTATCCAATATTTCGCGACCGTCAAATCTTCTCGCATCTAGAGTATGAACACGACTTGTTAATATGACTAAAGCTTGATATCTGGATCGCAAACTATTGAGATCTCGTACTGAATCAAGTACTTTTAGTAATTGTTCAGTACTCTTAAAATATCTTTCACGTTTCAATAGGCGCGCGCGTAAACAATTTATTTGACCTTGTACAGTAGTAAATTTTACTAATCTTTTGGCTAAACTATTAACCTCATGATCAGAAAAATAACTGATATCATTGCCCATATCCTGTCCTGACACTTTTCAAAACTATATATTCTTAATTTTTATATTATTTTTTCTTTTGAAAAACCCATTTAAAACCAAATTAGTCTTCCAATTTATAGAATGTCACAAACAGTCAAAATTTCAGTGCCGGTCCTAGAAGCAACCCCTGATTCTTTTAAAGAGTACGGTAATTTATTTACTGATCCAGATTTAGAAATAGTTAGGCTAGAACAATGGCCTCAACATCCCAAAGGGTTCCGCTCCATTGTTGACGGATATGGTGGAGGAGTTACTAGAGGAGTTTTTACATGCGAATGGAGGGCTGATCGTTATTATGCGAGTAATAGCGGAGTGGAAAATGGTGACTATTGTTTCGCACAAAGAGATAAAGATGATGATTCGGAATTAATGATAACTGTGACTAATGAAATTAATTATCATTCCTGTGGATCACAATGGTTTTATTCAGATGCACCAATCTTACTTCTAGTTGGTAAAATATCTGATCCTAAACGATGGCCAGATGGGGTTAGACCGAGTGACTTTCAAGTCTTCACTGTACCATCTAAAACTGGTGTCCATATAGATAGTTATATTTGGCACTGCCCTCCAATTTCCTTAAATAACAAAAGAATAACTGTTGAAACTGCTCAGGCTCGGACCCATAGTAAAATTTATTATGATCCAGTTAAAGAAGATAATTCTATTTTGGCTATACGTCCCAAAATCAGTTAATCGAAAATATCATAGCTGTTATATTAATGCATGGGTCTTGTGTAGAGTATTGTGAACCAAGACTTTTGAACAGAGACACTTTATATGATAACTGGGTCACCGATCTTTCTCCATATTTATTAGTTTTTATAGGTAATAATAGTGATTATATAGTACAACATTTATCGCGATGGTTGATTTGGAAAGGTCTCAAGGTGGAAAATTTTAATAGTCAAACACGGGATCACGAACTTGATGAATGGATGAAAACTGGTCAAATAGGTATGTTAATAATGGAGTACCATTTGCCAAACCATCAAATGATAGAACGTTTGTGTAGTTTGCCACTTAACGGCCGACTTCTCTTTGTTGGTAATAATGTAGACAACAATAATCTATCGATTATTATTCCGGAAAGTGTTAAATGTTTGGTGAGTACCGAACAGAATCGCCAAGTAGAAATGCGTAATTTCTCATTACAAATTGATATCAAATTAGCATATTTCATGATGAACTTGCGCAAACGACAGAATAATATTTATCTTAGTCGGCATGGAGAATCAATGGCGCAGGTTGAGAAAATTATTGGCACCGATCCAAATTTAACTGAAAGAGGCCAAATTTATGTGTCTGATCTTAAACGGTTTATGGATAATATGAAGAGTGACCAAAAAATAAAGGTTCTTTGTAGTACATTAAAAAGATCCTATATAACTGCCGAACCCTTTGTTCATGACGAAAATTATGTAGTGCAACAGTGGAGACAATTGGAGGAAATTGATGGTGGACACTTTGATGGTTGTAGTTATCATGAAATTTCAAATGAGTGGCCCAAAACCTATCATTTAAGACAAAATGACAAATATCGGTGTGCCTGGCCTGGTGGTGAAAGTTACCAGCAAATGATTTTGAGATTAGAAAATATATTCTTGGAAATAGAAAGATCTGATTCAGATATTTTGATTATTGGGCATCAAGCCATTTTAAGGGCGATTTTGGCTTATTTAACAAATCAAAAACCAGAAAATTGTACCGAGACTGCAATTCCTAGTCACCACGTTTTCAAAATTAATTATGATAATTCTGGTCAAGTTCAGTTAGATATTTTCAATTTAGACAAAAAAAATGACCAGTAAAATTTTAATTCATACTACAAATGCAATTTGGTGACAGATCCATGACATTTGCTTCTCCAACTGCGATCAAGATTACTGATAATGATATTTGGTTGACTACTAATTCAATTAGTAATAATGAATACCGAATGAGAATTGGATGTGGTGGTGTACTTAGTAATTTGAGAAATGATCGAGATGAAGAGTTACTAAGTCCGGGTTTCAAAGACGAAAAAACTGATCGCGTTATTCAATGGACACTCTGGAGCAGTAGTTTGACTAACAAGTTACCAGCATTACCCGATTATGAATATCGTTTCAATGTTACTCAAGGGGGAGATTTTCAAGGTAATTTTAGTCCTATTCAAGCAGTGGAAATAGATAATCGACATAACATAGTGGATATTTATGCAACACCAATTGACAATTGGAAATCAGAACAACAGAAATTTTTTGGCGGGGGGTGTAGTACCTTGACTCGATACCATATTATGGATAATGGTATAATTAATGTTACGAGAATTTTGAAACCGCTAGATATTAAATATAAGGGTCAAACTGCTAATTTAGGCAAAACTTATATTGAGGCCTGGACACCATTAAATAATCGTCAATTTGATAATGTGGCACTCAGTTTTGCATGGGGACCACCCGACTCTGATCTAATGCCACTCTGGTGGTACAATTTAGATAATCTACCAACTTATCCGAATTTTTCAATTGATAGTACTAATGGTTATCTTATGGCATTTAACAATGATCGGCTTGCCTCCAGTGATTCTATCGCCTTGGTTTTTGGTCGCAAATCATTAAGGACTATTACAGGTGATCATAATTATAAACAAGAGGATTCGGATTCAATATCCATTAATACTATGACATGGGATACCGGATTTGGTCTTTTACCTGGAGTAAATGTCGAGAATTTTACCAAAGACAGTATTCTAGTCACCAATTACTCTTTAATATTCAATAAAGGGGTTACACCTGAATTTTTGGAACTAGTTAGAGAAGAAGTTGATAAACTGCCATCGCCAACACATTATACTCAAAAATCACAATTACCGGAGGATTTAATAATAATAGCTGATAATTTAGAGCGTATACCACATATTCCATCGAAACGAATTGATCATTTGGCCTCTTTCGCTAAAGACGATAATAGTCCTAATATTAGATCCAATCTAAGCGTAGAAGAACCAAGTGAAGATTGGCCAATTCATTCGCCATTGGGTCAATTGGAATATTATTGTCATCGTGGATGGCAGCGAATACATACAATGGCAAAAACATATTTTAGCTAATAAGACCAAAAAAACTATCTAGTATTCATCTTAGTATAGATGATGACTATCTATTGTAAGAATGAATGATCAGCCATTTACTCAATATTACTTTGCTTCAAGTCATAATACCTACCTAACTGGATGGCAAATGACCGGTAATAGTAGTTATTATTATTATTTGGCGTTTTTAAATTATTTTAAAGGAGGTTGTCTAGAGATCGATCCCGCTAGTATTACTAAAGATAGCGATGATATATTGGTTTATCATTATGGGTTTCCACATACTAATACTGGTGTCTATCTAAGTGTTCTTCTTAAACTAATTATAATTTGGGTGAGAGCGAATAAGGATAAACTTGATTTAGCCCCGATAATTCTATCAATTGATAATAAAAATATCAAAAAGTATATAGACCATCAAGTCATTTGGAAAGTACTAAATACAACATTATATCACCCAATAAATAACGATTTGGTTGTTCCATTTCACCAAAAGATTAGTGTAAACGAACCAGTCCAAAAATATTGTGGCAAAATTATTTTAAGATGGGACCAATGTCATTCAGTTCCCCCTAAAATTTGTGATAATAAGGGCATTCACAATCCATGTAATTTAAACAAAGATGCACAAAATTCGTTTCACAAATCGGGCGGAGAATCCATTATTCGAAGAGTTATAGCACTTCCACGCAGAAAACGTAGTTTTCAAGAGGACATGTTGGATACTTGTGTAAAGTCGGATTGGGTTACTATTTCAAGACCTGCGTTTAAAAATAATCTATTTCTGGAAGTGGAGTTACCAAGACCACGAGAATTAACTATGTCAACAATAGTTCAGGGAAATGGTCTTATAAAAGATAACCATTTATACCCAAAACTTATAGAAAATACCGAAAATTATTTAGTAAGAGTATATCCATGTCCTTTACGTCATAGTAATTCTAGTAATTATAGTGCCTTTAAATATTTATGGCATGGAATTCAATTTATCGCACTTAATTTTCAACATTTCGATTACTATCTGGCACTCTATCTTGCATTTTTCCAGACAACAAATCGTCATGCGGTTGCACTAAAGCCCAAAAACCGTTATCTAATGGTGACTAATGCACTACAGAAAGTCCAAATATCCTTAACTGGGTTAACAGATATTCAGGAAATAAAAGTTTGTGATTACTTAAGAAAAAAAATGGAAGTCATCAAACGGACAAAGGTTGAAAAAGATATTGTTTTTGAGTACACATATCACACTCTTTTCCCAGTTTTAGTTTTATCGACCAAGGTCAATAGTCGAAAATATTATTATTACTGTAACTTAACACATTTACCATTTAGGACCACTTTAGAATGGACTCATTACAGTCACCCGTCTATTCCATTCTCCAATAGGGATCTGAATAGTTATTTTAAAACTTATGACTTTGAGAGTGGCGATTCGGTTGACCCGTTTTATGATTATTTAATAAGTGATTTGCCTCTTTTTAATCAAGAAAGTTCCCCCATTCTGGGCGCTCATTCCGAGATCGTTATTCAAAAAAAAAACAGATCTGTGATCTAAAATATTAAGAAGCAATATCAGGTTTTCGAAAGTAAGTTAAGATAATTAATGTTCTTCCAAAAATTGAGTCGCAAAGCTATCAGTCGCAGACTGAGTTAATATAATTGATGTTCTTCCAAAAAGTAAGTTAAGATAATTAATTTTTTTCCAAAAATTGAGAATTCATATTCTTATAAGAGAATATACAACAACAATGCCTTGCTCTGGAACTCGCTGCTACCCCGCTATCGACTGGGCCCTTCAGGGATCTCAAAAACAGGAGGCTCTCTCCACCAAATTCTGCAACTGGGTTGATCTTATTGCCCTTATCCGCAACCAGATCTCTCTTGATCTTGCCGCCGGTCAGACTGCCAACAGTGCCACAACCGCCGAGCTTGCCACCGAATTAGTCACTCAACTTGATGCCGAATCCGGTGTTTACACCGCTCTTAATGGTGTTGCCAGTGGAGCCGGTACTGCTAACGAATTTGGTCTTATTTGCGAGATCAATTGCAAGCTCCTCAATGTCCTTGTCCGCAGTTGCACTGATAACACAAGTGTCAACCTTGATACCGTTGCCACTGAAGGTGCACTCGTCTATGCCACTGACAACTCCGACACTACTCAATTCCTCTGCTGCTTGTCTGAACATTTCCGTGCCGTCCAGACCTTCCTTGAACGTTTTGGTGCTGCCAAGCGCTGTGAGGTTCCTTGCTAAGAGCCGAGCATGGTTATCTAAATAGAAATAACTGAATAAAAACACTCAAAAACAGTGTTTTTATTCAGGTTAAGAACAGTAGGACAGATTTCTCAAAATAATATAGTTACTGATATGTATCGTCATAATGACTATGATGGTAATTTTTTAAATATAACACGACAACCAAGAAAACAACCAGTTTTTTATAGATCATCAGCACCAAAAGATCGTCATGTGAATATGTATTTAAGATCTAATTTCGATTACAAAGGGGATTGTCATAAATTCAAAAAAGTTAAGCCTTTCCCTAAGGAAAAAACTATTTGTCCATCTTATCCCAAATATTCGAGCCCCTTTTATCCAAAGGCGAATAACCATCCTCGTCCTCATAATTATTCACATAGTCGTTCTCATAATCATTTACATCGTCGTCCTTATAATCATTCACATAGCCGTCATCGTGTTCATGTAAAACCAGAAGAATTTTTGATCGAGGGTGATCATTTTCCTTGTTTTAGCTCAATTCCCGATGACAGTGAAACCATCGATTCTTTGGTTCGAACCACAGAGCTTAATAGTTTTGCTAGTGAATCTTTGTCACTAAAAAGTGATGAACTAGAGCCATGTTTTTCTGAGGTCGTCAAGGATCTTGACAAGAGGCCGAAAATTTCTAAACTCTGTGTATGTGAAGGGTGTGAATTCAAACTTAATCGCAAAATTTCCCAACAGAGAACTTTGTTTTCAAGAGGGAATGAAAAAGTGTATAGAACCTATGATCAATCTGCCTTGGAATCAGAATTGTTTCATGAATCTTGTTGCGATACAGAAGTTTTGATCAATCTGGTTTTTTTGCTCAAACTGTTAAAAATAAATATTCAACTCGACCTTAAACAAAAATCATCACCTTCCGACGCCACCAGAGAAAATGCTTTTTTGATTGCCAATATTATTGACAAGGAAGAGTCAATTATCACTCGATGTAATAAAGAATGTTTACCAGTTGTTTATATAATTAAATGCACTGGTGACAAAAAAGGTGAAAAAAGAAAGGAAAAGATTGTGGCATTGGATGTTGATGGGAAAGAATATTCTCTCTTTCACTTGATAAGATGTGACAGTGAATATATACCTAACTTGGTTACTACTAAAACATATTTGACTGTGGTGTGTGAACTGGAAAAGTTTTTTTGCTTGTGTTTAAAATTACAAAAATGTGAACTCAAAAAATACACTTTGAGCTTAAAAACAGCTTACTCTAGTTTATATAATAGTATTAATACTGTATTAAATTTAATTGATGTTTTGCTTTTCCAGATCTGTCAGGACACTGAAAAAGGTCAAATTGGTGAACTGGTTAGATCGACCGCTATCCAACTATTTAATTATTTAGTCTGTGATCCTCAATTGATAATTTATGATTCGGGAAAAGGAGAAATAATCAGTAAATACCATCAACATAATAGTAATGACAGTTCCTTTTATGGTGTACAAATATATGATCTTAAAGGTCACTTAGTCAAAGTCGGCATGTCATTGATTCAAGCATCGGTCTATCAATGTAACTATCCTCTTGATTTATTAACTCTCAAGGAATCAGATTATATTACCAGTAATGTAGGAGATATGGGTAATTTTGTATCTTATAGTAATACCTTATGCCAATTAAAGGAATATTTTTTGTGTTTAAAAGGCCTTCTTAATGATGAGATTTGCAACATTTGCAACACTTGCAACACTTAGACAAACTTTCACAAATAGATTGCAATTTTTTGTAGAACTCTTTAAGGCAACAAACTGCTTCATAAAAGGCTTTTAATTTATCACTATTTAATTGAAAACACGGACTTAAAAGTCGATTAATAGGTAATGATTCATGACAGTTAATATTGGCAACCGCTTCTTTTTTATCAATAACTACAGTTTGACAATCAATATCAGTCCTTAAACCATAACAATATACTTCATCACAATAAGTAATATGTTTGTTGGTAATAATATTACCACATTGATCAGTTAGGAAAAAAGATCTGGTTGACTGAATTAAATTATAAAATTCTTGCAATGTTTCAAGGGTATTTTCTTTCAATCGGCAGAAATTTCCATCCTCATCTTCTTCTTCCTCACAACATTTATAGGATTCAGTTGTATTTTTGCAATTAAGAGAACCTAAGTCGTATTGTACTATGGCCAAAAGTTCAATTATGTCGCATATTAACTGACAATCTTGTTTCAGACAGTCAAAATTCATTATAATCAATATATAATAAAAAGACACTTTAGTCTTAGATCAAAGACATATTGATTATAATCAATAGTATTGGGCAACACATCCATGACTTTGGTTTTTCCGTAAACGACAGATAGTATTCCATCTTTTAACCAACTAATATAGATACTCAACACTACCAACAATTCTTTTTTCTGTATTACTATTATTATTATAGGTAATTTTTACTTTAGTATTAGCTGGAATATAACTTCCACCAATTTTGCTTTCACCTATTACGTAATTAGACCTATAACCTATATTATAGTTTTTCAAATGGTAAACAGTCATCATAATATAAGTACCAGGACTATAACTGTTAGACGGTGCATTTTCGACATATATTTTAGCATTGGGTTGATCAACTAAAATAGTTTCACCCAAATCATCTTTTGTTACACCATTAAAAAGAGCGACATCAAATCCAGCTGAAATATAAGTTAAAGCAGTACTACTTGCCGTTAATGGATATCCATGTTGCCAATAAGTCGCGGTTCCTGGTGGTTCATTGGACGTTGCAGTTTGTAAACAGGTATAAATCTGGTTTCCCAGACTTGGGTGAAGATATTCTACGACATCATCACTATTATATGTAACAGTGGCTTCATAACTATTTACAGATGGCGCTGAAGCCAAAAGACCACCAACTATAGTATCAGGACCAATAGTCAAACTAAGAGTATCTCCAATCATTTCGTCAATGGTGGTAAATTTCAAAACAGTTGCACTAATGGGATAAGGCCACCACATCTCGATTGTGTTACTAGCAGTAGGACTAATAGTTAGATCAACTGTTCTTGTTCCAAAGTGACCTCCAGTTTCAATAGTCTCCTCCTTGATAGTTACCTTATTTTCACTAATTGTTTCAACGACAGAGGTCAGAACAGTATTAACGGTGTGACTGGTATCATTGGGACATTTAGTTGGCTCAGGACTCGTTGAAGAAAGAATCCAATACTGCCAGTTATTTTCGGTATCACACTTAATACGATATTTATAATATGTTGACATTACTAATATAATTATTAAAGAAAAAATAGATCACTCCAAATAAAGTTCGCTATTTGTATTATCGTCTTCTTCGCTTGAACTGTGATTTAGAGAATCATCGGAATAATAATCTACCGCCGCCTGAGAATCAGGGTCAACAATCTTTTCACGTTCCTCCATTTTACTAATATCACAAACTTCACAAGGATAGAAAATGTGACTCTTAATCATAGAAGTTCGGCAGCATCCACATTTATCACAATGTACTAAATCTTTAGAAGTACATTTTCGACATTTAAAACAGTGTTCAAGTCCTGGTTCCTGACATGATTTACAATAATCACAATGTTCATATTCAGGTTTGACGCATTTCTGACACTTCTCACAATACCGCATATAATATGTTCCATCATGACATGTATCACACTTATAACAATGGCGCCAACATTTTTTTGTACATTTATCGCATCTTATACAATGTTTATAGTTATAAGGAGTACATTTTACACATTTTTTACAATGACGATGACTTGAATCATCAATTTCACCACAATGTTGACAATGTTCATGCCAATAATAAGGCTCCAAGCATTTTTGACATGGTTCACACCATCGGTGCTCTTTTAATTGGCATTCTTGACATTTTTCACACCAGTGATGCCGTTGTTTGAAACAATCTTGACACTTATCACAATGATACGTTTTATTGACTGGTTGACATTTTTCACATTTTTCACAATAATGGTGACCAATTATATCACATTTTCCACAAGTTTCACATGAATAGTGTGCCCTTTGTTGACATTTTTGACAAATTTCACACCAATAGTGTTGTTTTTTTAGACATATTTGACACTTTTCACACCAATACTGTTTATTATTATGACAACGATCGCAATGCTCACAATGATTAATCGTTTCTTTACAAATTTTACATTTCTCACAATGTTTGAAACTATAGTGGTGTTTTTTATTACATAAATCACAATCTATGCGACCATAACCATAATAACCAGCCATCCGATGAATGAATTTTAATAGAATCAAAGAATTTTGTCAAATTTTATTTTAAATTGCAACAAATCACCATAAGCCATGAAATTTTCTGATCACAGACATATTTCGTTGATCGTATTTTTTGTTATTTACGATTTTGTTATTTTTTCATTTTTAAAGACTTTCTTTTGATTCCACAAATCCACATAATAGTTATTTTTGTCAATCTCAGACTGTTCCTTTCTATATTCTGAATAGAATTCACAAATTCTTCTACCATTATAAACAATTTTTTCATCTGATCGTGGACCCATATGAACCAACTCAAAGTTATAATCTGGATATGGAAATAGCTGTCCCACCAAATTTGGACCGGTGACTGCCCATGGATTATGTCCATAATTACAGTGTTTGGAATTTTCCACGATAGCATTGATCGTCTTCAGTAAAAAGTTATTTTTTGGTTTAGATACCATAAGTCCATTATAAATACTAAAGTATTTATTTCCACCCAAACTAAATTCACCATCACTTACATAATATTCCTTGTCAGTTAGGTATTTGAGTCTGAAATCGTTCAACAACTTATATTTTATATCCAAATATATACCTCCATATTTATAAAGAATACATAAACGCCACAAATCACTTTTATATGCACCTGGAATCAAATTTATAAAGGCATCATGAGTATCTTGACCAAAATTCTCTTCAATGAATTTGGCACACATTGCGTCATCATATAAATGATATGTAAATTCGGGGTTATCTTCTTTGAGTTTTTCTACAGTTTGAAGCATTTTTGGTGGTAATGTCAACGACTTCCAAGTTTGAAAAATGTTTAACGGAATGACAGAATTATATGTTTTAGGTAAAGTAGTTATCTCCAATGGAGCGAAAGATCTGGTACTATCTATATAAGAATCACTTGAGTACCAACCACCTTTACCATTATGTATATCCAAAACACTATTAAAAATATATTTATATTTTGTAGCGGCATTATTCATATTATATTGACTGACTGCTCTTTCTCTAATATAATTTCTGTCAAACTCTTCGTTGATCGCCATTTCAATTCCATAACAATAATCCGCCAAGGTGTGACATCTTAGTCCAGTTTTCCAATTTTCAACTGTTTCTACCATTCCACCATGGTCGCATGTAATGACAGGTGTACCACATAACTGTGCTTCAACTAAACCACAACCAAAAGGTTCTAAATAAACGGTAGGAGAAATAAATGCAGTGAGACTTCCCAAAAAATCACTTCTTTCAGTGCCATGGATTGGTAATTTGTATTTAATATTGGGATGTTTTAGAAATGGCTGAGGATCACCTTGACCACAAATTACAAATTCTACATCCGGAAATCTTTTGGCAACTTCCGTAATAACAAACAGTCCCTTATCCGATGTAATTCTACCTAAGAAACCTATTTTCGGTTTTTGTGGATATCTCGAAACAGCTTTGAAAGCGTCAACATCAAATGAATAAGGAACTACAAACCAGTAATTTGGAGGATCGATTTTTTCCGATCCAAGAGTATGGTTCAACCAAGCATAAGATTCAAAGACTCTATATTTTTCGAAGGAATTCGGATAGCCAATTCCGATTTCAACAACCACATAATTCAATCCTTCTAATGCTTGTTTATGTGCACATCCCACAGGTAGGCAAACTATATCAGTTGCATTACTTCGGTAATTTTCTTGTAATTTCTTCCTAAATCTTTTATTGAATTTTTCAAAAAGTGGTGTTTGGATATTAGCTAATTTTCCTATAAATTGGGTCTTATCAGAAATGGTTTTGATTGCATCTGTACGAGTAAGACTTTTGTCTAAATACATAATGGACTTTATTCTCAATTCCTCCCATTCTTGCAAACTTAGAAGTTCGATATTTTTTAATGCCTCTGTTTGTGAAGTCTCTACCCCATAATGATACACCTCAAATCCCATACTTTGCATCATTTTTGGAAACTGTTTTACCTTTGTAGTAAAGGCACAATGACTAAATTCATCCCGAGTAATAGTATTCGGAACTGCAGGTAAATGTAATCTTATTTTAGTAACATCTTTTGATTCAGAAAAACGACAAGTTTGATGCTGTAAATAATTTTGACGTGGTAATTCTAGTGAGAATGAGTTTTCGTTAATATAAAACCCATTATTATATTTTGTGAAAGGCATTTCCATCACCCTTTTTTGTAAATGTGCATAGGAGGTTTCCTTTTTTGATCCGTCGTCATAACATACATTCAAGGTTTCTTGCATTCTATTGAAGTATAAATAGCTTATATTTTTGCTCGAATTGTAGACATCAAAGAAATTTTTTTCTCTTTTTTCATGATCATCTCTAAAAAGATGAAAAAAACATGGAGGTACGATATCTGTAATCGTAAGATGTAAGTCATATACTTTATGAGTTTTTCGGTAATCATTAAATACAGGTCTAAAGGCAATTTCGTCTGCCACAAATATTTTTTCACTTATTATGATGTCACAATAATTTTGGACACGTCTAAACAAATATTTATTATCCATGCTATTTTTGAAAACCGTAAAATGTCCGTGATATCCACCAATTGCATCATAATCATTAGATAAATCTATAAATTTCGACAATTTACCATAGATCAGATCACAGTCTCCCCATCCAATATAATCATTTTCTTTAGCATGTTTATTAACAAAATCTTCAAATAATACACCATAAATAATCTTTATATCTACTAATTTATATGGCTTAAGTAGTAGATTTGCCGGTTCCAATGATTTATTATATTCTTTCTTCAAAAAAGATGAAAGTCGTTCTCTTACTTCATCAAGTGTGATTTTATAAACTATCAAATTGGGAGGCAATTTATATGTGTCTAAATCAATATCAGTAAAAACAATTACATTTAGGATATCACTATTAATTCCCAATGAGTCAAGGTAAAATTGGAAATAGTTTTGGAAAGCACCAAAATATGGTATCAATATATATATCATGATATATATATTACATACATATTTCTCTTGAACCAGTAACATATAATTTTAATGGTAACTAACAACCCGACTGATACCTGTAACTGAATCTTTGGTCAGAGTCATTTTATGATCTAGAATCTCGTCATCTATTTCTCGATGGGAAATAAATAAAATTGTCAGATAATCCATTTTCATCATTTGGAAAATTTCAGGTAACGCCCTACGCCAATTATGATCGTCCAAACTATCCATTGCCTCGTCAATAATAAAAACACTACTCCGACCCGAAAATGCCAACTTATTACAAACACTTTTAAAGGCAATATTCAAAAAACTATACTCACTTCCACTTAAACGATCCAAGCTAAGCCTATTTTGTGATAACTGGTCACCTGTATCTTGTTTTATTACATGAATTAGAAGCTTGGTTTCATCATTTGCATCTAAGCAAATTCGGTAATTAGTATACCTAGAAAACAAATCATTAACTAAAGGCTCGACATGTGAAAGTTTTGATCGCAAGAGTTGTAATGGAAGACCCTTAGGGTTCCATAGATCCAAATAATATTTCAGTATATCAATTCGCTTTTCCACGTTTACCAAATTTTCTTGTAATTCACATATTTTTGTTTTCAACTTCTCTGTCTCATCTATCTTCTTATTTAAACCGGTAATTTCTCTATTTAATAAAGCAATTTCAGTTTGCAAACTACAGTGACGTTTTTGATGCTCACTCATTTCTTCTCTCAATTGCCCAACTTCATTTTCGGTTTTAATAATGTCTTCAACTATTTTTTGGTTGTCGTAATAATTAGTCCATAAAGTCACCTCGTCTTCTATCTTAGACAACCTCTCTCGTTTCTGCGCAACTTTCAATTCACCGTAAAGTATTTTTAAACGGTCCAATTCAAATAAAGTCTTCTCCAAATTTCTTATTTGATTTAGGTCATCTAACATCATCTCTTTTACCTCTAGTTCCAATTCTTTTTTACCAATTCCACCCTCATATTCACTAATTTCTCGACATAATATCAGAGCATCTTGCGTCTCTAATTGTTTTTTGAGTTCACCAATCTTTATAGTATATATACTATTTTCTTCTGCCGTTTTCTGGACTTGCTCCAATTCCTCTAACTCTTGTTTAGCCTTTAGAAGTTCTATCTGATATTTCAACGCTTTTACCATTTTCTCCTGTGTTGATATTTTTTGTTCAGTTATTATATTTTCCAAGTAGGCAATTTGACCATCAATTAATTTATTTTGCTTTTCAATTTCCACGTTTTTAGTACTATTCTCAGTAATAATTCTTTCATTTGCCAGAGATTCTGCAATTGTTTCACGCCGTTTTACCAAACTATTATATTCTTTTTCGACTTCAAGACAATCGCGAAAAATACCACTATCCGCATGTTCTATCACCTTATCCATTTTCCGTAAAAGAACTGTTGGTACTGTCACTTCCTTACCTCCCTCAGATAGAATTAGATACCGAACAATCGCACGTTTAATAACAGTTAAATCAATGTTCTTGATTTGTCCATTTAGTTCTAACCGTTTTTTCTCTATGTCTACCAACTGTTCTTCGGTTACATCCAAATCTTTGATAGTAAAATCACCAAATTTGTTTAGTGTTGGTAGTGGTAGCAATTCTTGTCGGTTATTACTTAAATGAGTTATCATAGTACTAGGGTCTGAGGCATCAATATCTATTTTATGTATTTTTGACTCGAGGTGAAGTTGGTTTCTCAATTCACCAATTTTAACCAAATAATCATCAATCAACGTTTCAGTTGTATCAATAGAACGTCGCTTTAATCGGTCAAATGGCATTTTATTTAATTGGGTTAGCTTAGTTTCCAGTTCTGATAAAGTCATTTTTAAAGGCTTGATCCTTTCAGCTAACTCACTAATTTGTCGCTCTGCTTCCTCTTTTGTTATATTTTCGGTGTCATATTTAATTGTATCTTTCTGAAAATTAGGAAACTTCTTAGCCATTTCTTTTTTCTTTGTAGTTAGTTCAGCGTTTAGTTGACACAGTTCGTTTTGAAGAGTACATAATTGGCTTTCCAGTTCTTCTTCGCTGACTGTGTATGTCACCTTTGCCTGAAGACTTTCTAATTCTTTTAGAATAATAGTCGCTAAACTGTCAACCTCTAAATGTCTTGCATCTGAGAATTGTCGTTGCTCTGCAACTGGTACTTTGTGACTGAGTTCCATGTTGAGTATTTGAATATCATGTTCCAATATTTCTACGGATTTAGTGTTTCCAGAGAAATTTTGTACCGCTAACTCTTCTAATAATAATTCTTCTTGTTCGATTAATTCATCATAACTTGTCTGAGGTGGTGTTATTTTGATGTTTTGACTGTTAAGATTTTTTAGTATACCAGTTTTTTCTTGGAGATTACCTTCTAGTTCGTCCAGTTCGTCTTCAAAAAGAGTTAAATAGTTTTGCTTTTCCACCAAGGTGGTCTTAGTTGTTAATAATTTTTGATTTAGGTCATCAATAGTGTTTACATCCAAATTTTGGATAACTTGTTGGTAAGTAGTTAGTTCAGCTTTTAACGCGATATGCTTGTTTTTCTCACCATTCAATTGAGTTTTAGCTAAAGTTAAATGTTCGTTATATTTATCAAGACCAAAAAGACTAAGAAAACGTCTTATACGATCAGTGGGTTTTTGATAAAGAATAGAATAAGTCAGTCGTGTTAGAAGAGTATTATTGGCAATGAAATTTTCAAAAGTACCAACATATTGTTGTATTTTGTCCACCGTTTCCGTAGATGTAGTTGCATTGAGATTTTCATAATGATCACCATTTTCATTTTCATTTTCGTTTTCGTTATCAATATAGTAAAAATCTGTGCGATAAGTATCAACATATTCACCCTTCTTTTTGGTTTTGGAAATTTGTTTATGAATTAGGTAGTAACCATTATTAAAACGAAATTTCAGTTTTAGATAACCAGAATTGGCAGTCTTATTTAAAATATCAGTTTTGCCGCTATCAAACCCAGTTTTGTGAAAAAGAGCAAACATAATAATATGACAAATACTCGATTTACCCGTTTGATTGGGTGCACTAATATTAGTAACACCTTGTTGAAAGTCGATTTTGTGAAGGTGATTGCCACCGAAACTAAAGAGATTTTGAAATTCCAGACCAACTAAATCCCAAGAGTTAAGAGCTTGTTCGGTTTCATTAGTAGTTTTTTCTGAAATATCCAGATGTAATTTGATCAACTCCTCGCTTTTCTCTTCAGAAAAGTCTCCTCTTTTAATCATATCAACCTCCTCTTCTAATGTCACATGTCGTAGTAATGGAGTGATAGTTTCATTTTCTTCTTTTTCAATGTTCTGATTATTTGGTAATTGAGATCCGTAAGATTCTCGATTAGGTCGGTTATCCAAGCGAATATCGAGAGGATTGAGATCCTTGAATCGTTCTTTGACTTTTTCGAATTGTGTCAGAGTAGTGTTAGATAAACTACAATAAATAGTCGGACGAAGTGGTATTTTAACTTGTCCAAGATTATCAATTAAATGTCCATTTTTCACCCTAAGTTTCACAAAACCATAATCATTTTTGACACGGTGAAATGTGTAACTCTTTTCACTTAAATCCCAATATAAAAATCCATGATTTTCCAGTGATTCACCACGATCAAGTTGTAAGAGACTACCAGCATAAGCCATCGTTCCATTACGGCGAATATTTTGTTGTTTATGTACATCACCTAATAACACTAAAGGATAGTCCCGGAATTCATGAACCGAACGAAATCTACTAGAAAGAGAAGAAACATCATCACCATTTGTAGTTTCAATTACAGGTTTATCATCCACTGGATTAGCACAATATCCGGTATCTGTAGTTGCACCCGAAATATAACCATGGTATAATTTTATTATTTTACTATGATAATCTTGCCGGATTTGCTCTGGAATATCTTGATATCGCAAAAAGAAACCATCTTTCAAACTCGATACCGCAAAAAGATAATCTCCATACTGATAGAGACCCGAACGTTGTAAATAGTATACACGAGGGCTTACATATTGGACAATACTCGTCAGAGTGCAAGTTTCGTCAAGATTATATTCATTCATGTCATGATTGCCAGTGATCAATAAGACTGGTGCAATTTCAGCTAAATTATGAAGAAAAGCTCTGGCAATCACACTACAATCCGGTTTGAGATTGATTTTAGTGTGCAAGAGATCACCTGTAATCACAATTAATATATTAGGTGTTGTTAATTTTGCTTCTTTGATTTGTTGGTAAAGTCTATCGAAAACACTTAGAAACTCGTTACGTCTACCATTAGTATTAATATTAACTGGAATATGAATGTCAGAAATATGAATTAAATGAGTGACAGGATCATTACTAAGTATCTCAATACCTTTTTCTTGAAGATATTGGGTCACGTTGATATTAGAATGAACCATTTCGCTCACATGATTTATCATGCTAACATTATTTGTTCCAGATTCGTCCGTTATAACTTGAACTTGGTTATCGTCATCTGAAACGATAACTAGATCTTCACCTTCTAGTGTTAAATTACTATTAGATAACATTATGTTAGGCTGAGTAGAAATCGAATTAGTAACAAATTTGTTACCAGTTTCATCATATAAAAACTTTTTGGATTTGATGAGTTCAAGGAATTTGGGTCCTCCTAATTTTATTTGTTTTCCCGTTTCCGGGTTTATTACTTTGCCCGGGGATTGCAATGACATTTTTTTCTTTATAAAATAATGGATCTGGGATCAATTTTCTTGGACCATTTCTATATCAAAGGCATATTTAGAGATTGGTCAAGAATTCATTCTTCTAAAATATTGGCAACTATTTTAAATACTAACTAGTTATTAGATCCAACTTAAATACATTTTTGAATGTAATGAGCTTCGTCGCTTGAAAACAAAGTTTCAAGGCACACATAGCTTGCCTGGTTCGCCGAACTAGTTCTTGGGCTTATCTGTGATAGAAATGGAAAAGCGAGTTGAAGAGTATTATGTTACACACCAAAATGGGAGATTTGGTAAAAAAATTACCGAAAAATATTTCTTTTATCGCCGAACAATGTGTGAAGTCATCAATATTTCTCATTTGTACGAAGGAAAATATGATGTTTCCAAGAATCGTACCAGTAAACGAGACGACTATGTTATTGACAAATTAATTGGTACCGGTACCGGACATGTAGAAGTTTTCAGTGGATGGGACCGATCTTTAAGTAAAGCGGTTGCTATTAAAGTATTGGATTTACACCAAAGTGACTGTAACCAAATTACAAATGAAATAGCTATTCGGAAATTACTTGACAGTGAAATGAATAACTATTACCCTAAAATTTTCGATAGTTTCCAAGAAAATGGTTATCAATATATAGTAATGGAGTTAGCTCAATATGATCTTTTTCATGTGATCGAGACAAAGGGCAAACTTGGTGAAAATCTTGCTAAAAATTGTTTTAGGCAAATATTGGAGGGTGTTGATTATTTGCATAAAAGAATGATTGCGCATAGAGATCTAAAATTGGAAAACATTTTAATAAAACATACTTCCAAATCCAATAATACTTTTCGTTTATTATTAACAGATTTTGGCTTGTCCAGTCATTTCGAAAACGGTTCCACTAAAGTAAACGATTGTTCGGGCACTCTTAACTACCTAAGTCCTGAAGAAATACGAACCATAAATGATACTAATTACGATTCATATTGTGCCTTGAAATGTGATATCTGGTCATTGGGTATTCTACTTTATGTTATGTTACAAGGTGTATTTCCATTCACTAACGTCAGAGACGTTTTGAATCACAAGTGGAAACCTATATATCGTGGAATCAGTATAATGGCACAGGATCTAATCGAGAAAATGTTAAATTTCTCTCCATTGGGACGACCATCTACCGTTGAACTTCTTCAACATCCTTGGTTACTTGAGTAACGAAATCATCAATTACGTTTTCCGGTGATAAGATAATCCCAAATAAACATAAATTCGATGCATAACTGGTCCAATTAGTAGATCTAACAGGTCAATCAAGTGTGGTCTATGGTTAACATAACAAACCAGAGAGCCCAACATGTCAATAATATTATAAAAACTAGTTGATTTTATTAGTAATAGGCCACACCATCAAATATTACTTTACTTTCAATGAAATATTTCGATAAGTTGGTATTTTCATAGGATGGTATCTTATTGGGCACTTTTTGTCGATTATAAATTAAGTTATCAAACTCATAACGGCGATGGACATAAAATGAGACAACATGGGAATGCATCTTATTGCAGTACATGGACAACCTTACTAGTATCAGTATCATTCATTGGAGTTCCATTTATTGATAATATTGCCTTAAATTCGAACATATTTCTAGTTCCCATACTTCTATTACAGTTATCACAAATAGCTCTTAAATTTTCAAGAGTTATCGGTCCACCATTATGGTGGGCAATCACGTGACCACAATGAAAATTAAAAGGATCTATTTTGTTATATTCACAACAAAAACACTTACCTTCTAAATTATTACCAATGTATTGTAGCCAAACTTTTTTTCTAAGCGCTTGAGGAATATTCTTTCTGGATACGGGTTTACTAGGAGTGGGTTTAGGATTATTTAGAGTTGTTTGCTGTGGTTCAGGTTTTACATAAATGAAGTTTAGCAAAACATATTCCTTAATTTCTGGGGTCAATTCAATTAGCACTCTCGGGGGGCATGGTTTTTTTAATTTTTCGAAGTGCTGGACCATTCTATATTTCAGAGTGGTCGAGTACATGCAACGTGGACATATATATTCATTACTGGGATTGGGCATATTTATACTATAATTGATTTCGGATCAATTTTTTGGTTTGCATAATTATTTTTTATTCAAAAAAATTAAAACAACTCTACAAAGTCCAAATATATATTCTATATAGTCATAGAATTTCATCAGTGATTGTTTTTGAACACTCAAAACATGCTGATGTATTTTCAGACATTTTGCACTGAAAAAACACTTTTATAAGTGGCGATTCACTGGAGTCCGGCACTTGATAACTTTTACGCATTTTATAGTAAACAATCTTAGATACTTTGGGAATTTGCGGGTCAGTTTCCGCTCTGGCGACATTTCTTGCATAACTGGTTTCCAAATCCATATCAAAAACCAGAATACGAACCGGAATGCTCTCGCTTCTGGCAATATCCAAAAACTGTTGCCGTGTCTCTTTAGTCATATTGGTTCGATCAACCACCACTGATTTACCTTGATCCAGAGCACTTTGAACTTCTTGGGTGACCTCATTGATCTTGCGGCTCACTCGTCGAGCGATAGTCTCACCACTCTTACTTTTAACTACATCCTGAGCTATAATTTGATGCGTCGCTCCAAGGTACCGATTAGCATAAGTTGTCTTACCGCAACCCGGATAACCAACAAGTAATACCAACTCCTGTGGTCTGTCAGGAGTTATAAGATCCTCTTTTCCATTATCATCTATAATTTCGGAAGTATCATCTATAATTTCGGAAGTATCATCTATAATTTCTGAATTATCATCTATAATTTCGGAAGTATCATGTTGTTCTGTAATTGTGTAAGAGTCAGTGGTTGTAAAAAGTTGTTCAGGTAAGAAAAACGGTAATCCGCTTCTATGGGCAAATTGAGAATCACAATCACTATGATCACCGGGTCTACCAGTGGCATCCCCGCAAAAGAATCCAGTT
>Ga0180437_10001257_pt1 | contig 43667 bp, 44 predicted proteins | sample SS_ome_4_FD_132410 | JGI IMG/M metagenome (GOLD analysis project Ga0180437, IMG submission 132410) | Hypersaline lake sediment archaeal communities from the Salton Sea, California, USA - SS_3_D_1 metaG | ecosystem: Environmental > Aquatic > Non-marine Saline and Alkaline > Hypersaline >... | reverse complement strand
CTACTTGTAATGGTGATCTTACATCTGATGGTATTAAGATCGGGGATGCCGATAGCGAAGGATCTAACGTTACTCTTACTCGATGTACTGCAAACGGGAACGCTAATGATGGAATCAATGGCAAAGGCGCTATTACATCAATTAGCGTCGTTGATTGTAGCGCTTCTCTAAATTTAGCCGATGGGATTAGTTTTCATAATTCCTGTACTGGAACCATTCAGCAATCGTTCTTTAAGGATAATGCTAAAGATCAACTCATAAACGTTGATACTTCAGCTTTTGTCGTGGACACTAGCATCTTTATTCAAGAGGATGTCGACGCCACGGAACCGTTAGTAGCTTTTTCTGGAACCGGAGATAATGATCTCTTAAACTGTACTGTTTGGAATAAGTCTGCTTATGCCGATGGTCCGTATTACATGTCTGGCGGAACGAATGATGTCTACAATAACATCTTTATTGGAGGTGGAACCGGAGTTACTCAGAACGGCGGCACCATGAATAACGATTACAATCTCACGTATGGACAAACAGTAGCTGCTTACGGTGGGACTTCAAGTCCATCAGCGGGATCTAATGATCTTACTTCAAATCCGGAACTCGACTCTGTTTATTATCGTCCCTCTGGTAGCGATCCGTGGACGCTGTTTTCAAGTGGCTCTTCAGATGCTCTAGGTACTGACTATTACGGAGTCACCCAGCGATTTAACTTTATCGGAGCCGTAGGTGGTGTAGCGTTTCCTGTCGGTGATGGTACGTTATATCTTAATCCGGACCATGCAGAAATAACTGTAAACTCTTCAATTGTAAACTCAGAGGCTAAGTAATAATGAAAAAGATACTTTTTAGTTTAATCGTGGGACTTTTTATCGTGGGCTCCGCTGTAGCTGCGCCTCCTGGAAATTCTCCCGTTAAAACAACTAACGATGCAACAGTGGGTTTCGCAGTTGATGGTGACCAAGATGGTACGCCTGACTTTGAGGTTACACCGGACGGTGATGTCAAGATGGCGGCCGCTGTTATTATGGGAAGTCCACTGGCGACTACAGCAGATACCTCTTGTTATACGGTAATGTATGATAGTGGTACAGCTAGCGATACAAGTGACGATGTTGTGGTGGGAACTCTGTGCTTTCAGTTGAGCAGTACCTCGCCGCTTACAGGACAATGGACGCTACAACGTATTGATAGTGGCTCGCTGGTCAATCAAACGTCGTTACCCTAGGGAATTTAATATGAAACTCCCAATTAAAATACAGATCTCTAAGGACGGGACCATAACAATTAATGTTAATCCCGTCCAAGAGTCCAGTGTCAAAGCTGCTGCAGCTAGGGCTGTCGATCGTGCTGCTGAAGATCTAGAGTTGCGTCTCATGTCAACCGACGATAATGACGAGAGTAAGCAGCTAGAGTTAACTATGGACATTCTAAAGTACGCAGAGAAGAAGCTACGTGCGGGTAAGAGGAAGGATCTATTGGCCTTCCTAAATAAGAATAAACACCGCTTTAGCTCGGATCAGAAAGAGTTTCTAAAAGATGCCATACAAAGTCAAAGGAAATAACGAACGCGCCTGGAAGGAAGCTAACGGGAATTACGTCCAAATGGTCTGGGACGAAACTCTCGGCGCTGTTCGTATGCAACGTGTTAAAGATGGGGCACTTGTAACGATCGGTACTAGTAAGCTCTGCACTAATAATACTACGGCAGATCAACTAGCTGGCGGGGCAACATTCACTGGAGCTGGTGGAGATCTTAACGGGTACGCCACTATCCTAATTACAATTTTCAGCGATCAGGACAGCGCTACTAACGGTCTGGTCGTGCAGTTCAGTAACTCCAATGATCCTTACGACTGGCACACTGCTGACGAGTACACGTACGAGGCTGGTTCTTATAAGACGTATAGCTTTCAACCTGTTGACCAATACTTTAGAGTCCTTTATACGAATGGTGCTACGCCAACGACATCTCTGCACATCTCAACCCGACTACATAGCTCTAATGTTAAGGGCTCAAGTCACAGGATGGCAGACGATATTAAAGGACAGGATGACGCTGAACTAGTCAAAGCTATTCTGGCTGCAGAGCGTGCCGGTGGCACTCCAGACGTTTATACTAATATCCAAGCCACCGCTGGTGGTAACCTTAAAGTTAGCGTCGAGGAGATAGAAAGCACTATTACTTTACCGCAGAGCAACGGCTATGCGTACAACGCAACCACAGCCGCGTGGGAACCAATAGCTGCGGATGGTATTACTAACGGGATACGCACGGTTGATTACGCCCACCACGAGATACACGCTGGCTCTAACTATCGGGTCCAGGCGTATGATGATGCTATTGGTAATGGTGGTACTTTAACGATAAGTTTTCGAACTCCGAATACAACCAAGGAAGCCCACATGCTGTGGGAGTTTGTGCACGAAGGTGACATGACGATGTCTGTATTAGAGGGTACCACGCTAACGAATAGTACAGGGACGGATGTTGCGTGCCAGAACTCTAATCGGAACAGCACAAACACTAGCATGCTCCTTGGAGTAGGACAAGCCACAGATACTGCGGGTTACGTAACAAAGAACGCCACGTACGCTAATGGATCTATTATAAGTCTTAAGAGAAACTACGCGACAAGGAACGAAGGTACATCCGGAGCGCGTAGGGCTGAAGTAATCATGAAGACGAACACTAATTACACGTTCGTACTGACTAATAACGAGACTAGCGTGCAAGGCGGCCAAATTAGATTAGAGTGGTACGAACACACTCCAAAAAGTTAAAGGGGGAATAATGGAAACGTTGTTGGCAATTTGGATGTACTTACTTAACACAGGCACTAATATCGCCATTGCTAAGTTCTTGGCCGGTAATGCTATTTTGATTGGGGCCATTGTTTGGCTAACGCCGAGTAAGAAAGATGACAAGCTTTACCGTAAACTAAGAAAGGAGGCAGGGCTAGAAAAAAATGAAACATCTACTAAAGAACCTGACTAGTATCTTGTGTGCGGGACTTCTAGTTATTAGTGCGGGCGCTGCGGTTATTAGTTGCGCACCATCTAGTACGGCTACAGCCCAGATTGCGGAACAAACCAAGGATCCTAACGTTCTCGCGAAAGCTGCTTATCTCGACGCTCTGAGGCTGTATAACGACCTAGCCGATCGGTACATTAAGTATGCTGGCTATATGGAAACTAACTTCCCGACAGAGCACGGATATGTAATTACCATCTTTGGCGAGATGGACGATGTCCTGATGATGTGGGAGGGATTCGCCCAAGTTGGTGTGATTCCTGAAAAGGCACCGGAAAAAATGGATGAGTATGCGGATGCTATTTTAACTCTATTGCTAGCGCTCGATGCTGCTATCGAGAGCGGGGAGATTGAATTCTAATATGACTGCTATTGCAGATGCTGCCATCGTTGCAGCCCTGATACTAGATATTATTAGTATGTATAATAGTCGCGGGATTGAAGTTGACCTCGACTCATTATCAGAGGCTATCGAAAACGAGAAGGCAAGACGAGATGAAATAAACAAACGGCTATTTAAGAAAAACGATAATGAATAAACAAGTTGATTTTACGAAGCTGAGTGAGGCGGATCAACTCCAAGTAATGGGAGCTATTGATCCGTTGATCTGGGTGGTTAGTAATAAAATCAAACTTGGTGGACACACGTATCAGATTAAAGACCATGAGTATCAAGCTGATATCCTAGGCTGTAATGATAGAGTCCAGGTTTGCATCAAGGGTGCCCAGATGGGTATTACTGAGGTGTGGGTACTAAAGACACTTTGGGGTATGATTCATGGACGATATCCCCAAGGAGCGCTTTACCTGTTCCCAACTCAGAACGATGTGGGTGACTTTTCAAAGGCTAGGTTTGATCCACTTATCGACGGTAACACTTCGATAGGTAAGTACGTTAACAGCACAGACTCACAGTTTATTAAACGCATTCATGAAGGCTTTCTTTATCTTCGTGGAGCGCGAGCTACGAAAGCTATTGGAGGGGAGAAGAAATCTAGTGCACAGCTTAAGTCTATTCCGGTAGACAGAATCGTCTTTGACGAACGAGACGAAATGGCTGATGACATGGTGACGCTAGCTGAAGAGCGCGTTAGCCACAGTAAGGTACAAGAGTTAATGTTTCTCGGAACACCTACTATTCCAGATATTGGGGTAGACGCAGCGTACAAGAAGAGCACGCAGAATATGTGGTTCATCAGGTGCAAAGCGTGTGGGCACGAGACGTGTCTCGAAGCGGAGTTTCCTAATTGCATTAAAGTTGATTATAAGTCTGGTAGACGTTATCGGGCCTGTATGAAGTGTGATAAGGAAATATTTCCGCGAGACGGGCACTGGGTAAGCGCCGTAGAAAAGGCCGACATTACTGGTTGGTGGATTAGTCAACTTAACTCTATGTATATAGATCCTGGTAAGATTCTAGATTTGTATAACAATCCACCTAATGGTGATCTAAGCGAAGTTATGAACTCCAAACTTGGGCGCGCGTATATTGCCCAAGAGAATCGTCTTACGCAAAATATGATTTGGCAATGTACTAGCCAAGATGCTATGAAACAGCGTTCTGACGGTCCTTGTTTCTGTGGGGTTGACGTTGGTAAGAAGCTGCACGCAATTGTTGGGATCAGGAAAACACGTAACCTGTTAAAGATCCTCAACGTTAGTCGACTTGATAATTGGAACGAGCTTCATGATCTTAATCAACGCTTTAATGTGACATCATGTGTGATTGATTACAAACCAGAGATTCACAAAGTAAGAGACTTTCAAGCCCAAGAGCCGTACACGGTTTGGGCTGCTGATTATGTAGAGCGTAAGATTGGTGGCGCTACTTGGGACGAGCGCGGTAAAACTGTTAAAGCCAATCGTACAGAGATTTGTGATGCAACGCACGAACTTGTCATTACTCCTGGTAGACTGGAATTACCAGCACGTAACAAAGAGCTCGAGCAATTCGCCTTTGAGATGTGCAACATAGCTAAGAAGCTGGAGGATGATGCCTACGGCGGTAAGATATATCGTTACCGACAACTAGGAAATGACATTAGTGGTCCCGATCACTACAGACACGCGCTTAACTACGCGCTACTAGCATCTGAGAGATGCGGTATCGAGAGTGACAACGCGATAATTAATAGATACTTCAATCGTCGACGCAGCCGAGGAGTTACAGGTTGGATGGCTGTTTAGATAGGATAAATCAAGGGGAAGAGAGGAAGAAAATATTATGGCAAAACGCAAGTTCTTTGTAGAAACTACAACTAGTAAGGTGTTTGAAATCTCGGAGCTAGACTTTAACAACCTAAAGGCCCGTGTTAAACGTGGTCAAACTAATGGTTGGTACATGCAGCGAGGTGAATCTAAGGGTGCAGTAAGTGATTGGCGGATCCAAGTCAAAGATATCGCCATGTTTTACAGTGACAAGGATGAAGAAAAGTTTGATGACACTCGTAATATCGATGTCAAGAAGCACGTGCCTAGGGAGGTTGGCGATAAGGACGTGAAGGAACCCGTTAAGGAAAAATGTCGGCACGACTTCAGCGATCCTACTCAATTCGAATACGTGACACAAATTGTTAGCGGGGTCAATAGATACTATAAGCAGTGTAATAAGTGCGACGCGCGAAGCACTCTGATTAAAAAGCGCGAGGTTGAACTAGCTATGGAAGCTGCTGGTAAATCTATTGATGATGTACCGCTAGTTAAATAAAGGAATAGTTAAATGTTTGAGACGGTTAAACATAATCGCGATCTGCTTAAAAATGCTAAAGAAGCCTTTGATGACAGCATCGGAGTAGACCGCAATTTCCAAATGAAAGCTCGCGAATCCTTTAACTTCAGGAATAATGAGCAGTGGGAAAAAGGCGAGAGGGATATACTAGAACAGGAACGTCGACCGGCTCTAACTTTTAACGTTGTGAAGGCTCACATTGATCTCATCATGGGGTTAAATGAAGATCTTCGAAAACGATACACAGCTAAGCCCGTCGCTACTGAGGACGCATTCCTGTGCGACGTACTTAATTCTGTGGACTATTGGCTTTATCAAACGCAAGACTGGACAAGTGAAGAGAACAACGCATTTGAAAGTTCCCTTATCTGTGGACGAGGTTGGGTCAATATCGATTATGACATCGATGAGAAGCGTCTGAGCGACATTAAGATCACCCAGACATCCATCCCTGTACATGAGATTAAGTTTGATCCTGCGTCTCGTAAACGGGATCTAAGCGACGCTAGTTACATTATTTGGGATAGGTGGCTAAGCCTAGAGGATTTTGTGGTCAAGTATCCCAAGATGAGACAGAGAGCTGGTTTAGCTATGGAGACTGGACGGTGGGTGAAGGAGAACGATATCCTTCTACCCGCCGAGGATTCTGGCGGTCAAATGCAGAACGACATCAACGATGAGAGTGATTATTCGGATCCTCTGGATGTTAACTATTTTGATACGCAAAAGAATCGCATACGTACATGCCACATGGAATATTGGAAGCACGTAAAGAAATGGTTCTATTGGCATCCACAGCACAGAGAGTGGAATGAAGTTCCCGGTAATAAGAAAGACTTCGAAGCCAAGTGGTCTGCGTTGTTTCCGGATCAACGTCTGATACTAGAGAGTGCGATACAAAAGGAACTATGGTGGCTGCAGTTCTGTGGCGAAGATATTCTAGTACACGCCCCGAGTCCGATTAACTATCCTGGCTTTAGCATCGTGCCGTGCTTTATGTTTGGTGATCCTTCTCGTAGATCTCCCAACCACTTCGGTATTGTGGAGATTATGAAGGATGCCCAACGCGAGATCAACAAACGTACCTCGCAAACACTGAATCTTTTTAACCAACAGGTACAACCGGGAGTTTACGCTGAGGTTGGCGCGTTTGTCAATGTTGACCAAGCCGAACAAAGTATGAAAGAAGCTGGGTCTATTACATTCGTGCAAGATGGTGCACTCTCTCAGAATAAATTTATGGAGCGGCAAGTACCAACATTTCCGAATGCGGTTATGCAAATGAGTGAGTACGCTAGGGAAATGCTGCGTATCATTACTGGTATTAACCCTGACCTTATGGGAATGAATGATAAGCGAAAAGAGGCTGGTATCGTAGTTCAACTGCGACAGCAACAGGGCATGGCTATTCTCAAACCAGTTTTTAAAGCTTATTCTGAAATGCGGGAGGAACTTTTTAAGCGGCAGCTAGCTATCATTATGTCGCATATGCCCAGTGCGCAAATTAAAAGGATCCTAGGTGAGGGGGATAGATATCAAATAGATGGTCCTATGATTGTAGACACCATGACTAAGTTGGAGGCAGATTTTAGAAACGTCGACAACATTCAGTATGATGTGTATGCGGATCCTGAGAGTGATAGCATGACTCAGAACGCGCTGGAGATGGCTACCTTCATGGAGTTGCAGCAAGCTGGTATGCCAGTGGATCCAAAGGTCATCATCAGTAAGACTAATCTACCCAGTGATGAGAAACTATCGTGGATAGATTATCTCGAGCAACAACAAGAATCTGCTGCCAAACAAGCCCAAGGTGAGGCTGATATGGAAAAGCAGAAGCTTGAGATGCAGCATCAAAGGGAGATGACTAAAATTGAAAACGACTTCAAACTACAAATGGCTAAACTCAAAATGTCTGAAGAAGCCACTCATCTCAAAATCGCAAACGATGCAGAGAAACTTAAGGCAGTTATATCCAGAGATGACCAGTCAGCGAAACTTAAGTACATGCAGATTATGTCTAACGCAGCACTGGGTGATGAAAATGCGAAACGCGAAATGCTCAAGGTGCTTCTGGATGCCAAGCACGACGAAAAGAAACTGATTCTAGACACGATGGAGGTTATGGCTCAGGCAGCTTTCGCTGGTGATGAGCTTAAGATAAATCTGGTTAAGGATATGTTTCTTGCTACTATGGACGCTGAGAGTGCCGAACGTGATCGTAAGGTAGAGTTACTCAAGAAGAGTATCGATGCTATGTCTAAGGTCGATGACTCTAAACGTAAGGCCAGTACAGCAGTAGCAACAGAAATTATTAAAGGTAAACTAGCAGAACGTGCGGCTGCTAAAGCTGGGGGAAAGGAAAAGGAAAGTGCCGGAACAAAAGGAAAGACTTAAGATGATGTACATGAAAGGTTACAAGGGGTATGTGTGGGAAGGATTCAAAGCTATCGCTAAGAACTACGATAAAGCTGGCTTTGGTATCAATGCCGCTAAACCCAAAGAAGTTATTAAGACACCTTTCAAGACCACATATAAATTCTAAAGCGGGTTTTGTCATGGGCGCGTCTCCTCCCCCGCGCGTCTTTGACTTAAAAAGGGAGGTGGGTACCTACGAATGCCCATCTCCCTTACACACTAGGGGGAAGTATATATCTATAAGAGGGAGAGAGGAATAACACTTATGCCTAAGACAGTCGTTGATGAACTAGAAGATGTCGAACCGGAAGAGGATTTCTTCGAAAAACTACTTAAAGAAGAAATTGACCCGAATGCAGAATCCAAGGACGAGAAAGAGGCCGACTCTAAAACCGAGAAAGATTCGCCCAACTCTGCAGCGGAGAACAAAGATGATGAGGAGACCGTTGAGTCCCTCAAAGCAAAGATTGCAGAGATGGAGCGTGAGCGTAAAGGACAGCTCGACTCTGTGGTCAAATCCAGACAGGAACGTGCTCGTTTCAAGTCTGAGCTAAGCGATTTGAAGGAGGCTGTTAGTAGCCTGCTGGCGCAACGTAGTTCTGCGGTAAAGGACGCCCTCGCGGACGAGGAGAAAAAGGAACCGTTATCCGATCCCAAAGCTAAGGTCGAGTTTGACGAGAGTGGTGACAGTGCCTATGTAGATCTATCAGCAGTAAAGGAAGCTTTAACTAAAGAGACCGCATCTACCAAGGAAGAAATCAAAGCACTTCGAGAAGAGCGTGAAATCGAAGCTGCTAAGCAAGCCTTCCAAGCAAATGTTATGTCCGTCGTAGACGAGAACCGGGAAGTCTTTGGTGAAGCGTACCAGAAACTAACGAAGATCTATCAAGACCTTAATGATAAGGTCATCGAATTACAGGAAAGAACTGGAGAGGTGGATGAAGATGGAACTCTGTCGCAAGATAGGGCTCTTGAACTTTTCATTGGCTCTCCCGAAGAGAAGGAGTTCCTTAAGGAATATCCCGGAATTGATTCTACCCGCGTAGCACGCGCACTCAATTCTAAGGTTGATCTTAGGATCGGCCTAAAGCATCTCGCTGATACTCTTAAAATCGGCGTCAAAGACGACGATGATAAGGGTGGAGTGCTAGACGAAAAATTAAAAGCCGCTCAAAGTAAACCTGGTGGACTCGCTAACCATGGTAACCAAAATGGCGAAGACAACGGCGATTTAATTGGACGTATAGCCAGCCTATCAGTTTCCGATATGGAAGATCTGAGTGATGCGGAAGTTGCAAAGATTGAGGCCATGTTGCTGCGGGAGGAAATGAAAAGCAACTAAAGGAGAAATAGCAAATGGCTATTACCGCATTTGGAACTAATGACGCCCAGACTGTTAAGATCTGGTCTGCAATGACTTTCCGTGAAGCTCTTAAAGCTACACTGTTTTATAAGTTTCTTGGAACCGGCAAGAAGAGCATCATCCAACGTCTGACTGATCTTGAGTCCAGCGCTGGTGATCAAATTAAGTATGATCTGCTGATGCAGATGGGTAATGACGGTGTTACTGGTGATAACCGCATGCGTGGAAATGAAGAAGCGCTGACTTACTACCAAGATACCGTTAACATCGACCAGCTTCGTAACGCCCACGCGTTTCGTCGGATGAGCCAGCAACGGACTATCCACGATCTACGTATGGACGCCAAAGCTAATCTGTCCGATTGGTTCGCCGATAAGATGGATACGTACATGTTTAACTGTCTGTGTGGTAACACCAGTCACAGCTTTGGTCAGGCTGCCACTGCTCCGGATGCTGATCACTACGTCGTGTCTGGTGATGTGACTAACACCGGTACTATCGCTACTGATGAGGGTAACCTTTCCAGTAATGATCAGATCCAGTTGGCCGACATGGACTTCGCGAAAGAGAAGGCTAAAGTTCTTAGTCCTCTGATTCGTCCCGTTATGATTGATGGCGGTGAGTACTTTGTGGTTGTTCTGCATCCCTACTCTGTGACCGACATTCGTCTGGACGTTGCGAACTCCGCGTATACCTCTTGGCCGGATATTCAGATGTACGCCAATAAACGTGGCCTTAAGAACCCGATCTTTGACGGTTCCTTGGGTGTGTACAATAACATGATTATGTATGAGAATACGCGTCTGTATGAGCCTACCTCTAACGTTAGACGTAATCTGTTTCTCGGCTCGCAGGCTGGTGTCTTTGCTGTTGGTAACGCCTACAGTAAGATGCAGCAAGGTCGCTCTGGCAAGGACAATCTGATGTCTTGGTACGAAGACAGTGATGACTATGGGAATGAGAACGGCATCGCCGTTGGTTGTATCTTTGGTGTGAACAAAGCTACGTTCAACTCCAAGGATTACGCTACCATCGTTATTAGTTCTTACGCCGCCGCTCACTAAGCGTCGATAAGAATTTATAGCAACCTCATACCCTAACAATAAGGAGATTTAAAAATGGCTGGAACTACTTATGACAAGACTAATCCGACTGGTCAACTTGAGGTACTGGGTGGGAACATTTACCCCGGCCTTAACGTTGTCCGGATTAAGATTGACTTTTCCAAGACCCCGGTTGCCGCTGCTGGCGATAACTGGAAGGTTCTTAAACTGGGTAACGGTTGGCAACTAGTTAACGGTCACACTCGTGTGCCGGTGGCTTCCACCTCTACCGCTACTCTGGATATCGGTACTGCTGAGGATGGTACTGAACTAGACACCGCTATCGATCTATCTACCCAAGCTACCGCTTGGACAGCGATGGATACTCTGGTGGCTGGTACACCGATCCTTATCTCTGCAGATGGTTTCATTTGGTTCGATTTCAACACTGCTGCCGTCGACGACGGTACTCTTGAAGTCCGCCTTGAGATCCTAGTCGCTCCTGGAGAAGACGATCTGTACACCTAATAACTCTTAAATGGGGGCCTCGAGCCCCCTTAAGTGTCTAATCACATGAGAGGATTTAACAATGGGTAAAAGAATTTCTAATATCAAATGCAACACACTGCGGACCCTCCGTAGTGCTGACTTCCGTGGTAAAGAGCACTCGAAGTATTATGGTTGGTCTACCGGTGCTGGTGCAAAGGGAACCGGTGTTGCTCCCAGAAAGTATCAGTATACTCTAGGGGCAGATATTATTACCGAGTATCAGATTGACCTTACTGGACTAGCCTGTAAGGGTGACGCCGCTAATGATGTCATTGGCTTGGCTGCTGGTGGAGCCGCTTACATTGATCAGTATGTAGAGTCTACGCACGGTATTGTATATCGGGCTGAGGCCATTTGTGTTGAGGCTCCCGGTCAAGGTACAGCCACTATCACGGCCAATATCGATATCGCTGGTAACACGTCGGCTCTTCTAGCCTACGATGGTGCTGCTGGTGCTGCTGAGATCGCCCTTGGTACTCACGTTAAAGGTGGCGTATTTGTCGATGAAGCTTGTGCACTTACGTCTACTGACTATCTATATCTAGTGGAAGGTGACACCGCTGCTACAACTGGTGTGTACAACGCTGGTCAGCTAATCATTCGTCTGTACGGTCACCCTGCACTATCTTAATTCTACAGGGGCCTTCGGGCCCCTTTTCTATATGGAGTAACTATGAGTCTAGTATCTAGCGTTTTAAATGGTGTGCGTTACGATTTACGTAACTACAGCGATATAGATTTCGATTCTGAACTTATGATTCATTATCTGAACAGGGCGATTAAGACGCTGGACTATACGTTAATGGCACACAATTCTGACCAAACACTTAACAAAGGCGACACAACTCTATCTACTGGGGGTAGCACCGCTGCAGTCCCAACTGGTGCACTTAACATTCGAGAGGTTTGGGTTGAACAAGATCGTAAAGAAAACCTAGACATCATGGATATTTATTATCGGGCACAGTTCAGATCAACCGATTCGGCAGAACCTAACTTCTGGTGTCACGATGGAGATTACATTAGGTTTGAAGTAGCGGCAGACCAAGACTATACGATTACTTGTTTCTATGATAAGGCATCTACAGTATTAACTGCTGAAACTAACGATATGCCGTATGACGGAAAATACGACGACGCTTTAAGGGAAGCTGTTGTTCTTCTTTGTCAATCCAAGAAGTACAAGAACCCTACTCAAGCCGATGCTGCGTATGCAAGGATCTTTGATAACATTGTAAAACACGATGTTGTTAATCGTACTTGGAAAAAGAAAACTTATAGATTGGATTTTTAATATGGCATATACAGTTAGTTCCGCTACTACAGAAATACGGACTCTCATTAATGAGGATACGCCCGCTTTCTGGAGCGACGACGACATTGAAGAGTGGATTAAACAAGGATGCCTAGACTGGTCTGAAAAATCCCTTCTGCACACTAAACGAGATACTATTACTTTATCGTCAGGAACAACGATTTATACTACTAGTGCTAGTAGTGAAATTGATGATGCTATTAGAGTTGTCCATGCGGAGTATAATGGAGTTGCTTTGCAGCGTGTGTCGTACGAACAAATAAAAGGGCACAACGCCCGTGCACTTGCGACTACTAAGACTCCGTCGTACTATTTTGATATCTATAACTCTACCCAATTCACTGTGCACATTGGTCCAACTCCAAGCGCAACTGAAGATGGTCAGACTGTTACGTTGTATTTCGCTAAACGTACTGATGATATAACTATGATCCCGTACGAATATCAACCCCACATCTTTCTCTTCGCTGCTTCTAAGGCTAAGATGAGAGAGCGTCAATATCAAGAGGCGCAAATATATTATCAGAACTATATTAATAACATTGCGTTTGCTAGACAAGATAGTCTACAACGTGGCGTTCAACCTTCACGGCTATTTAGGATAGAGTAATCATGACCGAAAACGTATCGCCGGAACAAGAAGCCTCTAATATAGAGCCGAGACTCGAAGCTCTTAGGGGGCTACTAGATATTGAGGGAATTGCGGATGTAGAGCAAGCCGAGGTCATGTTTCCGTTCAACGGGCGATGGGTACCTACGGTAGACGCTACTCTAATCGGTGGGGAAAACTTTCAAGACCTCGTTAATATGAGGTATAACGACGGCGCAATCGAAGGTGTGAATGGGTACACGTTCAGGAACAGTACAGGAATCGCTACGTACACTAGCATAGAAGGTGGTGTGCACCTCGTTACACAGGGACGTACGATCGAATCTCACATATTAGTATGTGCGGTAGATCCTGCAACAAGACAAGGTCGTACATATCTTAATAACACAGCTATTGGAACTACTGGTGATTTTGCTACTGGCATAGGTACGCAGAGTTCTGGAACTAAACCGGACTACTTACATGAGGACTCTAGTGTAGATCTCATCCAACGTTTCTCTAAGGCTCCAGGCGAAAATGTCTCCATGGCTAACGGAGAGGAAGTCCTTCTGTATAGCGGCCCTGAGGCTACGATAGGTAGTGCATTCACAACTAGCGATGCGGCGGAGGCTACGCCGATCGATGTAACCGATGAACTAATTAATTCATTACAGGATAGCGGTAATATAGTAGATTTAGGTACCACCTATGACTATATGACTATTCTTACAACACGTCCTATACAAGGTATTAAGTTCTACGTAAAGACGGCTAATACGTCCTCTAGTACCCTTACTGTAAAATACTGGGATGGAACCGCGTATCAAGCGGTAACCAATCCCTCTGATGGTACGGATCCTGGTACTGGTATTGCTCTGGCTCAAACCGGAACGATAACGTTTGACTCTACTGTAAGTGTAGCTAAATTGCATCACTTCCAGGATAGATACCTGTACGCGTATCAAGTTTATCTTAATACTGGCAATGCTGAGATATACGAAGTTACTGTTGACTATCCTATGCAAACACCTACTAATGTGTGGGATGGTATCTACAGAACTCCGATTCAGGCACAGTTCTACGATCAAAGTGCGACGGCTTATGAGGACTACACGTTACAAGTAGCGGAAAGCTCTACGCCTATTCTACCTGTTGGCGCGATTATGGACGGTATGACATCCAGCGATAATTTCTACCTATCGTTTGATGAGCCAATGGCTGGTATTAGATTTGTAATGCTTGGTAATCTTATTAATAAGGCCACGTCCACTATGACAATGGCCTATTGGAACGGAACCGCTTGGACTAACCTAACATCTGGTACGCACGGTTGGGTGGACGGTACGGCCTCTGGTTCAATAACCATGGCGCAGACCGGTAACATTACGTGGAATCCTCCCTCTGATGAAAAGCGGCTGTCTGTGTTTGGTACTAGTGGTTACTCGTACAGAATAAAGGTTAGTGCTACTCTAACGGATGCAACTTCTGGTAAGTCTACCGAAGATGTGGTAATTGATTTAATTACTGGTATTCCGTTTCAGAGATCAATACCTACATTTCAGTTTCCGACACAGTATAAATCTAAGTTGTTTCTTTGTAATTACTCTCAGGGAAACGAGGGTAATAGGATAGACTTTAGTGTTGATAACGCACCGGATATTTTTAATGGCGATAGTTCTAGTCTTGACGGCTTCCAGAGTATCTACGTTGGTGGGTCTGAATACATAACGTGTGCGAGCCAGCTTTACAACAGGTTTGGTTCTAACTTATTTAGCTCGTTAGCTATATTCAAGAATAGTGAACTGTATCTGTTAACTGGCGATAGTCCGATAGACTATCAACTATTTCCAGTATCGTATTCTATTGGGTGCCCTGCACCTCAAAGTCTAGTTACAGCTGAGGTTGGTTTCGAGCTCGGTGAAGACGTTCAAAGAAACGTCTCTATATTTGTATCTAACTCAGGACCAATGATGTTTGATGGAGCGGTGCTGTATCCTATTCGTGGTGTCGAAGAATACTTTGATCCAAATGATAATAACGCGGTTAACTTCGACGCGTTAAATATTTCTAAGGGATGGTTTGATGCTAGTTATAAAGAATATAACATGCTCATTCCGACAGCTAACTCTACGACCCTAAATACGTGGCTAGTGTACGACCTAGTTAGGAAGAAATGGTTCCGGAAAGATACCGGTAATGGTGATAGAATCCAGTGCGGTTGGAGAGTAAGCGCGGTAAACGGCGATCAATATATCTATGGTGGAACTCTTATCGGTAAGATGGTTCAACTCGAGCTTGGTACTAGTTGGGGCGGGTCTAATATTGATAACGAAGTTCAAACAGCTGATATATTTCCAAGTGGATCCGAATGGGATATTACTAGAATACGTCGACTTAAGTTCGTTTGTAAAAGAACTAATGAGAATAACACAGACGTAAACTATTTTCACTATGTGGATACTAATGCTGCGACTGGTGTTATTGTAAACTTCATCGATGTGTCTGCGAGTTATAGCCAAAGCAGTAGTGTCGGCTTCGCATTCACAGATGTAGACGTTAGTGAAGGTATAACAACATCCTCTGGGGAGGACGGTTATTTCTTTAACGCCGATAGTCCCGAATCTATCGACATCAGCCAGAGTGGTGATACTCGTATAGTAAGGGCTACGAACATCTTTAACGAGACTGGATGGGCGCACAGCTTTAAGTTCGTGTACTCTAGTGCCTCTACTCCCAAAGGTATGCAACCTATTATGTGGGGTGTCCAGTTCGATGTGACACGGAAGGATTACTAATGAAGAAACTTATGACCGATGAGTGGATGAGGATAAGCGATAAGATTAAAGCCGGGGAGAAGATCGACTTCGAACCGGCTAGACGCCCTAATAAACTTAAACGAGAACCAAATAAAGAAGTGTTCGTATCTAGTGGACAAATAAAGGCGGTAAGGAAGAATGGCTAAACAGATATTCGCAGCTAACAGGCTGACAGGTGGTGTATCTGGTTCTCTGGATGACATTAGTTATACTGCCCTCGAAGATGGTAATATCGCGATTGCTATTCAGGGTAGTGATAATAAGACGTATACATATAAATATAACGCGTCTAATAATAACACTACTAATCCAGAGTCTAGTCCAGATGTCATTATCCCAGATGATAACAGTACTGGAACAGGGGCTTGGATCCTAGAAGGATACGTGGGTGCTACCCTAGACAGCCAAGGAACCCTTACTGTTGACGGAACATCTACTCTAACTGGAAATGTTAGTGCCGCTGGCGATGTTGGTGTGACTGGATCTCTTACGGCCGCTGATTTACAACTAGGTGGAGTGGGTGCAACAGCAGACGAGATATCCACTGATGAAACTCTAGCTGGAAACTCTGATACTGCTGTACCAACAGAGCAAGCTACTAAGCAGTACGTAGATCAAAATATGCCGAGTAAGGCAAATCTCCTGATAAATGGTAATTTCGATATCTGGCAAAGGGCTACGACGCACGCCGTTAACGGGTATGGTTCTGCTGACAGATGGTACAATGAACTAGGAACTGTCTCAGGGACGTTCACTCAACAGAGCTTCACACTTGGTCAAACTGATGTCCCAAACAATCCAGAGTTCTATCTTCAATACGTTACAAGCGGTGCAGCTGGTACTGGTGGATACGCTATTATCGAACAAAGGATTGAGAGCGTGGAGAGTGGCGCTGGTGGTGACATTACGATTTCCTTTTGGGCGAAATCAGCTGGAGGTAGTGACATGTCCATAACTGCGCTGCAAAACTTCGGTACCGGTGGATCTCCATCTTCTTCAGTGAGAACCCTTGGTCAGAAGATAACAACCACTACAAGCTGGGCCAGATATTCGACCACGATTACTTTACCATCTGTGTCAGGTAAAACTTTAGGGACCGGTGACGACGATTTTCTGGCTATCGAACTGTGGTGCTCTGCAGGCACGTCCTTTAATGCTGATACAGACTCACTTGGTAGTCAAGCAGACACTTTCTCGATTGCCCAAGCAAAGGTAGAACTTGGCTCAGTGGCTACTCCGTATGTGCCTCGGTTGGTTGCCGAGGAAGAAGCTATGTGCGAGCGATACTATCAAAGGGGTAATTATCAAGTACGAATTGGGGCTACGTCTACAGCCGTTACTACATATGACACGATACAATTTGCTGGCCGGATGAGATATACACCATCGATGACTAATGGTACTGTTACATACTATGGTAATAATAATTCCTTGACATTTGGTGCAGTTAATCGTGTACGTGCGGTAGTCAATCTCGGGACTAGTGGAGGTGGCGCAACTGTTGTTGGTTGTGCTTTTCCTTGGTATGCGGACGCGGAACTATAAGGATAACAACTATGGCTAAACAAATATTTGCCGCAAATAAACTAACTGGCGGCGTTGCTGGTGCCCTTGATGATATCAATCACACCGCGCTAGAAGATGGTAATATAGCTCTCGTCATTGATGCTAGTACTGATCTGGTAACCTTTTATAAGTACGATGCTAGTGAAGCAGGAGGGGAGTCTAGTCCGGACCTTATTATCCCGGACTCTAATTCTACGGGTACTGGTGCGTGGGTTCTGGAAGATGTATATTCGTACGATTTGACAGTTGGGAACAACCTGTCTGTCCAAAACGATGCTGACATCGACGGTGACTTAAACGTAGATGGTGCAGCTGTTGTCGATGGAGCACTTACCGCAGCCTCGCTAGAGTTAGGGGGAAGCGGTGCTGTACCTACAGAGTTTTCTACTGACGGCACCATGGCTGGAGATAGCGATACAGCTGTTCCTACCGAAAAAGCTGTTAAAACTTACGTTGACCAAAAGGCCAACGCTAACATACTTATTAACGGTAACCTCGATATCTGGCAGAGAGCAACTAGCCAGACCACCTCTGGCTACGGTAGCGCAGACCGCTGGAAGTTTGATTTCGTTGGTGGCTCACAGAGTACACAAAGACTTGCCCTCAATCAGACTCAGGCTGAACTCATGGCTACGGGTGCAAGCTATTACGTGACTAATACGGTCTCTGGTAAAACTAACGTCGGCGATTATGCCCTGATTCAGCAGAAAATTGAGGATGTCACGAAGTACGCCGGTGAGACGCTCACACTATCCTTTTGGTCCTACATGACCGGCGCTGTTACGCTCGGGATAGAGATTGGGCAGAACTTCGGATCAGGTGGGTCCACTGCAGTATTTACCCACTGTGGCACTATCAGCTGTGCAGACGCTGTATGGGAAAACCATAGCATCACGTTCGACGTACCATCGGTTGTCGGTAAGACGATCGGAACTGACAATAATATGGGGATGGTTATCTGGCTATCGGCTGGATCAACGTATGATGTACGGTCAGGTAGTATCGGCCATCAAAATACCACGTTTCGGTTTGCCAGTTTGAAGCTGGAAAAGGGCTCTGTAGCTACTCCATTTGTAGCCAGACACCTGGCTGAAGAGGTTGCTATGTGCCAACGTTACTTCAGTAAAAGCTATTCGTTAGCAACAGCTGTAGGCTCGTCCACAAGCGTAGGTGCATACGCTAATAGGTATGCATCAGCTTTAGCTGGACACTGGGTTCCCGTGAGATACCCCGTAGAAATGCGAAAGACCCCAACAGTAGAGTATTATTCGTTAGTCGGTACCGCTTCATCTGTGTCTGCAGTTACCACTAGCATGGCCCACTCAGCAGATACTGGTATATCTGGCATATATAATCAAGGCTCAAGTGGTAATTGTGGGCCTCTTTTAACGGCAAGTACGCAATATATAGCATGGCAGTGGACAGCTGACGCAGAATTATAAGGAGATACTATGGCTACACCTAAAGGAATGCCACCGGCATACGCTACTAGTGCCATGGCATCTAAGATGATGGAAGATCCCGCAAAGCAGAAGATGCTACGTGATGCTACTGCTGGTAGGGATAACCGTGCTGTTTCAAATGAGTCTCAAGTCATGGGCCAAATGATGGCTGGTGAAGGTAAGAGACTAATGGATATGGATCGTGTTGGGCGTGAGTTGGCAATGCGTAAAGACGATCTGGCGTTCCAACGAAAGACACACGAATTTAAGAAGGAACGTTTCGGAATTGATCTCGGACAACGTCAACAAGAACTAGCGCAAAGAGACCAACAATTCTACGATAAGCTAGAACTTCAACGTGCTGGTAGCGAGAATAAATATTCTGGTCTAGAGATGGGACTGGGTCTATTGAGTGTAGGTGCTAATCTCTATTCTGGATATAAAAGTAATCAACAACACAAAGAGATGATGACGCAAATGCGACAATATTCTCTTGATCAAATGGGAGTTAAATTCGCCAGTAAAGAAGAGATTCAAACACAAGGTCAAGCAGATGAAGACCGTCCTCTTATTGATCTTGGGGATATAGCTCCATTAGAGAGTAACAACTATTGGACTAGGAGGAAAGACTAATGGCAGTATCTGACCAATACAGCGCTGTTACACGCGCGAGAGGTATGAAGAAAAAGAAGAATCTCTACGCTCCCATGGTACAAGAACAAGCAGCACAAGGGTTGGGTACGCAAGCTGTTATCGCTCGTAAGCAGCAGGAACAAACAGAAGCTGCCCAACAGTTTCAGCAAGATCAGTTCTCTTTTCAACAAGAACAGGCGGCCCAGGCGGATGAACAATGGCAAGCTGAACAAGCTATGCAGCAACGACAGTTCGATGCCCAAATGGACTTTCAACGTGAACAACAATCAATAGCCGACCAAGCCCAACAGCAGCAAATGATCCTAGGTGGTATTAGTACAGCCGCTAATCTATTTGACGCATTCGGTGGGATGGACTGGCTATCTTCTTTCTGGAGTTAGGAGACTATAAGAATGGCTCGAAGAAGCTTAGATAAGTTGCTATCTGAATCTACACTATTTTCGGATCGTGGGCAACTAGACGAAAGTAAACTAACGCCAGAACAACAGATCGCTCTCCAACGAGTGGGTAGATCCGAACGTGCTGGCGGTGTGACGGGAACTACTGGTGCCATAGGAGTTGGTGGACGAAAAGCTATTGAGGAAGCCATGATTAGCGAAGCTGGTTCGCAGCTAGCCAGTGGAGATAGTCTAATCGTACCTAATGTCCAGCGCTCTAAACAATCTCGTATTGACGAGAGATCTAGATTCGAAGAGCAACAGCCCAGTGCCCTAGCTAGGGCTAGATCTGTAGCTGGAACTAGAACCCCCGCTACGGGTATGAGATCTACATCTACAATGATGACGCCGAAGAGTGCTGCTGGTGCAGCCGGTGCCCTCAATGTTTTGAAGTCTGGTCTAAAAGCTGTTAAAGAAATGCGAGGAGAGGGTGCCCAAGACCTACGTACAGACGGACAACTAGGCGGTGATTTTCAACCAGCGAGTTATGCTAAACTAGCAGAGATTTCTGGTCAAATGAAAGCTGATCCGCTTATTGGACCGCAATCTGTAGATCCTCCGGATCCACTTACAGGCCAATCGTTTGAAGCTCCCCCAGAGTTTAGCGGTATGTCAGAAGGCCCTACAGCTAATCCGTATGCGGGTCTAGAAGGCGCTGAGGGGATCCAAACAGCTAGCGCACTAGGTGGGTCTCCTGGCCTAGGTATAACGCATGCTGCGTCTCTAGCGGCCGCTGGTATCACTCCTACAACTGTAGGTGCTGCCGCTGCCATGGGAGAAGGTGCACTTAACGTAGCTGCCGCCCAAAGTCTAGCACAACAAGGCGCAGCCTCAGCTGCTGGTACTGGTCTTCTTAGTGGTGGTCTTGCCCAAGCTGCTGGTCCTATTGGCCTAGCTCTAACAGCCGGTAAGATGATTTACGGTGGTTATAAGCATATGCAAGACAAGAAGCCCGATTCTTATTCGTATCGTGATGTGCTTACTGCCGCTGAAGGTGGTGGACAGGATACCCGTGGGAAAGACTTCCGCGTCGAGCAGGATGAAGAGGGCAATCAATATGTGTACGACCAGACCTTTAAAGAGGCTACTGGCAAAGACAGATGGATACCTCTTGGGGAAGAGTCTCTAGAAAAGTACAGAGAAGCTGGTAGAAGATCCCAGGAAAAGGCAGCTTCCCGTAGGATCGGGGATCGTGAGAAGCGCATAGAGTATCAAGGTATGAACCCCAGAGGCATGATGGCTTCGTCTGGAATGTCTCTATCAGATATTGATGCTGGTGGTAGGCGACTACAATCCGATTATCGTAACTTTAAAAAAGAGCAAAATAGCCCAGAGACTACAGGATTAGGATAAACTATGAGTATACTAAATGGATTTGCAATGCTTAATCAATCCATACGGCAGATTCGTACTGATAGACAACAGCACGATGAACGTATGGCTGGAATTAAGCTACAACGAGATAAGCTAGACGCGGAGATGAACGATCCCCGGCGGAAACTAGCACGTATGCAAGCTGCCCGACAACTCGAGGATGTTCCAATTAAGTATAGTCTCGGGGAGTTTGATAACGATAGGGATCGTGAGTTCTTTAATCGATATACCAAAGGCGAGATTGTCGGTGTTCTTGCGGATGAAGGTATGGAACTTGCCGACGATGGTAGGATCGTAGACCAAGGTACTGACTCTGTTGCTACACGGCCAAGATATGTAACTCAAGCACTAGCTAATAAACTAGCATTGGTCACTCAAGCATCTCGGTTAGGCCATTCAGAACTGGATATGGATATCGACAGACTTTCAGAGGAACTTGTAGCTGATAAGAAAAAGTATCCGGCGTCTGGTAAACACCCCAAGGATAAGATGTACGGACTTCAAACAAGAATGAAGGAAGAGAAGCTTGCGAAACTCGTGGCGCAACGTGACGATCCTAACCAGCAGTATACGCGTCTTGTTGATACTAGTAAGCGTATTACTGATATGCAACTGGCTGCTATGTCGGATCCTAACATTGGTGACGAAGTGTACAAGCGGCTTGATCTTATTCAGACGCACACGAACGACCAAATCAAAGCGTTGTTATCAAAAGGTGTCGACAGTAAGAACGTCAAGGCAGTAACGTATTCGTACCAAGATCCTAATACTGGTCAGATATATGAGCAAACGAAATATCTACCGTGGCAACAAGCGAATAATGCACCGCAGTCTTACACTATAGGTGGGAAAACTTACACTAGAAATAGCATCAAGAACGCTGCCGACGTAGCTACGGGTGATAAATTTGCTGATATCACACCAGCTAAGTGGCAATTAATTAATACTAAATTTGCGCAGAACTATGATAAGTTTCTGGCTGCCGCGCTTGCTTCAAAACAAGAGGGACGAGTTCGACAAATTCTCGAGACATCTAGTGGTACTGAAGAAGTTGAAAGGCTGATGGACCTTATTAGTCAAGACAGTGATGCAGTAGAACAAAACTGGTATCAAGCTATTGCGGCTGATATGGCGAACTTTAAAGATGCTCCGGGGTTTGCTCCCAATCTAACAAAGAAGGCTAAGAAGCAGGCACAACCCAGTGGCGGAATTGATGTATCCGCAATGGAAGCTGATTTAGCTGCACAATTCGGAAAGAGATAAAGATGGATATAAAAGCGTTCCGTAGTACATATCCCCAGTTCAATAAATACAGTGATGATGAGATTGTACAGTCTCTACAGAAAACTCATTTTCCTAAATACACTACAGCAGAAGTAGCTGAAACCATGGGGGTGGTGAGCTCGAGGTTTATTGATTACGAGAACCCTTACTCCCTTAAAGAAGGCGAGAAACCTGTACAAGGTCCGCCTACTATTGATACACACATCTCTAATGCTGCGGTTAAGTACGATCTGGATCCGCGTCTCATTAAGAGTGTAATACAAACGGAGTCTAACTTCGATCCGAAGGCCCAATCTCCCGTGGGCGCGCAGGGATTAATGCAACTTATGCCCGAGACTGCCAAGGAGATGGGAGTAACAGACCCGTTCGATCCCGCCCAAAACATCGATGGTGGAGCTAAGTATCTTCGCAAGATGCTAGATAGATACGATGGTGATATGAACAAAGCTCTCCAAGCCTATAATGCTGGTCCCGGTAACGTGGATAAGTATAATGGAAAGGTGCCCTTCGAAGAAACAAAGAACTACGTAACCAAGGTTCAACGATTCTTTTCGGAGCCCTACGCTCCTAAACAACCTATCAATCCCTACAGTGACCAATACAAAACTAGTATGAGCGACCTACTTCGTAGTCGCGAGTACCAAGATATGGCTCCTGAGGAACAACGTAACGCTAAACTATCTGTTATTAATGAGACTGTCGGTAGAGCATACAGTGATGCCCATCGAGACGGAGTGGTGAACCGTTTGCTCGAAGCTGTAACTAGCGCCGAACACAAGATGATCACAGATAGGATGCGCCAACAGGAACGGGAATTTGATCGTGCTAGACAGGAGAGCGAATATAACGAAGACCTAGCTCAATACCAAATCAACAAAGAGATCTTTACACAAGCTCTACGTACTTACGAAGTTAAGCAAGGCCCTGATGCGTTGCCTATTAATCCCGTAGCTCCAGTAATGCCGGGACACATGAAGGGACCTAGCGCCCAGTATAGTGTTGATCGTATTCTACCCGTACTTAAAGAAGGTTGGAAGTCTCTTCGAAAAGATGTAGTTGCTGGTGCCATGCAAGCAGGGGCGTTCTTCGAACGTAATCTCCAACAGCAAGAGCTAAACGGACTTAGGGAAGCAGGACTGGATCCAATCAAATTAAAATCTTATCGTGATAAACCCTTTGGTCCGGTAAGTGTATTCAAAGAAGACCTAGCATATTTTGAACAGCAGGCTGGTAGACCAGCTACTCGTCAAGAGATGGGATGGTTACGTGCGTCCCGACGATACCAAGACTCTCTGGATAGAGAGGCCCATCTAAAAGATGTAACAGCAACAACTAACAGAGCTCTTAAAGAAGATCCTAGATATACGACTACCGCTGGCTTCTTTGAAGACGTTATTCAAATGACCCCGCAAATCTTTATGGCAGTGACAGCTACTGCTGTGGGTGGTCCAGCAGCTAGTACTGCAGCTATCGGATCTATGATTGCTGGTTCTACCTTCACACGTCTTGTTGAAGAGGGTGTGGATGAAGATACAGCTATGACCGCTGGTCTTTGGAACATGATCACACAAGCTCCCATGGAGCAACTTGGTCTTACACCGATGCTAAAGCTGTTCCAAGTTCGACGTGGGTTTATTCACGCTGCTCGTAAGGTAGCCGTAGCTATGGGTACTGAGTTTGGTACGGAGTTTCTGCAGGCCCATCCTGATGCTCTTACCGCTTTGTGGGCTAAGAATCCAACGGCCGGTCAAGAAAAGCTACTTCAAGAGTACGCTGATAAGTTCATTGAGATCAGTGAGCAAGGCGCTTATGAAGGTCTAGTGGCTGCTGCGTTCCCCCTTATGGGTGGTGCTGTGACTCTAGCTAGAGGTGCCAAAGAAACTAGCTCGCGTAAGAAGGCCCAACGCGAACTCAATATGAACCTAGATAAAGAGCTAGCTAGTCTAGATAAAACTGAAGAGGAACTTAAGAAACAACTAGAGCAAGCTCCGGATAACAAAAGAATTCAGGCAACTTTAGATACGATTACTAAAGCGCGCGAAGGTATCGCCGATACTAAACGTGTCGTTAATGATCCTGTATTCGCACAAACATTGACACTAGAAGAGCACGCCGAGAAAGAGCAAGCTCGATATGATGCGGAATTTAAAGTTGGAGAGGAAGAAGCAACCGCCAAAGCCAAACAAGAAGCTGCCGCAGAAGCCGCTCCTGAAGAGCAAGTAGCCGAAGCTATACCGGAAGCTGCTCCCAAAAAGAAGAGCGAACCAGCGACCGCTAAAGAGAAACTAGCGGACATGGCTTGGAAGAAACAGACCATTAAGTACTGGAAAGAAAGTGGTCTGGATGTAAATGTACAAGCGGTAGACGACCTTATCGCTAAGTTTGAATCACTAGAGAAACTGAATAAGCCTCAGAAACAACGCCTTGCTTTTCTTAAGCGCCGCAAGAAAGAACTGGCGCGTATGGATAAAGAGAGTGCGGAATTTGTTAAGGCCATGACTCCTGGACCCGCTCCTGGTACAATAGGAGAGCTATATACTCCGGAAGGTCTAGTGATTAGTAATCAACAGCGTAACGTTGATATACCGGACGACCCGAATAAAGATGTACGTCCGGACAGAGTACGCTATACTAATCTTCGTCAACCCAAGGGCCAAAAGCTAACTAAAGAACAAGCTATGCGTGGTGGTCTTATCTTTACGCGCGTAGGTAACAGAGAGAATCGACTACACAATCTCGAAAATTCTAAGAACGCGGACCTAAGGATCATTCCGGATCCGCAGAACGTAGCCGAAGAGCAGCACAATCGGTATGCATATCTGCGTCAAGACGTTGACAGAATGGAGCAAGAGATTGCCAATGGTACGTGGGCATTCCAAGAGCTCTTTGATCGGGTGGCTGCTAATAGCCCCGACCTCGAGCTTAGGGTTGGAATCAAACATCACGACGATTTATCTCGTGGACTATTACGTACGAAATATCAGGCTAATGGTGATATCTCTCGACACATCTTGTCTCTTGATCTAGGTTATCATTATGGCGAGTTCGATGAGATGAGTTCTCCGGAAGTTACCATGGTGCACGAACTTGTACACGCGTTGCACTCTATGGCTATTGGAAAACTTAACTCTACAAAATACAAAGCGTATGCCAAGGATCTTAGTAAGATCTGGAAGAGTATAAATGCTAGGGATATGGCCCCGTTTCAAGAGCTAGTAATAGAGTACGAAGCGTACTTACAGAAGATCCCTGAGGTGGTAGAGTATTTTAACACCTTGCCTAACTACGAAAAGACTCGGCGTGCTGAGCTTCATAATCTTTTTGCGGCTTTAAAAGGTGCGCCTGAAGATTCTAAGATGTGGGATGAACTTATGGCTATGGCCCTTAGTTCCCCTCACGTTGCTGAGATGCTTAGTCAGATACCTTCCCGTAAAGCTGACGGAACTAAGCACGAATCTAAAACTGTACTCGGCCGTGTTATGGAAGTGCTGGCCGAGATGCTTGAAAATGTACTGGGTGTATCCCGGTCTGTAATGGATGATGTCCTTGATGTGCACAAGAAGTATGTTGGGGAGATTGCGAAGGATAAGCTAAGTTTTCCGAACGTACCCACTACCGTAACGGATACACTGGCTGTTGAAGAACAGCAACAAGCCTCTAAAAAGAGGCACCTATCTAAAGCCGATATAGACTTATTGGCGCGACGTAAAGAAGAACGTGGTGGTGTAGCTCCTGTAGATAAGTGGGCAGATGATAGAGAACCTAACCAAGAGGCTAGCGCTAGGGCTAAGCGTAACCTCGAACGTATGGCTCTAGCTGAAAAGGGGGCTAAACGTGGTCGTTGGAATACACGTAACGCTGTAGAGGGTCTTGTACATAGGACTCCGGCAGCCCTACAAAAGGAACTCGATAAGGCTGATGCTGAAATAGATAGACTGACACAACTGGGTCACAAGACTAGTGACCAACTTGTCTATTGGCAAGTCCGTAAAAACACCATCGAGACTATCCAAGAGACCCGCGCTATTCGCCAGAAACGTAAACAAGCGAAGGCCGAGAGAGCTATGAAGAAACAGGCCGGTACTACTAAGGCCCAACAACTAGCTTTCTTTAAGCGTGAATATAAACGTCTACGGAAAATGAACGCTCCTTATGAAGCGGTTGAATTTCACAAGACGCAAATAGTTAATCTTATAGGTGAAGACTTCTATAAGTGGAGTGGTGAGGTTCCTCTAATAAGTGAGACTGCTCGTGCTAAACTAGCTGCGCAGTTGGGATTCACCACGGAGAAGGCAGAAACTAAAGCAGCACCAGCGACTGCTCCTAAGGCTGAGTTAAAGCCTACACAAACCTTTAGTGCTGCACAAATAGAAAGCGCCATGGATGAAGCTGGCGTTGACAGGGATACTAAATATCGTGAGGTAGATATTAGCCCCGCTCTTTATTTGCAACTAACTACTGGATCCGATAGGCGTCTTAAGACAATACTCGAGACTAGTCCTGATACTATTAACCAGCGCGAGTTGGACACTAGTGGTGCGCCCTTACTAGTTATTGGTAAGGATGGTACAGTTACAGCGCATGATGGGCGACACAGAGCAGCTACGCACGTTAAGGATGGGGAAACCTCCATGCCTATTCTGCTACTTGGTAATGTTTACGCTAAAGAAGTTACGGCACAGAAGTTTGGTACTATGCAGCGGGACGCTGTCTTTACACCCGAGGTTAAAGTTCAACGTATTCCTACACCCACCGAAGTAGAAGCTGACCAAGCTCAAAAAGGTGTAGGTGATGAGGAAGCGTGGGCTGTTGCTGAAAGTCCCGAAGAAGCTAAGCGCCTATTCGACGCTATGAATGCAGAGATCGATAAAGCTCTCGCTAACAATGTACCTATCTCTACAGAGATGGTTGATGAACGATACTCTAAGGTACTGCTACAAGCGAAAACCTTTAATGCTATTACGGATGAAGAATATAACACGTCGCTAGAAAACATGGCGCGTGCGATGTCGATAGATACTGAGGAGTCTTTCCAAGCTCCTCCTCTAGGTGCAGATAACACCATTCAGAAACGTATGAATGATCTGTTTCCCGTTAAGGTAACCTTTGATGCGTACCACTCTAGGGATGAAGGTTATGTACCGTCTGGTTATATGTTTACGATCGCTGACAGGAATCATCCGGCATTTAGAAGTACATTTGCTGTTGAGAATCTTGAACCTTCTACGATCGAAAAGAAGTTCGAACAAATAAATACCCTCTACACCAAAGAGGACCGTCAAGCTGCGCCCGTACAATGGGGAGCACTAGATGATGGATCCAATGTTACGTACATCGAAAGCATTCCTGATGAGGAACTTAATCAGGTCGCTGTAAAATTGGAACACGTTGGAAGTCATGGACAAACTATCGAGAATCCTGGCAGTCCCAGTGTTACAGTTCCCTTGGGTGCCAAGAAGACTATCGTATCGTGGACCTATGCGGAAAAGGGAGGAAAACCTACATATGATCGTGACTTAGATGATACTGGAAAATCTAAAAAGGATACCAAGAAGACGTTTAGTCTAGCTATTGGTGCATTCAATAAGATTAAAGAACTACTAACAAGACAAGTCATAGAGGAGAATCTTAAAGCTCGAAAGCCGCACGTCATCCATTTCCTTACGACTCCCGGTGATAATAAAAAGACGAGATTATACGATAACCAATCGAAGAGAATGGCTAAGGTATTAGGATGGAAGCGTGCAGTAAATGAAGATGGATTTTTTCTAGTTGAACCTGATCCCGTTATTACAGATGAAGATATCGAGAGGGTGAACGAGTCTAGGACGAGTGAGTATGATGATTATGACTCGCCCCTACTAGAACAGTTGACTCTAGAAAAGGCCCAACAAACTATTGCGAACGAAGTTATTGCGGCTAAGAGTAGGCCTGGACAACGTGCGTATCTCATAGAAGGGAATGATCAGTTTCTGTATCAGTCTGAAGCTGATGGGGAATACTATTATGATTTAAGTATTCTACAATCTGGACGGACTGTTGAGGTATTCGGTCATCACATGCACTATGGGGATCGAACTAAGTTAGAAACTCACGAACTTACGCCGACTCTATTTGAAGAACTAGCTCAAAAGATCTCTAATGGTATAGTGTTAGAGGATGATCTTCTGGTTTCACCTCAGGAAGCCGCAGATCCTGCGGAGACTGTTGACAGGTGGAGAGACGCGTTTGCGGAAATGGAAGAGCAACTGGAACAAGAAGAAGGAGACGTTGATCCCAACGATGCTCTTGATTCTCTTGAAGATTACTTTGCGTCTAAGGAACACCGCTTTAGTGATCCACAAATGCAAGAGGATGTCGATAAGTATCGAGAGGGTGTACACGCACCTACTGTTGTCGAGAAAATCATGGAGGCTGGTAAACATTTAGTAGCACAGGTACGGGAATTCGAGCACCTTAAACGTGCTGAGTACGGAGATGTGCAATCTAAACTGCGGCAGTTACGTAAGGGCCAACAGATGGCGGCTCAGAAGGCCGTGGAGATTCTTAATAACGTTATTGGAGATCTTAATCGAGATCAATATAAGAACTTAGAAAGCCTAGCGTTCCTTATGGATATGCGCGAGCAAGTTCTTATTAATCAAGACAAGGTAGCCAAGGGCGCAGATATAGATGAGTTACCCGCTAATCCTTTTGGGTGGTCTGATCAAAGAATCCTAGATGAGTGTGGCGCAGTCTTTAATATTGTGAAGAGTGACCCTAAACTGTGGACAGCGTGGACGGCTAGGCAGAACGCTTGGTTTAAATTACGTAAGACCTATAATGATTCCATGTCTGCGGTCGGGTTTAATGTAGCTGCCCGACTACAGCGAGCCTACTATTTCCGTCACCAAGTCATGGACATCCTAGATGCCAAGAGACGGTTTCATGGCGTTAAGGGATCAAAGGGATTGGCAGTTCCTACTAGTCGATCGCACCTTAAGAAACGTGGCGATAAAAAGGGATTACCTATTAGTCTAAACTACATCCAAACTGAGTTCGAAGTTATGTCTCAGATGGTGTACGATACGCAAATAGCTGATACTCTGCAGTACGTCATGGAAAATTACGGTAGTGAGGATCCACTAAAAGGTTATAAGCTGTTTAGAAATAGAGAAGATAACATATTCTATATGGCGCACACTGTGCCGGGATGGATCGCTAACAAAGCCTTTGAAAAGGGGCTAACTAAAATGGAGGTGCCTACTGAAAAAATAGGTAAGGCTCTGGCATTTGGTGGTAAGTATGCTGGATACTATCTACCTGAAAAACTAGCCGACACGCTAGAAACAGCCATGGATAATCAGGCTAAGACTCCGTTAGGTAAGTTAATGAGTACTATCCAGAAGGGGTGGAAAGCTTATCAGTTACTAGCTCCGCACCGCTTCATTAAGTACAACCTACGAAACTTAACGGGTGATGCCGAGGCTATCTTTGTGGGTAATCCCAAGGTATTTATGCACGTACCAGAAGCCATTAGAGATCTATATCAGTGGCGTAAAAGTGGGCAAGCACCTACTGGCGACCTTAAGATATTCTTCGATCTAGGTGGGATACAAAGTACCTTCCAAGCGCAGGATATTTATGAGGCCGTTAACACTCCCGAATTTAGGGAACAGATGGGTAAGTCTAGCTTTAGTGCTAACCCTATTTCGTGGGTTAATAGATACTTTGAGGCTGCTAGAACAGGTAGTGATCTACGTGAGTGGACTCTAAGGTACGCGGCATTCAAGCGATACAAAAAGGAAATGAACCAGAACAATGGACTTCCTTTTAGCTATGACGCGTCGTATCCCGAGGAGATACAAGCTATACAAGATGTGGACGAACGTGCGTTCACTATGGCTAACGATCTTCTTGGTGCTTACGATAGAATCAGTCAGGGTGGTGAATGGTTACGTAGATATCTAATTCCGTTTTGGAGTTTCCAAGAGGTGAACTTTACCCGCTCTAAAACGATGTTTAGAAACGCGTTGTATAATGATGACATCAAGATGCACATAGGTAGAAAACTAGGGGCTAAGGGTGGGATCATAGCGTTGAAACTAGGTGCGCTAGGTCTGAAGTTTATGTTTGCTAGCGCGCTAATGCAAGTATGGAATGAGTCATTTTTCGAAGACGAAGAAGATAGGTTGCCCGAAGAGATGCGATCTAGAAGCCACATCATTCTAGGTAAGTGGGGTGGAGAGGATACACAAGTCCTTTACTTTCCTCGTATCGGGGTAGCCGGTGATCTTCTTGAGTGGGGAGGGATAGAAACTCTTCCCAGTGATGTTCGTGACATCGCAAAGATAATGTATGGAGAAAAGACTTGGGAACAACAGAGGAAGGATATCTATAAGATATTCGGTAAGTACGATTACGGTAAAGAGAACCTGAAACGAATTATAAATAAGGTTGCTCAGAGTGCTGGACCGGCTATTAAGATTCCGACTGAGGCTGTCCTTGGCGAGAAGATGTTCCCTAGTATTTACAATCGGCAACCCATAACGGACTACGGTAAGTGGATAGCAGATCAAGTAGGACCGTGGGCCACAACGATGTATAACAAAGCTACTGGGCGTCCTATGAAACCTGTGTGGCTCAAACAATCCGTGCTAAAGAACTTTGCGTATAGTGATGATAAAGATAGGCTAGGGTGGTTAGCGGTGCAACAAGAAATTGCACGTTATCAGGAAGAGAACAAGCTAGATACCAAGGGGTTCATGGTAACGGAGGCCGGAACGGCTCTTTATAATATGGGCCTTGGTTGGAGGTATGGAGATGCGGAAGCTTTCTCTAAGTATCTAGCTGAGTATGTTCTGTTAAGTTCTGAACAACTGAAGGACGTTAGTTTCGACCGCATGATTCGAGCCCAGTGGGAGAAGCTAGCTCCAGGTGCATCGCTAAACGAAACGCACAGGCAACTCTTCTTTGCGAAACTGTGGTCCACAGAACGTGGTGTTAAGCAGTGGGATAGTGCCATGAAATACTATGCTGAAATATCTAGAGGCGTTCAATTTATACGCAAGGGAAGGGAACAATAACTATGACCCCTGAACAAATAGAAGCTCACATCGTAGAGACTAAGCAACTGTTAGGAAAGATAGATGTTAAACTCACTATGCTTTGTGAGAGAGTACGACACACGGATAAAAAGGTGGAGGCGCTCCCTTGTGAGACACACACCAAAGTAATGATGGAAGAAGTTAATAAGAGAGTACCTTGGAAAATATTTATGGGAATAATGTCAATAGTTCTAGGTGTAATTCTAGCTAGTTTTGCATACACTACATCTGTACACGACGCCGTGCACGCCCATAAAGAAGATAGGGTGCACTTCTACAGTATTGATAACTCTACAGGAGGTGACCATAATGCCATACGGTAAAGCTGGTGGATACACTAAGAAAGGTAAAAAGAAGCGGGAAAAGGATATGAAAGATGCAGGAGATTGGCTGAAACCTAAGAAGGGTATGAAGATGGGAACCGGTCTCTATAGGAAATAGTTAAAAAGTAGCGCCCCTTTCGGGGCGCTCTTTAACTTACCTCCCCTTTCTAATTCGTTCGTGGTCGATAGGTGGTGTAGGCCAATTAAACTTTAGAATATAAAAGGCTATGCAGTTCTTTTCACAACAATCCTTTCCGTTAAGGTCACATTCCGTTCTGTGTTGTAGCTTACGAGAGTGGTTGCACGTGTTCTGGATTTTGATGAACATCGCACTTTGTTCTTGGTGCTTCTTACTCTTATTTAATAATCGTTTCAAAAAGTTCATCATCGCTGTAATCATCACCTCTTTCTAGATAAGCTGTAACACATCGTTTTAAGATAAGATACCCGATAAGATCTAGTTCTGTATCCTCTTGCCCGTATTCACGTCCGTTCATAATACGATTTAGTTTATCGTCTATGCGTACATTCAACTGATCCTCGGGCGATAGCGGGGAAAAGATATTACAAGGAGTGCACACAGAGTTACCATACGACTCATTTTTATCTAACAGCATATTAGATATGTTCGCGCATTCAGCTTTTATCAATTCGCGCATGCGTTCTTTCCCATCTTTCTTCTTAATCATCATCTTCGGCATCATCCATTACCTCCCATCCTAAGTAATAGTCTACAATCATATCCACATACATATGCTTAATTACAACTTCCCTAGATTGAACACGCCCCTGTTGCGCAAGCCACATCTCCTTCATCGCTTTCCCTTGACGCGTTTTCAACCAACGTACTTGTAATGGCTGCGTCTGTAAGCGGTGTAATGATTTGTCCGTCACGTGATCCCTCCCTGTACACTGTAACCCCCTTTAAATCATCCATAGATTCTAGTAGAACGTCGCTTAAATCATTTACGTCATAGTCGTTAGGTACTACGATAGTCTTGCTAACAGCGCCGTCTGTGTACTTCTGAACGGCTATCTGCATGTTAATGTGATCTTCTGGTGAGAGATCTGTAGAGTCAACATACCAGTCTTCGTCCTTAGCTTCCTCGTAGAGCGGATGGATATAAATACGTTCGGACACCCTATCCTTCCGGATATAACCCTTGTACATAAGAGGTTCTATCCCGCTAGTAACCTCTGCAATAAGGCTAATAGTCCCGGTAGGAGCCATAGCCATTGTAGTAACATTACGTACACCATGCTTACGAATGGATTGGCGCATGGATGGGGGAAGACTACGTATGAAAGACGATTTACAGTAGTTCGTAGAGTCGAACGCGGGGAAAGACCCCTTTTCTGTAGCCAACTTAATAGATTCATCATAACAAATGTTCCTTGTAAATTTAGTAATACGCTCCATAAAATCCAAGGCTTGTCTGGATCCATACCGCATCTTCATAGCGAATAGCATATCAGATACACCCATAAACCCAAGCCCGATCCTTCGTCCTCGAAGGGCGTTCTGTTTTATAGGAGCGAGAGTATACTTATTGAGGTCAATACAGCTATCAAGAAAGCGTACCGCCAAACGAATGACCCCTTCCATTTTACTCCATTGGAAACGACTAGAACTAACGAAATTACTGAGCACCAAACTGCCAAGATCACAGACACCATACTCCTCCAAGCATGCTTCTCCACAAGGGTTAGTACCAACGATTGGAGCAAAGTACCAAGAGTTATTGCTCCGTAAATTAGTCATGTTTAAAAGACCTGGGTCTCCATTCTTATGCATCCCGTTGATAATTCGCTGCCATAGATCTCCACTCGCAATTCGCCTCGACTCCAACTGGTTGAAATGTAGGGGCCAATCCGCTTGTGCGCGAACCGCATCCAGAAATTGTCTATTAATTCCAACCGAAATGTTGAAGTACGAAATAGCACCATCTGTTGATTTAGCGTCAATGAACCCCTCAATTTCAGGGTGTGATACTTCGCACAACCCAAGACTTGCAGCACGACGTTGTCCGCCACTCTCGATGGTGGATGCAATTCCGTCAACGGCGCGCATAAATGATACCAATCCAGAAGATTCTCCTCCAGCTCCCTTAATGGGCCAGCCAATCGGTCGAAGGGTAGAAAAGTTAATACCGATTCCTCCTCCCTCTCCCCATAATATGAGGGCATTTTTAAAAAGTTCTCCAATCTCTTCACGACTATCTCCTATCGGTAAACAGTAGCAATTAAAAAGACTTCCTCGAGAACGACCAACGTTACGAAGGATGCGACCTCCGGGGATAAAAAGGAGATCGTTAATAGCGGATGCAAAAGCTTCTCCATATTCTGCATCTCCTACACCGAAGCCAACCCTTTTGGCGAGTTGGCTCCATTGGGATTCATCGTCATAGTAGTATCGCTTAGTAGCGATCTCCTGTGCTTTATCGGATAATTTCAATTAGTGCTCCTTTAACCATGAATGGGTTTGTTGTTTATTAAAGCAAGCAACATTACAATCCACACACGTAATGCTGTGATGCCATTTAGACGGACACTTAATAATTTTGGAAGGAACAACAAACGGATATTGTTCGTCGTTACCAAAGAAGTGAGTTGACCACCCCCTATCTACTAGCATATCTATTTCTTCTTGGGTATTGCTAGGATCCACAGATGCAGTTATGTATACATTGTGCATACGGAAAAGGGTGAACTCAATGATACTACGGAGGGCTTTGTTTCTCCACGCTCTTGTTGGTGCCCAGAAGTCTGTCTGCGGGCAAGCCTTAGCAATCTCAGCGATAAGAAACACATCGGAACTTACACTAAACGGTTCCCCTCTCGTGCAGAACCTGAACCTTTTGGTAGATAGCCGTTTCCGATATAATTCCTTTTTAAATTGCTCAGAAGTGAGGGCATCCCAATAAGCGTCGTTCTTGTGATCTCGCTTATCTAATCCGATATTCATGGTATAGAATTTATTATTGTAACACCTCTCGGAACAGAACTCAGTCGAAAATTTACAGGTTGAACGCCCCCTATCGAGGGCGAACATCCCAATATCTTTACAGTGTCTAATCAATGTTATCTCTCCCAACTTTGGAGTTCAGCCATAGGTACAATACGTACGGGGATACGTTTCAGTAAGGCGCGATAGACCTCTTCTTTAATTCCGTACGAGTCTTTCCATCCGTTTAGAGACAGCACCCACACCTCGTCACACGCATCCAACCACGCGAAGTCTTGCTCTAACCAGAACTCATATCCACGAGGAGGAGATATAAATTTATTAATAGGATGGTTGTGGGCGATTGGACTGTGCACAATATACCCATGCTTCATCATGATAGCGGCTGCCTTACTGGCTATCTCGAAACGCTCCTTCCTAACGGCCTCATCTTCATGGTCATATGGACTTGCTAAATAGACCTTAGTTTTCATCGTTGTTTATATCCTTTCTTGTAAGTTAGATATAATTCACGAGAACCTCTTACCCATACCTGTTGGCGTGTATAGAACTGCTTCTTGGATTTGTTATCTACAACAATCCATCTATAGCACTCATGGGTTTGGACATTATACCTATCCCTTAGAGGCTGCATCTTCCACTGCTTTTGCGTGTGCCCTGCGTGCTTTCGCAAACGCTTTGCTAAGCTTCCTCGCACGTTGGCTCTCCTCCCTTACGTCTCTTTTTAGTTTATCAATGTCCCTAACATCGTACCATTTAAAACCCCACCGTTCAGCCCACTCCCAATACCGCATTTTAGCACCACGATAAAGTTTATTATTAGGTTTCTCAAATACAATGCGAAGGTCCATATCCGGGTTAGACTTCTTAATTGCTCGCATCTTCTTACGAGTTGGGCTATCGAGTTTACCTTTGTACTCTATGAAGATTTTTTCATGTGCACTTATCGGTATAGTAAAATCTACGATGTACTTTTGTGGATCATACTGATACTTACAATGGTCTGTCTCGTAGCTGAAGTTAAGGCGAGCCTTTTGAAGATTCGCAGCGTAGCGCACTTCACCCATGCTTCTATATCCCATAGTTTGGGCAAAGATACGAGCTAGCTTACGCGTCTTCTTAGTCCTCTCATCGAAGCGAAATGCTAGACAAGCCTCCGAGCAGTCCTCCTGCTTAGGATGCTTTGGGTTGTACTTCTTACCACACTTTTTACAAGTTTTCAATATTCATACCTCTTTCCTAGAGCTTTTACCTCAGCATAATACAGACTTTCAAGTAACCACACCAATCTGGATGATAAAGAAAAGGTTTGCCGTCATCATCGAGTAACTCTAACATAATCATTCGATACTTATCATCCCACACAACCCCCTCGGGTTTCTTACCCTTGGGGTTAGACCACATATCAGAATGTTTTTCATAGTATTTGTAATGATTATTAATACGCTCTAGACTCTTTTCACACATTTCTAAGTTGTGCCAAACCCTATCTAGTATCTCGGTACATTCCTCCGTACCGAAACTATTTCCAGTTTGATAGTTAACTTCTATAGTGTAGTGCATTTTACCCCCACTGATCTGCCATTGCGTCTGCGATACCTTGGTAAGTTAGTGACCGTAACTTACCTCTATCTTTCGAAGGAGCCATGCGGTGGATCCGGTTATCGCGACCATTGACTATGTTTGTAGGTTGTAGAGGGGCTAGGCCATCAAGCCATAGCCCCGTCTTTTTAGTTTCACCATGTCCAAATTGCCAAGGTTGAATATACTGCGTTGCTTTGCCAAGCATTGATTGAGTTGATAGAACACCAACAGGGTTCTCAATACAGACTTTAGGTATACCACAATTCCACAGACGCTCTACAAAATGGATTGCATCTATTCTGTCTTGTGTATTAGCGTACCATCTATTGCCACTAACACAGAGTGCTGTACATGGTGGATGGGCTATCATAAGATCCCAACTAAATTTATTCAGTATTGAGAAAACGTCCGCTTGAAAGTGATGTATCCCTTGCTCAGTAGGAAGTAAGTCACAACTCCACGCTCTGTGTCCTTTCTTTCTAAAAGCTTCTCGGACCCTTCCGCTATATTCGCAAGCAACTAATACATTCATATTACGGTTCCAGTTTCTGTTGAAATTGATTGCAGTAATCCGCAGCGTCACACCATCCACATCGACGCCATTCGTTTGCAGTTTCTTCACGAATGAGGGCGTCTTTCCATTTAGCTGGTTCCTTTTTCTTACACGCGTTCATGTAAGCCTCGGCCCTAGATTTAATAGGAAAGGTCTTATTAGCTTTCTTTAATGACGGTGTACGAAATAGCTTATAGATGGTAGCGTTTGCCCATCGCTCTTCCTTAGTACAAAGAGGAAGCTTGTCATCCGGAAGGTGCTGGGTAGATTTCCACAATCGTACTTTATCCGTTATCCATGCCTCCTGTTTAGTCCTATCCCATCTTGGAATGGTAATAGTGAAGAGTTGACTTTTTGGATACCCCGACTGCCATGTATCTCCCCTGTTCCAATCCGATATCGAAGCATAAATTTTTAAATTCTTGATCTCGATACCATCTTTGTAGAGCATCCAATCGTAGGCGTTTAGCTGCGCTTCCCACTCGCTATAGTCTCCTTTTAAAATCTTATAGACCTTAGTAGTTTTAATATCGTACAGGTCTTCCATATTGTACATAGCATCAAATCTACCAGAAACACGAAGCCCTTCAATTACAGTACACAACCTCCTTTCTATCATCCACTTACCAGACACAAGGTTCTCTTGTCTAAGGTATTTCTGTAGTTGATCGTGAACACCGTTACCTTTAAGCGCGGCAATAATTTGATCCATGCTATCTTTATTTACGCGCTTGCGATAACGATTCGTTAGGTGATTGATTCTTGGGGAACGAAGTAGCTCGGTTACACTGAGATCATTACCAAGTCTACTATATGTATTATTGTTATACCACTTTAGAATATCTTTTTCAATCTGGTCGATTAGTCTACCTCCCCAGTTTGTATCCGCTTAAGGTCAGCAGTAGTAAAGAAGTCTACAGCTTTCTTTAGGATACGCCTTTTGATGTTCCACACTGCAGCCCTACTTGTACCCATTGAAACACTACATGACTGTAGGGATTCCGTACCAGTATACATAGTTCTATCAAACACCTCCTTCTGCGCGCGTGTTAGTGTATCCCTGAAATCACTAATCCTGGTACGTATTACCATAACGTCTTCATCTACAATCATCTTATCTTCAGGACTATCTATCTTAATAGATTCAATATCTACTGGGTTGTATGTTCCTAAGATAAGTTCTAGATCAGGTACAGTTACATCGAACTCATCAGCTAATTCCGATAGTGATGAGCCAGACTCCTTGTACTTAGAATAGATAGTAGTTAGATTATTAAAGATAGTACGTTGGCTCTTTGTTTTATAGAGCCGCAGCGCCCCTGTATTATCTTTAATGTAACGCATTATAGCAACACGAACACAAAAGCCAAGAAAAGTAGGGAAAGAACCACGCTCTTTCTTATAGCTCTTTACACATTTCACTAACGCCATGTTACCTTCTTGGATTAAATCCATAATATCAAAGGAAGGCCACAAGTTAGCATGCTCACTGGCGATCTTAGCTACTAGTTTAAGATTACCGTGAATAAGTGAATCATACTCTTGCTCTATTGTTTCGTAATGCTGTGTGCTGTTAGCGTGCGAATACGTTGGGTACTTCTGTATAGATCGCATGTACGTCTGATAGCTATCCATTTACAACCCTCAACTTTCCATCACTCGCAGGGAGAATAATTTTATTGTGAACTTCAAAATCACCAGTTACTTCATCGTGATCGACAAAAGCAAAGCCCCAGTTCCAATCATTGATAGGTTGATAAGGTTCACTTAATTGTCCTAGAGTGCCTACCGTCCACGCACCTTCGTGTTTACCATCAAGTTTCTTTACTAGGGTGTAATCACTTTTATGGTGGTGTCCAGCGATGACGTTGGTTTTAGATCGAGTATAGTAAAGGCGGGCGAGGTTGATGGCCCCAAAGGACACTTTTTTCTCGTGTCCATGTAGAACATAAAGCTTGCCCAATCGCAACGGTGCTTTACCGGCACACATCCGATCGATATTAGATACATAAGTAATTCTTCGTTTCTTGAGTCCAAGCACATCTTGAATACCATTTCGGTATGCCAAGTCTTCATTCTTTTCAATGTTGTATTTGTGTAGCCTTTGTTCATGATTTCCCTCAAGATAAATAATGTCTCGACGATAGAAGCGTTGCTTAAGTTTCTTGAGTTCTTGCCGACACTCCATAACCTCTTCTTCGAAACTCATTCGCACTGCGTTCTTCCAAAAAGAAATCTTGTGAAAATCTACAAAGTCTCCACCAAGAATAACTTGGTTTACGCGAGGCTTTAGACTAAGGAGATAATCCAGCGCCAGTTCATACGCAGGCTTATTATGAAATGGACAATGGACATCGTATATTAGTGCTGTTCTAATCAATATTATTATCCCTTCTTAATAGATTTAGAGTACGAACGAAGAACAGTACCGTTCTCATCCACCAATAGTCTAACTTCTGCTACAGCGCGTCGTCTCGCCGCGTTATAGGTACGTTGATATTCCTGACGTTCCGATCTCTTTCGAGCATAGTAGGCGAGTTGCTTCTTAATGATCTCCTCTTTATTAGCTTGGTATCTTTCCCGTCGTTTCTGCTGCTCATCTGATAATCTTGCCATAAATATCTCCTTTAGTGTGTGAGTGGAGCCGGTGCGAGGAATCGAACCCCGATAAGCGGTTTACAAGACCGCAGCCCTACCGTTAGACTACACCGGCTATTGGGATGGAAGGGGCGCTAGGATTTGAACCTAGGTCACGTGGGCCAAGGCCACGCGCACTAACCTACTGTGCTACACCCCTAATAGTTACTTACTTAGATTAATAGGTGGATTAGGTCTGCCAAAATAAAGAACGGCAAATGTTCCTGCAGTCGGATCTACTACTGCGGGGTCATCAGACCACGCTATAGCAGACGGTGCGAAGTCAATCCCCTCTGCTACGATACGTGCATCAACCCCTATCAAGTGTCTTCCCGGCCTCGATAGGATAATATAGCACGATACATCTGTACCCTCCCACACGACTTCCATGTTACCCTTATTCATATCGGCACGATAAACACGATAGGTAATAGTCTCGGTTTCGTTAATAGATACAGGAGGATCATCGCAACAGTAGGCCGTTACTGGATCCCATTTAACTGTCACTCCATTTGCTGTGTGCCATTGGTCAACAGCCAAAGCAGGGGCAGCTAACATCATTACTCCTAAAAGTATAGCTGTTAGTTTCTTAAACACGTTACACCTCCCAATTAATAGTTGTGGTATTATGATTAAGATCTATGAATACAGCGTAACCATAGTCCTCAATCTTTTCCACAATGTGTCCTGGAAGAACCATGTTAAGTGTGAGTTCTGTCTTACCGATAGTCGCGTCTGAGCGAATGTTATCTCCTAACTGACGCATCTTAGCGGGTACTTCCGATAGTTTACGGGCTTCTGATGCCTTTGGAAAAGCCATTGATATTAGTCCTCCTCCCAGTCTTCGACCCACTCGATTTCACCAGCGTCGGGTCGTAATGTTTTACGTTCCTTTTTAAGAGCCTCTACCTCGTCGTACAGTTTTGCTCTACGATCAGTTAGAGCATTAATATCTCGTTGGTCTTGTAGTGCGGACTCCATCCGATTAGCCATGCTTTGTACTTCCTCAATAAGCCCTAGAAAGGACGCGAAGTTACGTGTTTCGTAACACGATCGCAGTTCTTCTAGGACTTGACAAAGGGTACGATTAGGATACACTGTAGACACCTCCTTTAGTTGTGGAGGCGGGGGCGGGATTCGAACCCGCGTGGTGAGCGTATGAGACTCATGAGTAACCACTACTCTACCCCGCACTAATTGGTAGCCGCCCCGAGATTCGAACTCGGAAAACCGTGGGTCTAAGCCACGTATGTATACCAGTTTCCATCAGACGGCCATGCTATTGTGGTGGGAGCCAAGGGAGTCGAACCCTTAATCCCTTATCGGGCCTCGCGGTTTAAACACGAGATGTATACCATTCCAACAGACTCCCATTAACCCTTAATCGTCCTCATCGTCTCCCGGAATTTCATCCGTAGTATTAGCGAACTGAAAGGCTCCTGTCTCGTCTACGTAGTGCTGGATAAGATCGGCTACGCCTGCGGCGTCTTGGATATAGTCGAAGGGTTCCTGATCTGTACCAATAGATCCCAAGATGTCAATAGCTATCTTGAGATTAGTAAGTCGAGGATTTTCGACCATAGCTACAGCACCTGATCCTCCAGTGGCACCTCCGGCCGCAGGAATACCCTCTCCCTTAAAACCAACAGGGTTCCAGTATTGGCCGTTCTTTTTCATCTCTACATCAACAATCTCTCCCGGTATAAGTCCTTCCACTTGTCCTAACAGTTCTTTATTATTACCAAAGAACTTGGTTGTGTAATCTTGCCCATCCAACTTGCCCCCAACAGCTACACCGTGTACGTGGCACATCTTATAGGGTTTGTTAGATTTGGCGCTAGTTTGTTCCTTAACTTCGTAACGATCGAACTTAATTTTCAATGTGCTACCTCCCCAAGGGTTTAAATTAAATGGTACTGAATGATTGACTCCTTCACTGCGGCCAGACACAGCTGGAGATATACCAAACATGGAGTCGCGGTAACGGTACAACCTCCATTTTTTCCGCGCTGACCACGGCATCTTTTGAAAGACGCCATCTCTAAAGCCGTTTCTGTTCTTGTGCATCACTCCCTCCGTAGATTAATATAGTACAGGTTTATGGTTTTGTACACGTTGCCACTGATAGCGGGCTTCGTGCTGCTCGTTTGGTGGTCGCTGGATGAGGTCCCATTAATTTTACTAATAAGTCGTCCCATTCAGTTGGTGCACGATGTCGAAAGAATCGAGCCAGATCACAAATAGCATGTAAGTATACGTTCACGTGCGGAAGCCACCCGTGTTCCCATATCCAGTTGAGCTTAGATTTACCAGATGGACACTCGTCAAAATCTATATCAAGCATAATCTCCATGTGTTTATACAGAAGTTTATATACCTCGCGTTCAGTTGTCTTTAGTACCCCTGCCGTGTAGCTGACCACTCGTTTAGTATCATAGGTCCCTTGCCCAACACCTCGTGCAAACAAATCAAATGCGTGTTGTGTTTCTTCTGCCTCTTGCATATACAAGGTCTCTCTGAGATCGTGGTTCTCCAGAATAATTCTATCGGCAGTCTCTTGCTTAATGTACCTCTCCCCGTTTATTTCAACGTAGTGTCCCTCCCAATATTCTTGACAATCTGGTCGAGTCCGTAAGTCAGTATACCTAACAGGCTCATCAACAACATGATCATCATATCGGGTGATATTCAGTCTGACTTCCATAATTTTCTCCTATTTCTGTTTCACCTTCTAAATTAACGATCCAATTAATGCCCCAATATTGCCTAATGTATTTAGGTAAATCACTAAACACTTGTAAACAAAGCTTGGCTAGGTCGTTCTTTTCGCTTTCAAGATAATCAAACACGATAGAATCGTGCACAGTTAGAATCATTTTAGATTTAAATTTTCGGCGACGCATTTTCTTTCGTATAATTACAGCGGCTAACGGAAGGATGTCACCTCCTGCCATACCTTGCACCGGATAGTTCTTAATCTCCCGTTCATTATACTTACCTCCCCAACCAGTCGGTTTAAATAGGAAGCGTCTACCAGTAGGCAACACAAATGTACCATCGCCCTGTATAACGTGCTTGATGTTTCTCTTGTGCCATCTCTCAAGTCCAGCATATTTCTTAAAGAAGGACCGGATAATTTGCCCCCACTTCTTAAGATCGAAGGACGGCATGTTCGGATCTTTGAAGAATCCGTATTCAGTTCCACCGTAAATCATACGAAAGTTAAACGTCTTTGCGTGATTCCTGTTACGCTTGGAATGTGGATCCGATTTAGATATAAACGGTAGCTTCATAAGATCTGTACAAGCCTTAACGTGCTGGTCAATCCCACTATTAATTTCGTGGATCATAGTTTGGTCATGACTTAGCTGTGCTGGTACACGCCACTCAATCTGGCTAAGATCCGCGTTCATTATCCCATCGAGTGTCGGAATGATACACCGCTTAATTGGACTTGTGTTACCTCTTGGTAGATTCTGGCTGTTAGGATCTGAACTTGATAGCCTACCCGTTGCCGTAACAGTTTGATTGTAGTTGGTGTGTAGCCTCCCGTCCATCGCTACCTTGTTGTTAAGGCCCGTCCCTGTCTCATCATTAGCAAACGTAGTTCGTACCTTATATATTGCTGATCGTTTAAGGAGCAGCTTAATAACAGCCTTCTGTGCATGGGTATGAGTCTTTAACTGCGAGAGAGTACCCTTATCAACAGCCCAAAACGGCTTCTCATCCGTGTGTTTCTTAGTCTTGCTTTTAGGTAGCGGCTTAAAGCCCATGCCATCAAGTTTGTAAGGCACCTCCCGGAACACCATCCGTATAACCTTCGTATCCTTGTGGTCGATCCACTTATTTTTAATTACCTTACGACCGTCTTTGTAGGTAAAGATATACGGAGATTTAGTCTTGATGTTCT
>Ga0180437_10001256_pt1 | contig 43691 bp, 30 predicted proteins | sample SS_ome_4_FD_132410 | JGI IMG/M metagenome (GOLD analysis project Ga0180437, IMG submission 132410) | Hypersaline lake sediment archaeal communities from the Salton Sea, California, USA - SS_3_D_1 metaG | ecosystem: Environmental > Aquatic > Non-marine Saline and Alkaline > Hypersaline >... | reverse complement strand
TAAGGCCTGGGCGAATACCGACGATGATGCTAATGGGATGGACGACGATGATCTGATCACCGCCCGTATCAACGGCGAGGGATTTGAGGACATAGTCCCGGGATCTCTGCTCATGTCGTACGGGACTTGCGAGGACGCTCCTTCGGATACGATTACTCCCTATTTTGAAGAATTGGGTGGAATTTCCTATGTCGGTAGGTTTAAAAAATCCGAGGCGATAGCCCTTATCGAGGAGCCCCGACGCGGTGACATGCATCCCATCCGTGTCACCGGCCGGCTCGAGGGCGGCGGAACATTCTGCCTCTCCTATATGATCCTCATTGTCGGCAAGAAATCCGGGGAAGGACCGTTGACCCTGGTCATTCGGCCCAAGAATTGGAACATGGCGTGGCTCGAAAGCGACGAGGAAGGCGAAGTGACGGCCCGCATCAAAGGAGAGGATTTCGAAAAGATCGCCCCAGGGACCATTCAGCTTGTCGGACCCGGGGGGGCCATCTCTCCCCAGACAACCGAATTCGCCGGGTTTGCGTTTATGGCCAAATTCAAGCAGAGTGTTGCCATCGGTCTGATTCCGAATCCGCCCACCCAAAACAGCTATGTATTGAGCATCACGGGAGCGCTTACAGACGGCACTCCGCTTCCCTCCACGATGACATTCAGCGTGAATGTAAAAGCGAAAAAGTAGAAGTAAAGACAGACGCTAACTACGGGCGCCGCGGAGGATGTTGCGGTTGCCGTCCGTCCAGTTATCCCGGTACCAGCTGCAGAGCTCGAAGGTGTCGTTCAGGGAATCCATCTTCGCCTTCATGCTGCCGCGCATCCGATCGGAGGCCACCTTGTGGGCCGGGTCTTCGATCAGGTTCCTTGTCTGGAGGGGGTCGCTGATGTTGTCGAACAGCAGCTCGGAGCCGTCGGTGCGGTAACGCGCGTAGGTGTAGCGCTTGTCCCGCAGGCCTCTCCATTCGAAGCCGTCCACCCAGAGATAGGTGTGCCCCATCCCCTGGAGGAGCGCGGCCTCCGGCTCGGGACCTCTCATCCCCCGGGCCAGCGGGCTTAAATCCATGCCTTCCACCTCCTCCGGGATGGGGAGCCCCATCAACCCCAGCACCGTAGGCATGATATCCGGCGTGCCCAGGCAGGCATCGGAAACTTGACCTCGAGGAATGACTCCCGGCCAGCGCATGAGGTAGGGGACGCGGACCGCCTCCTCGTAAAATGTCATCTTCTGCACCCGGCCGTGGGCCCCGAACATCTCGCCGTGGTCCGAACTGAATACGATGAGGGTGTGATCCGCGATCCCGGCCGCCTCGACGGCCTCCAACAGGCGGCCTATGTTCCAATCCAGGTTGGCGTTCATGGCGTAGTAGACACGCTGGAACTCGGGGATATTAGGCTTGTAGTATTCCAGCCAGCGCTCGGGATCGGTGAAACGATCCATATAGGGATCGGGGGTGTCGGACCAGGTCTGGGGTAGAGAGAAAGGCGTATTCTCGAACATCTTGTAATAGGCGTCCGGCACATTGTCCTTGCGCCAGGGATCATGGGGCGTGCCGTAGGAGACGAAAAGGGCAAAGGGGCGTTCGCCCCCGGCTTTTTCCCGGAGAAAAGAGATGGCCATGTCGGTCTGCACATCGGGCTCGTACCCCTTCACCCAGATTCGCTCCGGCCCGTCCTGGAAGTAGAACGCCTTGTAGTACTGGTGATTGAAGTTGTAGGCGGCCCAGAAGCCGTCGAATCCCAGGCGGTATTTGTGCATGTCGGGAGGCATGTAGGAGCTTTCCGCTTCCTGGTGGTGTCCGGCCCGGTTGGACCAGAGGTGCCACTTTCCGATGTAGCCGGTCTCATAGCCGTTTTCGGTCAGGACATGCCCGAAACACTTGTGATCGGGATTCATTCGCAGCTCGTTGATGACCATCCCGGTCGAGCTGGCATGCTTCCCGGTAAACAGGGAAGCCCGGTGCGCGGCGCAGACGGGAGTATTGGAGACGGCGCTGGTGAAGTTCACGCCGCTGGCGGCCAGGGCGTCGAGATGGGGAGTGCGCGCCTTGGCATCGCCCATGTAGCCGACGGATTGGGCGCGCAGCTGATCCGCGAAGACGTAGATCAGATTAGGGGTTTTCCCGGCGGGCATCCTGCTCCGCCGGCATGTGGTCAGCGGCCCGGAAAAAGCCAATCCCGACGCTCCCAGTCCCAGGGTTTTTAGAAAGGCTCGTCTATTCATCTTTATTTATCCTTTGAATAACTCAAGTGATTGAGAGAATCTGCATCCGGTATATACCAACTGTGATACCGAATGTCAAAATGAGCCGGTTTTCACATCAAGATTCCTGATCAATGACTTTGGCAACGATTCCCGGGGCTGAAACGTATCAAATGATCGGCTTTATGAGGCGGCCTCGATCGAAGAACTGTCGGTATTCGAGTGCCGGCAGGAATCGGTCCCCTGTTCTTTCCAGGTGCGCCGATAGCACGGACTCCATCTCATGGAATATGTCCCGGTATTTGGGATCTGCGGCGAGATTATTCAATTGAAAGGGGTCCGAGCGATTGTCAAAAAGATAATATTCAGGGTTCGGGCCGTATATCCGACCCTTCTGTGGCCCGTAATCCTTGATGAGTTCCTGGAGGGACCGGGCGTAGGTGTGGCTCTTGCTGCGGATTCCGCGGTATTCCCACCCCGGGGTGAAGCTTCCATATCCCGTGTAACCCGCAAGGACCGCCGCTTCCGGCTCGGGACCGCCCAGACCCAAGGCACGATGCGAGAGGTCCATCCCTTGGACGTTTCCCGGCACGGGAATGCCCATCAAGCCGAGGATGGTGGGAAGGAAATCCACCGTGCCGATGCAGGCATCCACGACCGTGCCGGGACGAATCTTCCGCGGCCAGCGCACGAGAAAGGGAATGCGTATAGATTCATCATAGAAGATCATCTTTCCCCTCAAGCCGTGGCTGTTGAGCATCTCCCCATGATCGGAGGAAAACACGACGATACTGTCCTGGGCCTGCCCCGAGTTATCCAAGGCGGCCATGATCTTTCCGAAACATGTATCGATCCACTCCGTCATGGCGAAGTAGGCGGCGACGGCCGAATCGCTGAGGCGGTTTCCTCTCTGGTTGGGTCTCTGATCCAGTCGGCGCGGCGAGAAACTGACCGGCTTCTGCCAGGCCTGCCAGCTCTTCCTCTCTTCCTGAGTAAGCCGGCTCCAGGGAATCTCGTCAACCGTGCCGTAGCGTTCCAGGTATTCCAACGGCATTTGCCAGGGTTCATACGGGGGATGGGGAGGTCCCCAAGAGAGAAATAGGCAGAAGGGCTCGTCCTTCTCCTGGCGTTCTAGAAAGTCGATGGCCCGCTGGGTCTCGTGCTCGGCCATATATCCTTCGGGCTCGATCGGCTCCGGGCCGTCCTCGAAGTAACGAATCCTGTTCTGGTCATGTTCGAAGGCGTAGGATGACCAGGTGTCGAAACCGTGGCGTCCGGGTCCCGGCGGCTCATAATCAACGCCTCTCGCTCCGGATAGATGCCATTTTCCGATATATCCGGTGCGGTATCCCTGCTCTCGGAGGATCTCTCCGAATGTCCTCTCGCTGTCGGGCAGGCGGATGAAATTGCAGATCGTCCCGCAGGCATGAGGATAGCGCCCCGTCAGCATGCTGCCCCTGTAGGGCGTGCAGATGGGGGTGTTGGAGACGGCGTTGGTGAAATTCACTCCCTGCCGAGCGAATCGATCGAGATGAGGTGTCGATACCTGTGTTTCTCCGCCGAATCCTGTCGTCTGGGCGCGGAGCTGGTCGGCGAAGATGAAGATCAGGTTGGGCCGCCGTTTCTTTCCGGCGGGAAATTCTCTCCGGCATGCCGCGCTTGGGCCGAGGGCCATTCCTGCCGCAGCGGCGCCGAGCGTCCGGATAAATTCGCGGCGGTTGATTGGCGTGGAGTTTTGAGACCTGTCCGTCATTTTACCTTCCATTCCAGGATTCCCGCCGACCGATCCGACTGGAGCTGCGCCTCGATACGGAGCGCGTCCGTTCGGACGGGATCGAATGTCACACGGTTGAATTTGTCTTTTTCCGCCCCGTATCCGCTGGGATTGGCGACCGGTATCCACTGATCTTCCCTGCGGTACAGGATTCTCCAAGACTGGGGGGTGCGCAGCACGCCCTGCGGATCGGTGTCGAACCAGTAGACGTCGACTTCCGAGATGCGGGCCGGCGCGGCGAATACGTACTGAACCCATTCCTGGGTTCCCCTTTTCGGCTGCCAGGTAAAACGGGGCACCTCGCCGTCATCCGAGCCCTGAGGGATAATCTGGTCGTTCAAGGCGGAAGCGGTGGTTCTTCCCCCGATATGAGAGGCTTCAACCTCACTCTTGTAGGCGATGGTGTCGGCCGGGAGAGGCCATGCCCGCTCGGGTTCGCGCGCCAGCCACACGATCATCTGTCCCGGGCCGCGGTGTGCCCAGGCGTAGTAGGGAATGGCCGTGAAGTCCACATCCTTGTCAGTAGTGACGGTATCTCCTCCGCCCATAAATCGGTTACCGAGAATCCTGCCCCGGATCACGGTGACCCCTCCCAACAGATCCGGCCGAAATTCGGTACGAAGTTCGGCATCGTCGGGGAGCACCAGGTGGTGAACGCCCGCGGCATTATCCGGCCATTCGGCGCAGTAGATAAGAGGCCCGCGCGCCAGCGCCACCCGCCCCCGGTTATAGATCACGCTTTCGTCGGTCAGGACGCGGCGGACCGTCATGGGAAGGTCGAGTTCCAGCGAATCTCCCGTTTCCCAGCGGCGGCGGATCACGGCATACCCCCGGTCCAATTCTAGCCGCAATTCCGTTCCGTTGAGGCGCAGGACGGGATTTTCGGCGGATGGTTTGAGGAAGCGGTAAAGTCCGCCGGGTAGGGGTAGATTCCTGGCCCAGCTCGGGATGCGGATGTGCAGGGTGAATTCTTCCGGACTATCCGGATCGACTCCGACTGTGACTTTGCCTTCCCATGGATAGTCGGTTTCCTGCGAGAGCCGAACGGTCTTTCCGTCCACGCTCATGGCCGTGCCGCTCCCGATGAACAGGTTGACATAGAGATGATCCCGTTCCTGTCCGTAGATCATGCCGGCGATCTGAGGGATGAAGCGCACGACATTGCTGGGGCAGCAGGCGCAGTTGAACCAGGGGCTGCGCTCCTCGCCGGCGACGGTGGCCAATCGGTTGGGATAGAAAAACAGGTCTCCGCTCATGCCCACACCGGAGAGAAAGGCGTTGTAGATGGTCCGTTCGATAACATCGATATACCGCCCGTCACCGTGCAGCAGGAACATACGGTGGTTCCAGAGGGCGTTGGCGATCGAGGCGCAGGTCTCGTTGTAGGCCCGCATGTTGGGCAGGATGTACTCGGCGCTGAAACCTTCGGAGCTCCCTCCGCCCACGCCGCCGGTGACATATATCTTTTTGGAGACCACATTTTCCCAGACGCGGTCCACGGCCGCCTCGAATCTCTCATCCCCGGTCAATGCGGCGATATCCGTAAGGGCGGCGTACATGTATCCCACCCTGACCACGTGGCCGACCGCCTCGTCCTGCTCCAAGGCCGGGATTTCATCCTGGAAATACTCGCCGTAGGATTCCCGCCCTTCGGTATCCCCGCGCTCCTCCAGAAAGAATTGCGCCAGCTCCAGGTATTTGGCGTCACCGGTCAGGCGGTAGAGTTTGATCAGGCCCAGTTCGATCTCCTGGTGTCCGGGGGGAACCTCCCGCTTGCCGGGTCCGAATTCGGAGGCCACCAGGTCGGCGCTTTTGAGGGCCACGTCCAGGAGAGACCGCTTGCCGGTCGCCCGATAGTGGGCGACGGCCGCCTCATAAAGATGGCCGACGCAGTAGAGTTCGTGGCTTTCTCGCTCCGAAACCCAGCGTTCGGGAGCCACATTGCGGGGCGGATTTTCCGGATCGATGATCAGGGGCGTGAAAAGGTATCCGTCCTCTTCCTGGGCGGCGGCGATCTTGGCAATGAGGTCATCCAGAAAGGCGTCCAGCTCGGGATCAGGATTAACAGCCAGAGCATAGGCGGCGCCCTCGATCACCTTGTAGACATCGGAGTCGTTGAAGCGCAGCCCCTCGAAGCCGCCTTCCATGAGGCCTCCGGCCTTGGCGAAATTGTCCAGGCGACCTGTGATCGCGCACTGCTCGAAGTCGTGCGCCACGGTGACCTCCCGGTTGGTCGTTTCCCGGGGCAGCCAGAAGGTATCCGTAATTTTTACTTCCGAGAATTCGACCGGTGTGATGGGATAATCCGTCTTCGCGGAGGATCGACAGGCCGTCATCGACATCGCTCCTGCCAGTATTATCAAAGCCGGCTTGAATATCCATGATCTGAGCATTACATTCTCTCCTCTGTCAGAGGGATCCCATGCCATTCGCACGGATCTCTCTCTCGTTCCTTCTTCGATGTCAATGCTTATCTGTTTCCAATTCCCTTTCTTCGGGAAAGGGCAACACATCAGCGCCCTCCGCCCAGCTTCTCCAGAGCTCCCGCAGCTCCTGAGCCAGCTCGGGATTGTCGAGCACGACGTTTTCAGTCTCGCTTCTATCCCGCGTCAGGTCATAGAGTGCCCAGGTTTCTGAGTCCCGGTCGTCGGTCGTCACCAGCTTCCAGTTCCCGCGGCGGACGGCGGAGCAGGTTTCATGCTGCCAGAACAGGTTTCTCTCCTCGGGAGATCGATTCACATCACGCAGGTAGGGAAGCATGCTTCTCCCAGGCGCCGGAGGGATGTCCCGGCCCTGGAAGAGGGCGGGATATTCGGCTCCCGTGATATCGCACAGGGTGGGCATGATGTCGATGATGTGGAAGGCCTGCTCCGTGTTCATTTGGCCTTTCTGCCGGATCTTCCGGGGCCAGCGGGCGATGAAGGGCGTGGCGATGCCCCCCTCGTGCGAGAAGAGCTTGTATTTGCGCAGCGGTACGTTGGAGGCGCTCGCCCAGCACTGCCCCTGGGAGATGCTCCAGCCGCTCCTTTTTCTCCATTCGGCGTAGTTGGCGGAGGTGTACTTGCCCCAGTTCATGCCGAAGGTGGAATCCTCTCCGGAACAGCCGTTGTCGGAAAAGAATAGGATGAGGGTGTTGTCCGCGAGGCCTTTCTCGTCGAGCCGGCTGAGGATGCGGCCGATGTTCCAGTCCATGCGATCCACCTGGGCGGCGTACATGGCCCTTCGAAAATCCAGTTCGTCCCGCTCCACCTCGGTCAATGTTTCCCAGTCGGGGAGGGTATCCGTGACGACGCTCCGCCCCATGACACCCCGCTTCTCTCGGGCGAAGCCCTTGACCTCGGGGAGTCTCTGGTCCGGCCCCACGATCCCCATCTCTTTCATGCGGGCGAATTTTACCTTGCGGAGCTCGTCCCATCCCCGCCTGTATCGGCCTCGATATTTCTCGATCAGCGAGTCCGGAGCCTCCAGGGGAAAATGGGGCGCATTGTAGCAGAGGTGGAGGAGGAACGGCCTCCCCTCCGGGTCGCTTCCGGCCTGGTTGATGTAATCCAGGGCGGCGTCGGTGAAAAAGTCGGTGGTGTAGAATTCCTGGTCGGGATGATAGGGATTGACCGGATTCTCGCCCGCCGGGATGAGGAGTTCTCTGTCCCGGTAGACATCGCAGCCCGTGAGCACCTTCCAGTAGCTGTCGATGTGCGAATAGATGCCCGTGACGCGCTCGAAACCCCGGACCTCGGGCCGGGATTCCGGGGCGTGTCCGGAATGCCACTTGCCCACGAATATCGTCTGGTAGCCGGCCGTTTTCAGGACCTCGCCGATGGTGACGCACCTCTGGTTGAGATGTCCCAGGTAGCCCTCCCCCAGGTTCCGGTAGACCATCCAGCCGATCCCCGCCTGATGGGAGTAGAGCCCGGTGAGCAGGCTGGCCCGGGAGGGGCAGCACCGGGAGGCATTGTAGAACTGGGTGAAACGGACGCCCTTCGAGGCCAGCGCGTCCAGGTTCGGGGTCTCGATCTCGCCGCCGAAGCAGCCGATGTCTGAGAATCCCAGGTCATCGGCGAAGAGGATGACGATGTTGGGCCTCTTCTCGCCTGGCCTGAATCGGCATCCTGTCATCGGCCCCAAGGATGAGGCCGCCAACGCCCCTGCCGAGGCCCATGTCAGGCGTTTCAAGAATTCTCTTCGATCATAGGGTTTATGCATGCGTTTTTCCTTGTCCATCTCTGTTTCTCATGAATTTTTTATTAATCCTGGTGATGCTCCCTATAAATTCTGAGTTCTTCTTTTTTGAATCCGCGCGATCGTTTTACATATGGAATCCGTTCCCTTTTATCATATATCGACGTTTTGTCGCTACGGCGCGGTCTAATCGCCGGGGCGGGGCAGGACTCGAGCCCGCCGTGCCCACTCTTCCCACATGCGCGCCATGCGTTCCACATGATCGGGCTCTACGGCCGCCAGGTCGTGCAGCTCGGTCTTGTCCGCATCCAGGTCGTAGAGCTCCCAGGGCCGGTTCCGTAGGGCCACAAGCTTCCACCTCCCCTCCAGGACCGACCGGTTCCCCTCATGATCGAAGAAGAGGGCATCTCGCTGGATGGGATGCCCGTCGAAGGCCGGGAGAAGACTCCGTCCTTCCAGAGGGAGCAGAGGATGCCCGCTGTGCTCCTGCGGGAAGGATACGCCGGCGGCATCGAGACAGGTCGGCATGATATCGATCAGATGGCCGGGCTGGTGCCGGAACTCGCCCCGGGCCTCGACACGAGCCGGCCAGTGAACGATAAAGGGGGTCAGCACGCCCCCGTGGTGTCCGAAGTGTTTGTAGAGCCGGAAGGGGGTGTTGGAGACATTGGCCCAGGGGATACCGCAACTTTGAAAGGTGTCGGGCCCGCCCGGCATATATCTCGGATCGTTGAACATCCGGACCGGAGGAGCCCCCGGCGGGAGGTTCTGTCCCACCTTGAGTGGGCCGTTTATGAGCCAGTCGCGCCAGCTTTCGGTGATTCTTTCGGCACAACCGCCGTTATCCGAGAGGAAGAAGATCAGGGAATTGTCCAGGGTGTGCGTCCGCTCGAGTTCGGCCACGATCCGCCCGATGCCCTGATCCATGCGTTCCACCTGGGCGGCATAGACCTCCATCCGGCGCAGTTCCCAGTCCTTGTAATCCGCCTCCTCCCAGGGAGGGACCCGGGAATCTCGCGGCGAGAGTGCCCAGTTCGAACGGATCAGCCCCATGTGCTTCATTCTCCGGTAACGCTCCCGGCGGAGGATGTCCCAGCCGGCGTCGAAATGTCCCTTATATGCATCGATGTCATCCGTCCGGGCGTGCAGGGGGAAATGGGGAGCGGTGTAGGCGCAGTAGAGGAAGAAGGGCCGTCCCGCCTGTTGGGTCTGATGATCCTGGATGAAGCGGACGGCATGGTCCGTGATGGCGTCGGTGTAATAAAAATCACCCGCGGGCCGCTCCAGCATCTCGTTATCCCGGATCAGCCCGTTGGGGCTGAAGTAGTTCCCGCCGCCGTTTATGCTTCCGAAATAGCGGTCGAATCCCCGCTGGAGGGGCCAGTTGTGCTTGGGCCCCTCTCCATTCCAGAAGCGGGTGACATGCCACTTGCCCACGGCGTAGGAGGCATAGCCGGCCGGCTTGAGGGCCTGGGCGATTGTCAGGCAGCCGTGGTTCAAATCACCGCGGTAGCCGTCCCGGCCGGCGTCGTTCATCATGCCCCCCACCCCGGCCTGATGGGGGTAGAGACCGGTCAGCAGGCTGGCGCGGGAGGGGCAGCAGCGGGCCGAGTTGTAAAAATCGGTGAAGCGGAGCCCTCCCCGGGCCAGGCGGTCGATGTTCGGGGTCCGGATCTCACCCCCGTAGCATCCGACGTCAGAATACCCCATGTCGTCGGCCAGGATCAGGACGATATTGGGTAGTGTGCCTGCCGTGCGGCAGCGTGTCACCCAGGCCGGTAGGGCTGCGGCCGATACACCCAGGCCGAGCGTCTTAATGAATGCACGGCGGGAACGATCCATTCCTTTCCTTTTTTAAAACACATGGGATTTGAATGCAAGGTGAATCGTGCTGCCGAACGAGGATAGGATACACGGCCGTCTTTACAATAAGGATGGTCATTTGCCCAGCTCAGAGCTGAGAATCCGTTTCATCACAAAAATCGGCGCGGGGGATTAGGGATCGGGGAGGCCGTCGGCTTCTTCATCCGTTTCCTGCTCGCGCTGCCTGCGGCGGCGGTAGAGCCAGAAGAGTAGCGCGGCCGGGGCCTGGTAGCAGGCCAGGATCACCGGGGCGACGATCAATGTGAAGACATTGAAATCGCGCAGGAAAAGAAAGAGAAAGGCGGCCACCCCGCCGACCGATGCCAGGACCGATCCCACCATCAGCAGGCGGGTGGTGGTTTTTCCCTTGGTTTCTCCCATGGCTCAATCAAATTCGAACTTTTTGGTCTTGAATACCTTGAGACAGGCATCCACCACCCGGCGGTCATACCGGGTCCCTCGGTAGTGGGTGATCTCCTCCAGCGCCGTCTCGATGCTCAGGGCCGCCCGGTAGGGACGGTGGGTGGCCATGGCCTCGATCACATCGGCCACCGCCAGGATGCGTGCCTCGAGATGGATGTCCTCGCCCCGCAAGCCGTTCGGATAGCCGCTACCGTCGATGCGTTCGTGGTGCTGGAGCACGAAGTCCGCGATCGGCCAGGGGAAATCGATGGATTTCAGGATGTCGTAGCCCACCTGGGGATGGGTTTTTATGATATTGTATTCGACCGCCGTAAGCTTTCCCGGTTTGGCCAGGATCTCGGCGGGCACATAGATCTTACCCAGATCATGGAGTCCGCCAGCCAGCCGGACGCCCGCCATCTCGTCTTCGGTGAGCTTCATCTCTTCGGCGATGGCGCAGGCCAGTTTGGTCACCCGGCGCTGATGTCCGGCCGTGTAGGGATCGCGGGTCTCGATGGTGTAGGCCATGGCCTGTACCGTTCCCTCCATGGCGCTCTTCTGCCTGGCCCAGCTCTTTCGGAGCTCCTCTTCCGCGAGCTTGGAGCGGGTGATATCGGTAAAAGCCAGGACGATGCCGGAGATATCTCCCGAATCTTCCCTGATGGGGGCTGCGTTCTGATGGACAAAGGTCTGGGTCCCTTCCTTGGAACGCAAGATGACTTCGGAGGCGAGCCGGAATTTGTCACCCTGCAGGATCTTCTCGACCGGGATTTTGAGCGGTTTTTTGGTCCTCTCGTTTAACACCTGAAGGACATCGTTGAGAGGCTTTCCCAAGGCGGCCTTCTGGGACCATCCGCTCAGATCCTCGGCAAAGGGATTCATGAACTGGATACGGCCCCGGTTGTCGGTGGCCATGACGCCGTCACCCACGCTCTGGAGGAGGGTGGTCAGCCAGTGCTCACGGTTCTTGAGCTTCCGTTCCATCGTATATTTGTAGAGTGCGACCTCGATCGTGGTCTGCAGCTCCCGCTCCTCAAACGGCTTGAGCAGGTATCCGAACGGTTCGGTCTTCTTGGCGCGCTGCAGGGTTGTCTGGTCCGCATAGGCGGTCAGGTAAACGACGGGGATGTTGTATCCGGTGTAAATCTGATCGGCAGCCTCGATTCCGTTTTTTTCCCCCTGCAGCATGATATCCACCAGCACCAGATGAGGCCGTGTCCTGCGGGCCAATTCGACCGCTTCTTCTCCCGAAGGGACCACCCCTGCCACCTCATATCCCAGACCCAACAGCATGTTGCCGATGTCACGTGCGACGATGCTCTCGTCCTCCACCACCAGGATCTTAGTCTTTGCCATTCCTCGGTCTCTCTCTCGCAGATTCTTTTAACACTACGGAATCCGGATGTCAATTTGACACCCAAATGGCTTTAGTCGTACTGGAGAGGCCGGTTCAGACTTTTGCAGCCTTGAATCCGAGACGTTTTTTGAGCGAGGTGGTGACGGAGTCGGAGATGGAATAGAAGGTCGGCAGGAAGATCAGGGTGAAAAAGGTGGAAGTGGTCAGGCCTCCGATGATGGCGACCGAGATGGGCGCCCACATCTGGGCCCGGCGTCCGGCTGCTTCAAAGATCTGGGGCAGCAGGAACGGGAGCGCGAGCGGCAGCACGCCGAAGATGGTGGTGATGGCGGTCATGATGATGGGCCGCATCCGGTCTTTGCCACCTTGGATGATGGCCGCGGCCTTATCCATCCCGGACTTTCTCAGGTTCCGGATATGGTCGATGAGAATGATCCCATTGTTGACCACGATCCCGAATAATGTGAGGAGCCCCAGGTAAGACGTCGTGTTGAGCGTGATCCCGGAGAGCATGAAAATGACGGCCACGCCGAACAGGGCCAAGGGCACGGTCAGCAGGATGGTGAACGGATGCACGAAGGACTCGAACAGCGCGGCCTGGATGATGTAGATGAAGATCAGGGCCAGGATGATCGCCATGTTGGATTCGCCCTGGGATTCCTGGAAGCGCCTAAAGCCCCGCCCCAGGCCCCAGGAGTAACCCTCGGGCAGCTGGATGGTGTTCATCACGGCACGGACGTCGTTGGAGATTTCCATCATGCCCTCGGATTTGGTGTTGATGTTGATCATCAGCTTGGATTTCTTGTTCTCTTTGCGGATGGAGGTCGATCCCACGCCGTACGAAAAATTCGTGATAGCGGTGATGGGGATCCGTTTGCCCCCGGTGTTAAGGCTCAGGTTTCTCAGGTCTTCTTCGCTGAATCCGTCATCCCCCTGGATCTTGAGGATGATGTCGATCTCGCGGTTTTCGGTCTTGAACTTCCCGATGGGGCGTTCCGAGAGGGAATTGGAGATGGTCTGGGCGACCATCCGGCTGTTCACTCCCGAGCTTTCCGCCCTCTCGCGGTCCACCTCGACCATGAGCTGGGTGTCTCCGCCTTCCAGGTCGCTGGTGATATCCTCCACGTTCTTCACCGTGCGCAGCTTTTCGATCACCATGGGCGCCAGCTCGGTGAGTCTCGTGTAGTCCATTCCGATAAGTTCCACCGTTACCCCGGAGAAATGTCCGTGGCGGCCGAATCGCTGGCCGTATTCGTAGGTGATCCCCGCCTTCTTGGGTAAAAGCTGCTTGAGCCTTTCTTTGATCTCGGTCACCGATGGGCCTTTTTCCGCCAGGTTCAGCTCGACGGAGCCGCGGAAGCGCCCCTGCCGCATGTTGCGCACCCCGAAATCGGTGCTCACGTATTCGATGGCCAATTCCTCTTTATGCTCGAAGAGGATCTTTTCGAAGCCGTTGAACAGGGCCTTCATCTCTTCCAGCGTGAAGCTGCGCGGCATGAAGACGGTCAGGTCGACTTCCCTCTCATCGCTTTGCGGCATGAACTCGCGCTCGATGTGGCCCAGCATGTAGAGCGATACCAGGAAGATTCCCACGGCCAGGGCCACCACCATCAGCTTGGTCTTCCAGTTCTTGATGGTGAAGCTTATGACGCGTTCGTAGCCCGAGGTCAGCTTGACCAGCCAGCGGGCCTTTTCCTTGGCCTTACCCTTAAGCAGGCGGCTTCCGGCCAGGGGAATGAAGGAGAGTGACACGAGCAGAGAAGCCACCAGCGCCAGGGAGATGGTGAGCGCAAAGTCCCGCATGAAGCGTCCGAATCCCGACTGGGCCATGAAGCCCAGGGAGATGAAAACCACCAGGGTCGAAAGCGTGGAGGCGGTGACGGCCAGGGCCACCTCGCTCGCGCCCTGCATGGATGCTTTGAGGGGTGGGAGGTCCTTTTCCTGCCGCAGCCGGAAGATGTTCTCCAAGACCACGACGCTGTTGTCCACCAGCATACCCACGGCCATCATCAGCCCGCTCAGGGAGATGATGTTGATGGTGATGTCGGCGCGGAAGGCGTAGCGGTAGAGATACATGAAGCTGAAGGTGAACACCATGGCCATGGGAATGGCGATGGCGATGATCACGGTCAGCCGGAATTTTCGCAGGAAAAACAGCAGCACCAGGACCGCCATGAGGCCCCCAATGATCCCGGAAAGCGTCAGGTCCTTGAGGCTCCTCAGGATGTCGTCCGACTGGTCCCGGTAAAAGATGACGGTCATCTCTGCCAGCTCGGGCTCGGTTTCCTTGACGTGGTACATGGTGTCCTTGACCGCGTCGCAGACGTCCACGATGTTGGCGTTGGAGGCCCGATAGATGGAAAAGCGCACGGTCTCGTTGCCGTCCAGCCGGTTGAAGTCTTCCTTGAGGGGGTAATCGTAGGTGACGCGGGCCACATCGGCGATGGTCAGGCCTTGGCTGTTGACAGGGAGGCTCTTGACGTCTTCCACGATCTTGAGCTCGCCCGGGATGCGGGCCACGTAGCGCGTCTCCTGGTCTTCTACGTATCCGGCCGAAATGTTGACATTGTTGTTGCGGATGGTGTCGATCAGATCGGTGATGCGGATGGAGGAGGAGTAGAACACCTCGGGTTTGAGGTAGACGGTCAGCACCTTGTTGCGGATTCCCCGGATGTCCACGTTGGCCACGCCTTCGATCCGCTCCAGCTGTTGGGTGATGAAGTTTTCCGACCAATAATAGAGATTATCCAGTTCGCCGGGAAGGGATACGCTGAAATTGATGACCGGGCGGTCGTTCATGGCGAATCGCCGGATCCGGATGTTTTCGATATCATCCGGGAGCTGATCCCGGATCTGGTCGATCTTATCCCGGATCTGCATGGACGCCAGGTCCATGTTGGTGCCCATGTTGAACTGCATGTGGATGTTCGACGAGGAGGATGACGAGGTCGAGCTCAGGCTGTCCAGATTGTTGACGGTGGCCAGGGCATCTTCCAGCGGCCGGGTGATGATCCTCTCCACTTCTTCCGGAGAAGAGGACGGATAAGAGATCTGCACCATCAGTCCGGGAAAGGACACGTCGGGCATCATCTCCAGGGGAAGTTTTATGATTGAGATGATACCGATGGTGACAAAGATCAACATGGCCACTATGATTGTGACCGGCTTGCGGATGGCAAATTCGGGTAAGTTCATGGCTGTTTCGGTTTCGCTTTATCCAGGGTCAGGGCCAGCTTGGCGTTCTTTAGCCAGCCCATAAGGCGGCTTTCCTGTTCCGCCGAAGCGGTCGTGTCTCTAACCACCAGATTGTAGACCAGAGGAATGAAAATCAAGGTCAGGAACGTCCCGAAGATCAGTCCCCCGATCAGGGTTAGGGCCAGAGGGATACGGATCTCGAATCCCTCGTTGTAGTCCAACGCCATGGGCAGAAGCCCAAGTACCGTCGTTATGGTGGTCATCAAAATGGGCCGCCATCTCACCCGTGCGGCGGTTTTGATGGCCTCCAGTTTGTTCATGCCCTGCTTCTGCAGCTGGCCGATGTAATCGACCAGCACGATGGCGTTGTTCACGATGATCCCGGAAAGGATGATGAGCCCGATGAGCACGATGACGTTGATCGACATCCCGGCCGCCAGCCCGATGATCACGACTCCGATGATGCCCAGGGGGATGGTGAACATGATGATGAAGGGCTTGATGAAGGATTCGAACTGGGAGGCCATGACCAGGTAGACCAGGAATACGGCCAGGAAGATGGCGAAGATCATGGATGAGAAGGCCACATCCTGCTCCATGCTCTGGCCGGCCAGATAAACCGAGCATTCCGGCGGAAGGTCGAGTGTATCGGCCGCCGCCAGGACCTCGGCCTTGGCGTCATCCAGGGAAATGCCGGACAGGTTGCCGGTGATGACGGCGGACTTCTGCTGGATGATGCGCCGGATCTCTGCCGGGCCTTCTTTGATCTGGATCTCGGCCAGGGCTTTAAGCGGCACCATAACACCAAGCCCGTTGCGGACCATGATCCGGCTGATCTTGTCCACCCGGTCGCGTGCGTCCTCGGACAGGCGCACGCGGATGTCCACCTCGCGGTCGCTCTCGATGAAGCGGGTGGACACGTCGCCTTCGATCTTATTCCGGATCTGGGATCCCACCGAATTGATAGTCATATCCTGCGAAGCGAGCACGGCCCGATTGAAGATGATTTGGATCTCAGGATAGCCCTCTTCCATGGAGGACTTGAGATCGATGATGCCCTCCACCCCGCGCAGTTTTTCCAGGAGTTCATCGGAGATACTTTTGATCGAATCCAGGTCATTCCCAGAAACCACGACTTCCAGCGGCGCCTTGAACGAGAAGAGGCGCGGCTTGTAGACCTTGACCTTGGTGGTGGGGAATTGTTCCATGCCGGCCCTCACCCGATCCATGATCCGGTCTTCTTTTTTCCCCAGGATCCCGGGCTTGAGGCGGAGGGTGAACTCCGAGAGGTTCTCGCGCTCTTCCTGGAAGGAGATCCCGGCGCGGGATCCCTTTCCGATCAGCTCATAGACGCTGTCGATCTCCTCATAATTCTTGAGGGTTTCGGATATATCCGAGATGATGGCGGCATTTTCCCTCAGAGAGGTCCCGGGAGCGAACTCCACGTTGATCAAGAATTCTCCCTGCGAGATCACAGGGATCAATTCCTGACCCATGAAGCGGGACATGAAGAGGGCCGCCGCAAAGGCCAGGATCACGGAGACGAAAATAGTCTTCCGCCGGACAAATGAGACCCGCTGGACTTTGGCATAGGACTCGAAGAACTTATCATAGACCTTGTCCAGGGGTTTGAAAATGAATTTCAGCCCTCGAGAGATTCTTTGCTTGGCATTCTCCCGGTGCATGGCCGAGCTGAGCATGGGAACCAGAGTCAGCGAGACCACCAGGGATGCCAGCAGGGAGTAGGTCACGGTCAGGGCCATGTCCTTGAAGAGCTGGCCGGCAATGCCTTCCACGAAAACGATGGGAAAAAAGACCGCCACGGTGGTAAAGGTGGAGGCGGTCACGGCGCCGGCTACCTCGGAAGTGCCCTTCAGCGCGGAGTCGTAGAGGCTTTCTCCCTTTTCTCTGTATCGTTGGATGGATTCCAACACCACGATGGAGTTGTCCACCAGCATGCCTATGCCCAAGGCCAGGCCTCCCATGGATATGATGTTCAACGAAATATCGGAGGAGAACATCAAGAAGAAGGTGATGACCACGGAGATGGGAATCGCGGCTCCGATTATGATCGTGCTGCGGAGGTTCTTCAGGAAGTAGAGCAGCACCAACACGGCCAGGACGCCGCCCAGCAGAGCGGTCTGCTTGACCTGATCGATGGTGTTCTTGATGAATTTCGCCTGGTTGGTGATGATCATATAATCCATGTTGCGGGGCGCGAGGATGTTCCGCCGCACGGATTCTAGCCTCTCCGTCACCGCGTCGGATACCGAGACCGTGTTGGCGTCCGCCGCCCGATAGATGGCGGCTTCGATGCATTCCCGGCCGTTGATCCGCGAGATGACCTTGCGCTCCTTGTAACCCCGGTAGACATCGGCCACGCTTCCCAGCGTGATCTGCACATCCCCCCGTTTCTCGACGATGATCTCCTTGATCTCCTCCACGTCCTTGAACTGGTTGACGGTGCGCACCAGATATTGGCTGTCCTTTTGTTTCAGGATGCCGGCGGAGAGGTTGACGTTTTCCTGCGCCAGGCGGTTGGCCACGGTGGTGATGGGGATGTTGAGCATGCTGAGCTGCTGCTCGTCGATATCGATATGGATCTCATCCTCCAATCCCCCCGATATGGAGCAGGCCGCCACCCCTTCGATGCTTTCCAGCGCCTGTTTGACCTCCCGTTCCGCGGTGTAGCGGATGCGGGCCAGGTCGACGTCACCGGTCAATCCCAGCTTCATGATCGGTTCCTGGTTGGGGTCGTAGCGGAGGATGACCGGTTTGATGACGCCCACCGGCAGCCGCAGCAAATCCAATTTTTCCCTGAGTTTGAGGGTGGCGAAGTCCATGTTGGTGTGCCAGGCAAACTCCACCGTGACTTCGGAGAGTTCGGCCCGGGACACGGAGGAGATGCGGATCACATTGTCCACCACCCCGCAGGTCTCTTCGATGGGCTTGGAGATGATGTTCTCGATCTCGGAAGGGGCGGTTCCGGGGTACTCGGTCTTGATGGTCAAGGTGGGATAGGAAATCGAGGGCAGCAGGTTCAGGTTCAAGCGGGAGTAGGAGATGAATCCGAAGATGACGGCCGCCACGAAGAACATGAAGATGGAGACGGGACGGTTGATGGAGAATTTTACCAGCTTCATCGGACCACTTCAATCCTTTGCCCGTCTTTGAGGCTTTCGACCCCCACGGTCACGATGACCTCGCCCTCGTTCAGGCCGTCGGTCACCTCGACATGATCTTCCTCGATAAGGCCCAATGTCACTTCCCGTTGGGAGACCATATTTCGTTCGGCGACGAATACATAAATGTTGTTCTGTTTGTAGAGCAGGGCCCTGCGTGGGATGACCAGGACGTCTTCTTTCTCGCCGATGACGATCCGGACCTCCACGAACATGCCCGGTTTCAAGCGCAGGCTTTCGTCAAAGACCTCGACCGTGACCTTGACGGTCCCGGTCTCGGTATCGATTCGGGGATTTATCAATTTGACTTCCCCCGGGAAGATAGCTCCGTCAAGGATTGTGGTGGTCACTTCGGCGGGCATGCCGGGTGTCAGTTGGATGGAGTCTGAAGTGGGTACAAAAACCCGGATCAAGAGGGGGGAGAAATCTTCGATGGTGTAGATCTGCTGGTTGGCGTTGACCCGGTCTCCGACCTCGATCAGGCGCTCGGTGATATAGCCGTCGGAGAGCGAACGGATCCGGGTCCAGTTGAGCTGGAGCTGAAGGTTCTTGAAGTTTTCCTGCCGGTTTTCGAAATCGAGCTGACGCTGTTTGTACTGGGCTTCCTGAGTCTGGAATTCCTGCTCGGAGATCAGCTCTCGTTTGATCAGTTCCTGGTTACGGGTAAAATTCTGTTCCGCTTCCTCCAGGCTGAGTCTGGCCTGCTCCAGTTCGATCTTCGCCTGTTCGTAGCTGATGCGGATCTCGGTGTCGTCGAGTGTCGCCAGAACCTCGTTCTCTTTGACAAAAGTCCCTTCTTCTTTCTGGATCTGTTTCACGTAAGCGGAGAGGCGGGAAAAGATCTCGATCTTCCGCTCCGGCTCCACGATCCCGTTGATGACCAGGAAGGAGTTGAGGGTGTCGCGCCGGACCGGCTGCACGCTGACGGGGATGGCATCGCCTCCGCCTTGAAAACGGGCCAGCATCTCGGCCACCTGATCCGGAGGGATCTTTCCCGATTTGATGGCTTCTTTCATCCGGTCAGGGATATCGAGCTGGTCCACATCGATCTGCCCGGGATTGTCCTGCCCGTCGGATTGGTCTCCAGCGCGCTTATCTTGTGGCTGTTCTCCTCCCGGTCGTGACGCCCGCATGTCCGTGCCTCCGCCGGTGCCGTTATCGGATCTCCCGCAGCCTATGGAAAGGGCCAACACGGCCGCCAGTATCATGATGACAATTTTTCGCATGATCACTCCAAATTGGTTCACAAAGTATGCTTTTCCGTACTGATTGAACCGGTTTGTTTTCTCTCAGGTACGATTATTAGACGGATTGGTTTCCGTTTTCTTCCTATATTAAATCGATATTAGACATATATTATACACGATTTTAAGGATTTTTGATGCCTTTCTGTGCTGCTGTCCTTTTCTATTTGACTCCCAAAATAATAATTAATATCTTATAATCAGCTTCGCAAGGGGAAACCGGCATATGAAATGCCCGAAGTGTCATTTGGATAATCCGGATACCGTAAAGTTCTGCGGCGAGTGCGGGACAAATATTACCTCCTCTGATGAAGTCCCGCCTTCCATCACAAAGACCATAGCAACGCCTGTTGAAGAATATCCAAGAGGCAGTACATTTGCGGATAGGTACAAAATAATCGAGAAACTCGGCATAGGAGGGATGGGGGCAGTCTACAGAGTAGAAGATATAAATATTGGTCAAGATATCGCTCTTAAACTTATTAAGTCCGATATAGCCTCGGATAAGAAGACCATCGAGAGGTTCCGCAACGAACTGAAGACCACACGGATGATATCCCACAGGAATGTGTGTCGGATGTTTGACCTGGCAGAAACAGAAGGCACCTATTACATCACCATGGAGTATATCCCTGGCGAGGACTTGAAGAGCTTTATAAGAAGATCGAGGCGTTTGGATTCAGGAACAGCCTTGGCATTAGCCAAACAAATATGTGAGGGATTATCAGAAGCCCATAGGTTGGATGTTGTGCATCGTGATTTGAAGTCCAGCAATATTATGATAGACAAAAAGGGCAATGCTCGAATCATGGATTTTGGGATAGCCAGGTCCATCGGGGCAAAAGGCTTAACCGGCGAAGGCATAATCATCGGCACTCCGGAATACATGTCTCCGGAGCAGGCTGAGGCGCTGGAGGTAGATCATCGATCTGATATTTATTCCCTAGGCGTGATTCTGTATGAGATGGTAACGGGAGAACTTCCTTTTGGAGGCGATACTCCATTAAGCATCGCCATGAAGCATAAAGGGGAGATTCCAAAAGACCCCAAAGAGTTGAATCCACAGATACGAGATGACCTAAATGTCTTAATTCTCAAGTGCTTGGAAAAGGACAAGGAAAAAAGGTATCAGTCTGCAGAGGAGCTGCATGCTGGATTAAATGATATTGAGAAAGGCATTCCGACCACAGAAAGGATTGCTCCTGAAAGAAAGCCTCTCACATCAAGGGAGATAACATTACAGGTCAGCCTAAAAAAGCTTCTCATCCCCGCGTTAGTTCTCATTGCTCTTGTGATAGCAGTTGTGATGGTGATCTGGCATCCCTGGTCTCAAAAGGCATTTGTGGCTGCTCCCAAGATCGCAAACTCCATTGCCGTCATAAGTTTTGAGAATCAGACGGGAGATGAAGCATTCGACTATTTACAGAAGGCGATTCCCGACCTTCTCATCACCAGCCTTGAGCGAAATAGCGGGCTCTATGTGGCTACCTGGGAGCGGATGCTGGACCTCGTCGAGCAATTGGGAAAAAAGGACTTCAATATCATCGATAAGCAGCTCGGATTCGAATTGTGCCGGCTCGAAGGCATTCAATCCATCGTTACGGGAAGCTACATCAAAGCGGGAGACACATTTGCCACAAATGTGAATGTTTTGGATGTGGATACCAAAAGGGCCCTCAATCGCTTCAGTTCAAAGGGAGAGGGAGTTTCAAGCATTATAAATAAACAGATTGATGAGCTGACCAGGGAAATTTCTGAGGGCCTGGGCCTTGTGATAAAAGACGTTGCCTCTGCGGAGATGTCTATAGCTGATGTCACAACCAGTTCGATGGAAGCTTACAAATACTACATGGAAGGGAGGGAGAATTACCTAAAGTTCTATTTTGATGAAGCACGGATCGCTTTTGAAAAAGCCGTTGAGCTTGATCCGGATTTTGCCATGGCTTATTACTACCTCGGTGCGACAAATAATTTCCTTCAAAATATTGAAGCGAGAGCCGCTGCCTTTAAAAGGGCTAAAGCTTTGTCGCTCAAGACAACAGAAAAGGAGAGGCTCTTCATTGAAGCATGGTACGCAAACTTTATAGAGAGGGACAGAGAAAAATTTGGCCGTATCCTGCAACAGTTGGTCGATAAATTTCCCAAGGAAAAGATAGCATTTCATGATCTTGGAGTTTATTACTATGGTCGTGGAGATTTAGACAAAGCTCTTAAAGAGTTTAATAAAGCCCTTGAGCTTGATCCCAACTATGGGGAGGCTCACAATTATCTAGAGGGTATATATGATCGTTTGGGAGATTTTACAAAGGCAATTGAACATGCAAAAAAATATGTGGAATTGAATCCGGGCGAGCCCAATCCGCTTGATACTCTGGCTGCAACATATTTTTGGATGGGAAACCTGGATGAGGCCATCGCGATGTACAAAGGCGTGTTAGAGATTAAACCGGATTTTTACTGGTCAATGTTTGGTATCGGGTACATCCATGCATTAAAGGAAGAATATCCTGAGGCAATGAGATGGTTTGATAAGTTCATTGCCATAGCTCCTCCTGGGCGTCAAAGGCAGATTAATCTCTGGAAAGGATTTTGCCGCTACTGGCTAGGGAGTTTGGAAGACTGCAATTATTACTTTCGTGAAGCTGAAAAATTTTCAGAACCGGGGTATGTCTGGGGGCTGCCATTTATTAATTGGCTGAAGGCATTCATTTATTATGACAGAGGAGAGCTTGATCAGAGCCGCAGGTATAATGAAGTCTGGCTTGACGATTTCGGTCATAACCGTCTCAATAGAAGGTTTTATTATCAAGGAGCCTATAACTTGCTGTCAGGGCTGTTGGAATTAAAAGCCGGGCATGTCGATTCAGCCAAGAATATATTGGCAGAGATGAAATCACTCTTTGAAGAGATGCCGCCCTACCGGAAAGAATGGCTGGCATTCTATATAAAGTTCTTAAATGCCGAGTTGGCCCTCAAAGCTGGATTCCCCGAAGAGGCTATTGCCGTTTTCGAGGCACAAACACCCTTTCGCCCAGAAGCTTTCGATCACATGGATTCAATGATTTTGTACAACCTGCCCATCATGAAGGATGTTTTGCCCCGGGCGTATGAGCAGAAAGGTGACATTGACGGGGCTATTTCCGTATACGAGCGATTGATCACTTTTGATCCGGAGAACCTGCACAGACAACTCATTCACCCCAGGTATCATTACAGGTTAGCCAAGCTGTATGAACAGAAAGGATGGGAAGGCAAAGCTATCGAGCATTACGAGAGATTCCTCTCCCTGTGGAAGGACGCTGATCCGGGGATCGCTGAAGTAGAGGATGCGAAGAAAAGGCTGGCTGGGTTGAGATAGTAAAGAAATGATGGTGGGCGGTACTGGATTCGAACCAGTGACCTTCGGCTTGCAAGGCCGAGAGCGAGTTTGTCATTCTCCCCTGGTTCCAGGGGTGGGATACGTTTTTGACTTACGCTCCGTCATTCACCAAGACCTCAGAAACACCCCGAGATGACCTCAACAAAAAGAGGGCTCATATTACATCACTATGGAATTTGTTTTGGGCGTAGACCTAAAAAGCATGATCAGGATGTCAGGTCGGTTGGCCGTGAGCACGACAACTTCGGAGAAAAAGCAGATATATCTCATGCTGAGTCTGCCGAATCTCTTCTTTGTACAAAATACAGGGATAATACTTTTTCTCTTTTTTATTAGGAGTAGGTCCTGGATTAGTGAGCGACGTTTAAAATCGAAAAGTCAACTTGAGCTGAAGCCAACGGGGCAGTTGGCGCCCCCACACTTCTCCAAACAGTTCTGTGTCCTCCTTGATATATGACACAGGTTTTTGACAGTTGAGTGCGTTAAAAACGTCGAGGCCTAAGACTATCCGTTTGCCGTCAGGTAAGAAAAAGTCTTTTTCGGCCAATATATCCAGGTACCAATGGCTGGGCGTTGTTCTGGTGCCGCGTCCTTCAGTGAACAAGATGTAGACGGCGGTAGCACTGGACAGCCCCTTTTTTTCCCAATGGTAGCCGGAGAGAAACTCCAATCCTGCAGACAGGTTGAATCCATAAGGAGCGAAATAAGTCCCAAGCACCTTGATCTGGTGATCAACACCATAAGGCAAAAATCCATACCATCCTTCATCCCCGAATCCATATCCGCCTAAGCCGCCGAACAATGCGTCGATATATTCCTTAAGCGGGTGATCCTCGGGCAGTATAGGATGCCATCCAAATACGGTTATGTCGTATGGCCCACCCCAAGTATCTCCCCAGGTATAGGTTTCACGTTGGGCTGGATTGGTTCCTCTGTCCTGTGAGCGGGTGTAGGCGGCATCGAACATGAATTTATTGGTGATCCGGCCGTTCAATTCTACCTCGAACGCTTTGTAATCTCGTTTCTTCAGTTCAAAATTGGTGAAGACATACTTATAGATCGTATCCGGGTTGTAGACGGCAACTGTGTCCAATAGGTTTTTCGAATAGGAATATATTCCCCTCAATTTGATCGCCCAAAATCTGCCCAACTGCCGGTCGAATTCCACGAGGAATTTGCTCGTCTTGTTCGGTTTCAGGTCAGGATCGACGTTATAAGTAGAAGCTGCACCGCTCTGCTCATAAATAAACATCCAATTATTGGGGTCATTAAGCAGTGTGTTGGTAGGGTTTGTGTTTCCTATCCAATTATAGAACCTAAGACTTTCAGCCACATTATTATTAAAAAATCCAAGGGTTTGGGTTGTTATGGTTCGTGTGAAGTGTCCGTAACTGAATTTCAAAATATTTTGTCCGTCGTTCAAAAGATCGACGGCCAAAGCCGCACGAGGAGAGAGGAAATCATCCAGCCCCCAACTCCAGATTTTTTGTCCCAGATCATCAAAAACCGTCTGCGTTTCGGTCCTGATTCCCAGCATTAAGGAAAAGCGGTCGAAGGTGATGCTATCCTTAAAATAAAAGCCGAATCCCTCAGAGGCATTCGTGAATTGCGAGTCGGCATACTCGGACATGGCGGCTGGGTTCTGAGGCGACGACCACGTTATAAAGATGCCGTTATCGAATCCGTTCCCGATCCAGGGATCAAAGTCTCTCCCTGTCCAACTTTGTTTACCCTCATAGGTATTTCTGTAATAGAACAGGCCGCCTCCCAATTCATGATTTCCCAGGTTTTTTGTGTCCTGGAATTTAGTTAATCCAAATGTAATATCCGATCTTTTATCAAGCGTGGTCTTAAAAGATGCAGCATTGTTTGTAAACTGAAGTATGTCGAGCCAATAATATCTTGGATCTCCTTGATTATTTTTTAAAGGTTTGGTGTCGGAATTGATGCTGTTTTGCCCTATGTTGGCCGTTATCAACGTCTTTGGAGACAGTATGCCTCTATAGTTCAGCCGGAATGCGTATTTTGTGTAATCGAGCTCTTCATGGATCTCAGACAGACCCAGGCCGCCGGTCTGATTGATATGTTTATCTAAGCTTCCGCTTGCCATAAGAGTGTGATTAACGCCGGGACTGAAAGTCAGTTTGCCAAAAAAATTGTTGGAGTTCAGTCTTCTGTTCCCGGCCGGGATGGTCAGCCAACCTATACTGATTTCATCATAATCATCCATCCTCCGGTTAAAATTATTGGATACGAAGAACCACAATTTATCTTTAACAAAGGCTCCTCCCAGATTTCCAATGAACTGGTGATGAGATATGTCCGGCACATTTACTGCTGACCATTGTGATTGCCTGCGTGCCCTTAGGTGCCGATCACGGAGGAAGAGGCCTGCTTCCCCATGAAAGTCATTGCCGCCAGTCTTGGTGATGATATGGACAAAACCACCCGGGGTTTGCCCTAGCTCCGGTGAGAACCCATCGGAAATAATCTGGATCTCTTCCCAAGCATCGAGGTTAACGTTTATGCTCAGGGAGTTGTTAAACGCGGTGTTTGTGGCCAGTCCATCGACAAGCCATCCGTTGCCTTCCTCACCCTGGCCTCTAAAACTGGGCATTCCCGCGCCTGTGCCAAGCTTTGTATCCATCCTGACTCCCGACACTCCCGGAGTGTAGGTAGCGATTTCCTCGATTGTTCTTCCCTGGGCCGGGATGTGCGCGATATCATCCGCGTTCAGGCGATAACTGTTATCGGTGCCTATTTTATCGAGTAGAGGTGGTTCGGCAATAACAATTACATCTTCTGCTAATATCGATTCGTTCATAACCACATTAGCGACAATTGTTAGACCTAATCGAACGTCATAGCCTTTCAGCGTCAATTTTTCAAAATTCGGGAGCTCAAAAGTTAACGAGTAAATTCCTGTAGGAAGAAGAAGAAACTGAAAGCTTCCTCTTTGATCTGTGGTGACAATGCGGACTCCTTGCAATGCCGGACTTTGTGCGGTGATCGTTACCCCGGGGAGACCTATATTCTGCGTATCTTTGACAGTTCCAGTAATTGTTCCTGTCTGCTGCTGCGCGAAAACGGCTGCTGCCAGGCAGACGGTGACTAGGATAATTGACAGCAGTCTTGGGCGGAACATACATGTGCCCCTTCAAAAAGTTTGTAAAAATTTCACTAATAATAAGAAATCCCCATTATGAAAGCAAGGTTTATGTGGAATGATGCAGCTAGGTCAAGCCCCCTGAGATTTACCCTGCCTGAACTGCCCTCCTTGAGAATATACTAAAAAACGGCATCCGGAGGGTCTGATATTGATATTCTCATTTTCGCCAGGCAAAGGCTGTCAAGTCGAGATGCTTCCCGTTATACATTGAGGTAAAATCTACCTGATTTCGTACGCCTTCGATATACAGATCCCTCCATTTCCATGTCACAGATTCAGTTGATATTAGCTGAAAATACGGTATCGGCGGTTGAAAGGAATGCTTAGCCAACAAGCCATATTACTCGAGGAAAACCCTGGCGGGCGGCACTGGATTCGAACCAGTGACCCTCGGCTTGTAAGTCTCTTGTGTCCTTAGCGCATTACAATTAATGCAATTCTCCGGTTTAAAATTAAATCGATAACACTCCCTCTATCTCCATCAGCAGATCATTTCTACATATATCTGAAACCAGGAACAGGGCTGGAACGTCTCGAAAGGATTTCTGACAAATTTTTCTTACTTTAGGTATATCAGCTTCATTCCTAACATAGGCTCTCAGGTAAGATAGTGGTTCTGGATTGTCAGCGCTCTTGATCCCGCAGTTTTTAAGATTGTCCTTGGAAATAAGCCGGGAGATATTCTCGATAGTGGTCAAAGTCTGACTCTCTACATCTCCTTCAGGTGCGGTGTCTTGTCCTAAAACAGCGGCTGTCCCAGAAATATAGATTTGACCAGAGTCGTGTATGGATACCAGTTTTGCCCTTTCGAATTTCGGAGGGGCTTTCTGGGGAGTAGCTTTCAATGAGTTTCCCACTAAAACCTCTTGAGAGTATCGATGCGCGTCAACCTGTCTGGGATTCGAAATCGGAACGATAGAGATGTCTTTGAACGCGGAGACAGCGATGAACTCAAGAATGACACCACCTGTATTCATTCCTATCCCGGTAGCTGCCGGATATCCATTTATGAAATTTGAAGCCCCATAATAGATTGATCTGACTTCGTTGAACAGTTGATAATTTTGTCTCAAACCATCCTCGCCTGAGTTGACACCTAGTATATTCTCGATATAGTTCCACTGACGAACAACATCCGGAAAATTCATGCCCTCTTTTTCCAGCACCATTTTCATCAATTCAAAAGCTGCTCTTGCTTGATCCAGAGTCCCGTATTGTTTCTGACCACTGGTTAATCCGGCGGCATAAACCTCTTTGAAGTCGGAATAGTCTACGACTGAATAACGTATGTCTCCTAATGTCTTATGATTTATCGCAATTTTATTAGACTGCGATGTTAACAGAATAACCTCCAATGAAACGCGTTTGTTATTTTCTGGTTTCTGTCCTACAAAACTCAAGGGCGGTAAGAAAGGCAGGTAGAAATCTATTATTGCAGAGAATAATCTAGTTTTTGAGGTGTAGAAATCAAGATTATCATCAGCCTTGATAAAAACTGTTTGCTTAAGAACATTCTTAACGTCTAATCCCGATGACTGTAACAAACCTCTGAGTTTTGAAAGACAATCATTCAACTGTTCCAGGGGAGTCGATCCTGTCGTGGGCAGGATCCCAATAAATTGTTTTTTGCTCATATAATCGCTCTTTCATGTTTATCAAGTGACGGCATCGCGCATTTTCTTATAGAATTGTGCGTAGTTTTCTTTATCGGCAGTCTTTCGCATTGCCATCGCCGACCGAGGATGCTCGTTCAACATACCGGTAATTATATACGGTATGATATAACCCCACTCAAAATCCTTACGCATAGGTCTTATATAATCCTTTATGACCTCTAGAATTGGCGTAAGGTTGAGTTTTGGATTTTCTAAAAAAGCCATCAATAGCATGAGACAACAATTCCCTGAACCCCGTCCCATTTCGTACAGTGAGCCATCCGCAAAAACGGCACCTTGCGTGATTCCTTCAATTGTGTCGGCGAATTCCAATTGCAGGCTATTGGGGCAGGGTATGCCGATTTCTTTGCCGGATAAGTGTTTCTTGAACAAATGGACCAAGTTTTTGACCTGCTCACAATACAACGCACCGAAGCTGTCAACGGCATAAACGACATCCACCGGACTTTCCGCGAGCTTTACAAGCGCAATGCCAATGTCTGGCTCTGTTTCCGTAGAGATGGCCATGATATTTGCCGTTGTCTCATAACCCAAATCGTGGGCCTTATTAATCATCTTTAGGCCTTGTCGATATCTCTTACATAGGTGGCTGTTCTTTCCATGTCGACAGGGCTTTTGTCGACTGGGGCGAATTCTTGAGCTTTAATCCGATGCGTATCAACCATTATGCTAAGCTTTGTGTTTGATTCAATACCGTCAACAATTTGATTTATCTTATCGTCGTCACTGTATTTCCAGTCTCCATATTCCTTTGGCGGAAACAGCTCTCTGCTGCCTCGATAGCCTATCTCTAGATAGTCGATCCCGGTTTCCGAAATGGCTTGATATACCGCGCGAACGAAATCATCACTGAAATAATGGTTGTTTATATGCCCCCCATCTCTGATTGTGCAATCCACCTCTTTTATTCTTTCTTTGTTCAAATTTTTACCACCGATTAATCTATCTTGCAGATGCTCGCATACTTCCGAACTGACACCCAAGTCTTTGGATTCAGATAAGCACACTCTCATACAAATCGGATCTCGTATTCTATGATAAACTACTAACGATAATAAACCCTTCATATTTTATCAAATGATATCCCAAAAGGTTTTAATACTTACTAAGGTTTTAATCCTTCCGTCTCTGCATTTCTCACGGCTGGGTCCGCAAATTCTTCCCCCTTTTCTTTTAACATAGGAAATTGGATTTTTTGGATTACATTGAGTTTGGTTCATTTTTATTCAATTTCCAGCTCCTGACCTGCTCTGAAGATAGTAGCAGATAACTATGGATAGAAGAAACACACGCTGTTTATGAAGAATTCGTGATTCTTTAGGATATTATGAGAAATCAGCGGAAACACCAGAATAAGGTAGATACAGAATAGATATTACCCGTTAAATCACAGTGTTTCGACTCTTTGTGCGAGACCTTGCCATCTGCGCTATAATTACTTATAAAGAAATGTTGGCGCAATTCTTTGGTTTAAGATAGAGGCGTTCTGTGTTTCGAGGGAATGAAAATGCCGAAATTACTTAGAACGGTTATTCTTGTGATCTTGTTATTCACTTCCCAAATGCCCGGCAAGTTGGTGAATGACTCAATAGAAGTTGCTCCGGGACAGTTAGAATACAGTGGATTGACAATCCACTATCCGTTGGATGAGACGCTTTTCCCTCCCGAAATTATTGCTCCCACATTTCGCTGGAAAGATGATTCTGAAGGATCTGATACCTGGCTTATCAAAATCGAATTCCAGGATGAGAAGGGCCGTATGGATTTTCTCAGCCGCTCCCGCGTGTGGACGCCTACTGATGCCCAGTGGGAGGCAATTAAACAAAGGTCGCTTGAAAAAGATGCCAGGGTGACTATCCTCGGAGTTAATCAGGCTGATCCCAAACGGATACTCTCAGGAGGCCGTATATCAATCCGCACATCCAAAGACGAGGTTGGCGCGCCGTTATTCTACCGGGAAGTGAACCTGCCTTTTATTAATGCGGTAAAGGACCCGTCGCTGATCAGGTGGCGGTTTGGATCCATTTCTTCGAAAACCCAGCCGCCGTCTGTGTTGGAGAATTTACCTGTCTGCGGGAACTGTCATTCATTTTCTTCCGACGGTGTACTTCTAGGAATGGATGTTGACTATGCCAATGAGAAGGGTTCATATGCGATTGTTCCGATTACCGAGGAAATGATTCTTGAGAAATCCAAGATCATAACTTGGTCTGATTACAGAAGAGAGGACGGTGAGCTGACGTATGGATTGCTTTCCCAGGTTTCTCCGGACGGAAATTTCGTGGTGAGCACAGTAAAAGACAGGTCGGTATTTGTTCCCAGAGAGGAACTTGCCTTCTCGCAGCTTTTCTTCCCGATTAAAGGTATTTTAGTGGTTTACGATCGTGAAAAAGGAACCTTTAAAGCTTTGCCCGGAGCAGACGACGAGACATATGTGCAGAGCAATCCGACATGGAGCCCTGATGGCAAGTATATCGTATTCACCAGAAGCAAAGCATACCATCTGAAAACCAAAGGTGCCAATGTTCTGCTGAGTGAAGAAGAATGTCGTGAGTTTCTCAAAGAGGGAAAGACCTTCCTATTTGATCTATATAGAATCCCTTTTAACGGAGGCGAAGGGGGGACGGCAGAACCACTCGAAGGCGCGTCCAACAACGGCATGAGCAATTATTTTGCGAAATATTCACCTGACGGAAAATGGATCGTGTTTTGTAAAGCCAAGAGTTTCAGCTTGCTTCAGCCGGACAGCGAACTCTATATAATGCCGGCCGAAGGGGGCGAACCGAGACGAATGCGATGCAACACGAGTCGGATGAACTCATGGCACAGCTTTTCACCCAATGGGAAATGGTTGGTTTTCTCATCCAAGGCGAACTCTCCGTATACTCAGCTGTTTCTGACCCATATTGATGGAAACGGGCGTAGCGCTCCACCGGTTGCCCTGACTCACATGACCGTCCCGGACCGGGCAGCGAATATTCCGGAGTTTGTCAATACCGATCCGCATGCGATTAAGAAGATCGAAGAGCGCTTTCTTGATGACCTGTCTTTTATAAGAGCCGCGCATCAATTTCAACTTGCCGATGATATCGATAGAGCAGAGGACGCGTACAGGAAAGCTCTGGAGTTTAATCCCAAAAACAGTGATGCGTATAACGGCATCGGAAGTGTTCTGATCCGAAAGGGTCAAGTGGAAGAAGCTTTTTCTTATTTTAATAAAGCACTTGAAATGGATCCGAAGAATAAAGCCGTATACTTTAACCTGGGATTGGCTCAATCCGAACAAGGGAATCTCAATGAAGCGATTCGATATTATGATCATGCACTTGCAATAGATCCCAACTATACGGATGCTCTCTGTAATATGGGAGTCATTTTTGCGAGCATGGGTAGGGACGATGAAGCGGCCGCCTACTACGACAAAGCCCTTGAATCCGACCCCACGCATATCGTGGCGCATTCCAACCTGGGAAATCTGTTGGCCAAGCAGAAGAAGTACGACGAGGCGATCGCCCATTATAAGGAAGCGATTAAATATGATGCAGACTTCCTGAATGCCCATTTCAATCTGGGGCTGGCGCTATTAATAACTGAACAATATGATGAGGCCATTGTCCATTTTAAAGAAGCGATCAGGATAGACCCGAATTATAGTCCCGCACAAGTTGGACTTAACAAAGCGACTCAGATGAACAAAAGGAAGTAGTCGCAGTCAACAGTGCTACTGCCGGCATTTTTGAATCCAATTATCCAATTGTGTTTTCTGGCTGGGAGAAAGAGAGTTGTAGTAGTACTCTTTATATTTGTTGAAATAGTCCAGAGCTTGGGTTTTGAGGCCCTGGCTCATGTGGGTTATGCCTAAATTTATAAGCGCTTGGTCAAAATCCGGCTTTAATTCCAGTGCCTTTTCCCAGTGGGAAATCGCTTTATCGACGTCGCCGGATTTTCTATAGGCCAATCCCAAGCCGTTATAAGGATTTACATAATCAGGCTCCAGCTCTATCGCTTTTTGAAGACTTAGGATAGATTTCTCGAGAAATATTCGATCGTTTGTTTTTTGCGCTAGCGAATAATACGCATTTCCGAGGTTATTAAAGAGATCGGGATATTCGTTGTCTATGGAAATGCCCTTCTCATAGGCCTCTACGGCGTTTTCGAAATCCTGTTTTCTTGAGTGAGCGATCCCCAAGAAATTCCATATCTCGGGATCATGTTCCATTTGACGATAATGCTTTTCGTCGAATACCTTGATGATTTCATCATCTTTGCTGGCTTTTACGAGGAAAGTGATATATCGCAGGAAGATTTCGTAGCTGGTGGGAATATTATCGAGCCCAAGCTTGAGAACTTGAAAGGATTCGTTCAATTCGCCTTGCTCTTCATATAAAGCGGCCAGGTTATAATAGGCGATATCAATGTCTTGCCTCTCCGTGAGCAACTGTTTCAGCAACTCGAATCCCTCCCTCACCTCTCCCTGTTGATACAGATCCATCGCCTTCATCGCGCGGTTGTTATAAGGGAGGAGAACTTTGATATCGTCTTGGGGGCCGAAATTCTCTTTTTTCGAATCAGGAGAGGTTGAGATGTATCCCAGGCTTCTTAATTTTGCTAACGATTCTCTATCATATTTAGGCTTTGCGTCTGTACGTTCAGGAAAAGACTGATCTTTGATAATTTGCTCAAGCCGTTTCCTATACCGATCGAGTTTCATCTCCTCCGCAAGATTCTTCAGTTCCTCAAAATCCTCGTCTAAATCATAAAGCTCGGGAATAGGTGATTCGATAAATTTCTCCCCTTCATAGATAAACCCCCTAAGAGGGGCCCATCCTCGACTGTAATAAGGAAACAAAGATTCAAAATATATCGGTCTATTTTTTAGCTTGTTTCCCTCCATGGCAGGAAGAAGCGAATTCCCCTGGAGTGAAGATGGTTTTTCAATATGCAGAACATCGCATACTGTGGGAAATATGTCGATATGACTGACATACTCTTCGATCCGACGACTTAATATGCCGGGAAAATAAACGATCAGAGGAACCCAGATTGAGCTGTTATAGGCATAAAAGCCATGAGTCAGCTCGCCATGCTGCCCCAATGATTCGCCGTGATCTCCGGTAAAGATGATCAGAGTGTTTTCGTATGAATGGGTGTCTTTTAAGGATTTGAAGAGCTTCCCTAAAGCGAAATCAACGTAGGCCACTTCGCCATAATAAGGCTGTTTTTCAAATTCCGTATTGAATGGCTCGGGAGGTTCATACGGATCATGAGGGTCATAGCAATGAATCCAGAGAAACCAAGGAGTTGCTTGTGCTTGGCTTTCTAGCCACTCTAGGGCCGGAGCAATCACATCTTCGGCCCGTCTTTCTACCGCGTCAAGTTTTTCGGAACTCCAGCGATCATAATCGTCGTCGTAGATATCGAATCCCTGCGTGAGTCCGAACCTGGAATCAAGGGGATAGGCTCCAACAAAGGCCCCGGTATTATAACCGAATTTCTTTAAATACTCGGCTAAAGTCAGAAACTCTTCCCCTACGATAAAATTCGTGTTTTCGTGGACTCCATGATATAGAGGGTTGGTTCCTAAGAGAATATTCGTATGAGAAGGCAATGTGGTGGATGTGTTTGCAAAGGATCTTGAAAACACAACTCCCTTCTCGGCTAAGCTGTCAATATTCGGAGTTTTTAGATATTCACTTGAGTAACAGCTGAGGCCATCTGTTCTCAGTGTATCTATTGTGACGAGAAGAACATTTAGTCTATCATTCTTTTGTCCGACGGCTGAAATGGAATCAGCCCATGGAGTTGGAACAGAACTGGAAAAGCCAAGTGGACTGAACGCGACAAAAAACAAAACCAGCCGGGACAGCCCGGATTTTTTCACGTTTACCACTTCTAAGCTTTATAGACTATGAGAAAAATGTCAAGCTATCTTCGATTCCAGCAACTTGGCTCATCTTTCTGGATGGGGGGTCATAATATCAATCTCTCCATGGCGTTATGAAAACGCCCCATTTCTCGAGGAAAACCCTGGTGGGCGGTACTGGATTCGAACCAGTGACCCTCGGCTTGTAAGGCCGACACTCTTCCGCTGAGCTAACCGCCCGTTTATGCGGCCGAAAGGCAGCTTTACCTTAGAGAAACGCCCTGCCGTTGTCAACCCGTCCGATCCGCCCCCTTATGTTCCCACCCTACCGGACCTTTTCCGTTTTCGCGGACACACCGATAAGTTATTTATATTATCAGACTTGGAAGTATGTCATAGGAGATCCGAAAAGCCGGCGGACCTTTGACTGGGAGTTCAAGGAAAGAGCCGTACAAGAAAGGAGACAATCCCCTTTCTTTTGTCGCCTGGTCTATCTGTCATATTGACATAGAACGCAGCGTATGCTACATTTACGGCGTAATCTTATACGTTTTGAGTCTGTTCAGGGAACGGCTGGACCCAACGATTTAAAATACAAGGTAAACTAAATGTTCGCTGTAATCAAAACCGGTGGAAAACAGTACAGAGCACAAGCAGGCGATGTTCTGGAGATCGAGAAACTTGAGGTCGAGAAGGGCGCAAAAGTTACGTTTGAAGAAGTGCTGCTCATCGAGGACAACGGCAAGGTTTTGATCGGGACTCCCTATGTTGAGAATGCGGCTGTGACAGCAGTAGTGCTTGAGAACTTCAAGGACGATAAGATCATCGTATTCAAGAAAAAACGGCGCAAACAGTATAAGAAAAAAAGGGGGCATCGACAGCTACTAACACGCGTGCAGATCGATGAGATCCTGACCGGCCGAAAGCCGGCTGTCAAGGCCAAGCCTGCAGTGAAGAAGGACCCGGAAGCCGCCAAGACGGCCGCTGAGAAAAAAGTACCGGCCGCCAAAGCCGCAGCCCCCAAAACGGCCGTTGCTGAAGCGAAAGCGGAGACCGCTCCCAAAAAAGCTCCTGCAAAAAAAGCCGCACCCAAAAAAGAGGCCGATAAGGCTGCGAAAGAGGCGAAACCGGCCCAGAAAGCGCCACCTAAGACCAAAGCGGAGCCGGCTAAGAAAGCCGCTCCCAAGCCTAAAGCAAAGGCGGCCGCCACACCGAAGACAAAGGCCTCGCCGAAGACAAAGGCCTCGCCGAAGACCGCGGCCAAGCCTAAAGCCGCAGCCAAATCCACGGCAAAAAGTCAGAAATCCGGCAGTGTAAAGGAGTAAGACCATGGCGCATAAAAAGTCCGGTGGTAGCGCGAAGAACGGCAGAGATAGTCAATCCAAGCGCTTGGGTGTGAAACGGTTCGGCGGGCAGTATGTCACCGCCGGATCGATTCTTGTGCGCCAGAGGGGTACTCCCTTCAAGCCCGGCCTGAACGTGGGCAGGGGGGGCGATGATACGCTCTTCGCCAAAATATCAGGTCAGGTTCAATTCGAGCAAAAATCCAAGCGGAAGGTTGTCTCTGTACTTCCTCAATAATCCGTTTTTTTCTTCCTAGGCATGTTTGTCGATCAGGTCAAAGTGTTCCTTCTGGCCGGGAAAGGCGGCAGAGGTTGCCTGAGTTTCCGGCGGGAAAAGTACGTGCCCCGTGGCGGGCCCGATGGAGGGCGGGGCGGCGATGGAGGCAGCATACGCCTGATCTCGGATGCGAGTGTCAAATCTTTGGCTTATTTCCGGTTTCATCCCATCACCAAAGCCCGCCGGGGAGCTCACGGAGAAGGGGGGAACCGGAACGGAAGAAAAGGCGAAGACCTCAGCCTCAAGGTGCCGGTGGGAACCGTGGTGCGCGAGCCAAACAATGATGTCCCGCTGCATGATTTCACGGCCCCCGGCCAGATATTCCTGGCGGCTCAGGGGGGCAAGGGCGGCCGCGGAAACGCCTCCTTCGCCACTTCCACCAATCAGGCCCCCCGGAGGGTGGAAGAAGGCAAACCGGGCGAGGAACGAGAATTCGTGCTTGAGCTTAAACTCATCGCAGACGTGGGTTTGGTGGGATTTCCCAATGTGGGCAAATCCACCCTTATCTCTCAGATCTCGGCGGCCAAACCGGTCATCGCCGACTACCCGTTCACCACGCTGACTCCCAACCTGGGTGTGGTGGATATAGGGGAATTCCAGAGCTTTGTGGCGGCAGATATTCCGGGCCTGATCGAGGGAGCCCATAAAGGACATGGACTGGGGATCCGTTTCCTCAGACACGTGGAGCGGACCAAGGTGCTCGTGCATCTGGTGGATGTGTCGCCCTACACTCAGCGGGATCCGATGCAGGACTACCGCGCCGTGATCAAGGAGCTGAGAGCGTTTGATACGGACCTGATCAGCCGTCCTCATATTCTGGTCGCCAACAAGATCGATCTCTTAGGAAATGACAACCGTCGGCTGGAGGGACTCCGTGGATTGGCCGTCCGCGAGAAGCTCCCGTTTTATGCCATCTCGGCCGCAAAACGGCTGGGGCTTAAGGAGTTGATCAGGGCCGTGGCCGACGAGCTGGGTATGGAAGGATAGAAATGGGACCAACACCAAGCAGGCAGAGACTGGGTCTTTTCGGGGGGACGTTCAATCCTATCCACCTGGGTCATCTCCACGCCGCTCGGATCGTGTGCCGTCGTTTTGCCTTGGACCGCATCCTTTTTATTCCCTCCTCGCTTCCTCCCCATAAAGAGACGCGCGAGATGGTATCATCCGAACATCGCTTCAATATGGTGAACTTTGCCTTGGCGAACGACCCCTGTTTCGTGGCTTCACCCATAGAAATCGAAGCCCTCGGCACGTCTTATTCCATCATCACGCTGTCGCGGATTCGGGACATTTATCCCCAAGCGGATATATTTTTTATCCTGGGAATCGACGCTTTTCTGGAGATCGAAACCTGGAAAGAGTATGATAAAGTCCTGGAGAGTTGCGCTTTCATCGTGATCAGCCGCCCCGGCTATCGACTGGAGGGAGCGCTTACACTCCTTGACGGAAGGCTGCGCGGCCGCCTTATGGAAGTCGATGAAACGCATAGCCCCGGAGATCTGGCTTATCATGCCGCCGCCATTTTTCTTGCTCCCATCGACGCCCTGGATGTTTCTTCCACCGAGATAAGGAGGCGGCTCATGGACGACGAGTCGGTGGAAGGCATGGTGTCGGAGCCTGTGATTGAATACATCAAGGAGCATGGCCTTTACCGAAAAGAAAATGATTGAGGCAAACAATAAAATTAAGGATCGTGAAAACCTTTCCCCTGAGGTGGTCTGTTGTGTAGAAGCGGCTCAAGCTAAAAAAGCCGAAAATATCCTCGTCCTGGACCTGCGCGGCCTCACTTCCTTTACGGATTATTTCGTCATCATGCACGGCAATTCCGGCAAACAGAATCAGGCCATATTTGAGGCAGTGGAACAGGAACTCAAACAGACCAATGTCCGGCCCTTGAGCGTCGAGGGCAAAGAGAATGCCGAATGGATCCTGATGGACTACGGGGACTTCATCGTCCATATTTTTTCCGCCCGGGCACGAGGTTACTACGCGCTGGAAAAACTCTGGGGAGACGGCGTCCTCCACACGTTCTGAGCGGATTCGATTCCGGACTTCCCATTTTTTTTGTTCTGTCTTTCGTTTCGGCCTGCCCCGCAGGGCAGGCTGATTTCCGTTCCGGGATATTTTTTTCCTTCGAGTGTTGACTTTTGAGGTATTTCCCCTTATTTTTATTGGACTATTTCCATTGACGGATGTCTGAGATAGGAGAGACAGCACGACGTCATGCGTTTGAAGGTCATGTGGCCGGGCAAGACCCGTAATGCACACCTGAAACAAATGCAGGATTTTTATCTGGACCGGATAAACTCTCTGGAGAGGTGTGAGCTTTTCGAGACGCGAGAGGCCAAGGGTATTCCGGAAAGCCAGGAGGATAGGATTAAAGACATCGAGACCTCCGGGCTTGAAAAACATCTCAAAGATGATTATATTGTTTGCCTTTTGGATCGAGGTCGTGAGATGGATTCCCGACAGTTCGCCGTCTTCTTGTATGAAACGGCCGCGAACCATCCGCATGCGATAAGTTTCGTGGTGGGCGGTTACTTGGGGCTTGCGGACCGGCTTCTGAGTCGGGCCCAAACCCTCCTATCCCTTTCGCGTATGACTTTTTCGCACGAGCTGGCCCGGGTCGTTCTGCTGGAACAGATCTACCGGGCGCTCACGATCATGAAAGGTCGGCCATACGCAAAATAAAGGGGGAGATGTTGAATAAAAAGGATAAAGAGCGCTACCGCAAGAAACTATTGGACAGGAAAAAAGAGATCGTTGTGCAGCTGAGTGAGTTCCATAGCGAAAGCCGCGAGATCGAAACCGGAATCGCTATGGATGTGGGGGATAAAGCGGAAATCTCTTACACCAAGGAATTTTTGCTGAGCCTTTCGGATGTCGAGCGTGCCCAATTGGGGATGATCGATCAGGCACTCAAGCGGCTGGATTCGGAGGAATTCGGGCTGTGCGAGGACTGTGGAAAGAGTATCGCCAAAAAAAGGCTGGATGTCATCCCTTGGACTCCCCATTGCATCACGTGCCAAAAGAAAGAAGAGCGAGGGTACTGAAGCTTATCGAGCTGGTTGTCTTTCCCTCCTTCTGCCGTATCTGCCATTCCTTGCTCGAGAAAGCCGGGGAGCGGTTGGTGTGTCGTGAATGCTGGAGCCGCCTGACGCCCCAACGCAGCCCCTTCTGTATCTGCTGCGGTCGTTTTTTCGAGGGCGCCATCGAGTCTCACGTTTGTTCGACGTGCGTGGAGCATCCCCCCGCCTTCAGCCGGCATCGATCCGCCTGCCGCTATCGGGGAACCGCCAAAGAACTCATCAGACTGCTTAAGTATCAGAGGCTGAAGGTTTTGGGAAGGGACTTGGGCGCCTTCCTTTTCCAAAGCCTCCAAGAGGAAACGAGCCTCTGGTGGCGGGCGGATGTGTTGGTCCCCGTCCCCCTGCACCCGAAACGGAAGAAGGAGCGCGGTTTCAATCAGGCGGAAATCCTGGCCCGTGAGATGGGCCGCTTAAGTGGAATCGAGGTGTGCAAGGACCTGCTCAGGAAAAGTCAAGAAAGTCGCCCCCAGACGTCATTGAGCGGGACGGAACGGCGGTCCAACCTGCAGGGGGCTTTTTCCGTGAACAAGGGGCGCCGGGCGAAAGGGAAGACGGTTATCTTGGTGGATGATGTGTTTACAACCGGGACCACTCTGGAGGAGTGCTCGCGGGCGCTGCTTCGGGCGGGAGCCGATGAGGTGCGGGCGGCCACAATGGCCCAGGCCTGAACATGGAGCATTCCTTATATGAAAAAAAAAGCCTCCGGCGCAAGCACCGGAGGCGTCCTGATACAGAACCGGTTTACTTCTTAATGGTTTTTGCGGTCTTCGCTTTGGATGACGGCTTAAGGATCTTTACCGTCTTCGGTTTGGTTTCCTGGCGTTTGGGCAGGAACACCCTCAGCACTCCATGCTCATGTTCGGCCCGGATATTTTCCTGATCCACATAGTTAGGTAGGGAGAAGGACCGGTAAAAGGATCCGTAGGAGCGTTCGATACGGTGGAAATTCTCTTCTTTGGTTTCTTTATTGAACTTCCGCTCTCCGCGCAGGGTCAAGGTGTTGTCCTCGAGCTTGATTTCGATGTCCTTATCTTCAATACCAGGGACTTCAGCCGAGAGAACGATCTCGTTTTCGGTTTCGTAAATATCCACCGACGGGGACCAGGTGCCGGACATCAGGTCTCGGTCCTCACTCCGGCCGCTGACGGCATCTTCGAACAGTCGGTTCATTTTTTCCCGGATCGTGACCAGGTCTCTGAATGGATCCCAACGAATAATAGCCATTTTCATTCCTCCTAAATCTTAGTCTAATTACAATATAATATATGAGTGTCTATTTGTCAAGTATTTGCAAAAAAAATATGCTTTTTTTTACAAGGCCATTTTTTAGGATGTTGTATGTTCGCCTTATGGTTCGACAAATGAAGAATGAATACCTCGGTGTTTTGCCAGGGCTCAGGCCGGGATGACGGCTATTTTCCAGGCTTGCGACAGGCGCCTTCCACCAGCAGGGTGATCTCTCCCTTGGGAGGCCTTACTGTAAAGTGGGATTGCAGTTCGCGCGGCGTGCCCCGCTGAAAGTCTTCGTGAATCTTGGTAAGCTCCCTGGCCACGACCACCCGACGGTCGCCCAGTATATCCTGGACCAATGCCAGGAAGCGGATTAAACGGCGGGCCGGCAGATAGAACACCAGAGTGGCCTTCTCATCAAAAAGCGAGAGGAGCATGGTCTTTGAGGCTTGGAGCTTGGGCGGCGGAAATCCGAGGAACAGGACGCGGTGGGTGGGGAGTCCGGCCGCGCACAGGGCCGTGGTCAGGGCCGAGGCACCGGGGATGGGAATGACCTCGATTTCGGCATCCAGCGCCTTTCGGATCAAAGGGAAACCCGGATCCGACACCCCCGGAGTGCCGGCATCCGTGACCAGCGCCACATCTTTTCCTTTCTCAATGTGCTCCAGGATCTTTTCCGCCTGAGGCCGCTCGTGTGGCTGAAAATAGCTGATCAGCTTTTTTTTTATGCCGTAACGATTGAGGAGCTTGAGGGTCTGGCGGGTATCTTCGCAGGCGATGATGTCCACTTGCCTCAACGTGTTGAGGGCCCGAAAGGTCAGATCTTCCAGGTTGCCGATAGGGGTCGCGACCACGAAGAGCCGTCCCCGTCCTTTCCGGGAGGGGGATTGCGCCGGCATGGCTCATTTATCCCAATCATAGGGATAGAGAAAATCGTGGCCTACGCTGCGTTCCGAGATCTTGGCGATGGGCGGCATGCACCGCTTGAATTGGGAGCCCTTGATCATGCGGATAATCTTGTCCACCGTGGCCTCCTCCGATCCGCTGCCGATCACATCATCTCTCGGCATACGCTGGTCGATCAGATGGAAGAGGATCCGGTCGATTTCTTCATAGACGAGTCCCAGCTCCTGCTCGTCGGTCTGGCCCTCCCACAGGCCGGCCGACGGCGCCTTGTTCAGAATCCGGTCCGGAATCCCCAGGTGACGGCCCAAGGCTCGCACTTGGGTTTTGTACAGATCCCCCAGAGGATTGAGGGCGCAGGCCATGTCGCCGTGCAGGGTGCCGTATCCCAGCAGGAGTTCTGTCTTGTTACTGGTTCCGATGATCAAGGCATGTTCCCGTTCGGAGTGATCATACAGGATGGACATGCGCTCACGGGCCATTTTGTTGCCCTTGAGAATCCGGCTGTTCGTGGGGTGGCGGCTGTAATAGGCGTCCACCGACGGGGCGATGTCGATGAGCCGTATGCGTATTCCCAGGGAGCCCGCCACGCTTTGGGCGTCATCGATGTCCTGTCCGAAGGTTTCGCCATAGGGCAGGATGAGGCCGATCACGTGGTCAGGGCCCAATGCCCGGCTGCTGAGGTAAGCGGCTACCGTTGAGTCGATGCCGCCCGAAAGGCCCAGGATGCCGTTGGCATAACCGAATTTGGAAAATTCTTCGCGGAGAAAGCGGATCAGGATGTTTTCCACGAAGGCGGCGTTAATCTTCATATCGGTCCACGATGCGCGCTAAGGCGTGCAGGATGATTTCAGGCTTATTGTCCCGCCGATAGGGCCATTTCTTGCGGAGGGTCCGGACCGCATCCAGGTCGATCTCCTGGATGAGCAACTCCTCCTCGCTGTAAGAGGCTCGGCTCAAGAGCCTCCCGGCTGGGCTATAGATAAACGAGCCGCCGGCGAAGGCTTTCCCATCCTCGAATCCCACCCGGTTGCAGTAGAGGACGAAGGCTGTGGAGAAGCGGGAAATGGTCTCACCCATGAGCTCCCACATATGGCTGGTGGCGTACGTTTCCTCGGCGGCAAAGCCGCGCCCGGGGGCGGCGCTGATCACGATGATCATGTCGGCTCCCCCTGTGAATAACAGGTAGCAGGCTCCATAATGCAGAAAATCGTAGCAGATCATCAGGCCGGTTTTGGTGTGCGGGGTGTCGAACGCGAAAAAGTTACGGCCCGAGGCGAAGAATTTTGCCTCTTCGAACATCCCATAGGTGGGGAGATAGACCTTGCGGTGTACGTGCTTGAGCTCACCCTGTGCAAAATAGGCCGCGGAGTTGTAGGACAGGCCGGTGTCTTTCTCCTCCACGAATCCTATCACCAGGGAGATCTCCCGGCTCATGCGGAGGAATTCGGCCAGAAGGGGATCGGCGCCGTTGATTGGGCGTGCCACCTCTTGGGCCATGTCCTTCAGGGTGTAGCCGGTCAGGCTCAGCTCCGGGAACACCAGGAGATCGACCTTTTCGTCCCTTGCCTTCTCGATCCATTCCCGATGGATGTCGAAGTTCTTGGCTACGTCACCCAGGATGGGAGCGATCTGTGCCAGGGCGATCTTCATACCAAAAAAATTATCACAATCCCCCTTGCTTTGCAATGCGGGCTTCCCCGACTAAATGGTGAGGTCCAGGCCGACTAGACAGAATCATTTGATAATTTGGCCCACATTTTATATATATGAGATATATAGATGACATTGATGGGTGTTTGTGAAGGGAAAAATGGAACACATTGCGCTTTATCTTAAACAGATCTTCCGGGATAATCAGAAGGGCCAGCTATATTTTCAGCAGGGCAATATACGGAAGCACCTCTACTTCCAGGAGGGGAAGCTGGTCTATGCCCGCACCAATCAGCCCCAGGAATTGATCGGTGAGGTGCTGTTTCGGATGGGAAAGATTACCAATGAGGTCTATGCCAAGATCGATGAGTTCATCATGCCCAAGCGGTCCCTCGGTGAAGTCCTGGTGGCGAGCGGGATGCTCACGCACGATAACCTAGTGGAGGGACTGCAGTACCAGTTCCGCGAGATTGCCCTTAATACGTTCTCGATATTCGGCGCCAATATAAAATTCCGTGAGGGCTCCCCCCTTGAAACGGAAAAAATTGAAGTCGACATCGAGGTTTCGACTCTGATCGAGGAAGGGATCCGCCGGATGAAGTTCGATCCGCACCTTCAAGCATGGTTGACGGGCCGGACGCCCAAATATAAGGACAAGACGTTTTCGCTCCAGCTAACGGAGGAGGAGCGGGAGATCTATACTGCCATAAGTGGAGAAAAAAGCACGGATACCATCCTGGAATACGGCGGGTTCAGCCGGGAAAACTTCTGGAAGAGCATCTATCTTTTCTACTGCCTGGAACTCATCGATCTCGACAAGCCGGTTCAAACCTGGGCCCGGAAGGATGAGACGGAAAAAGACGCAGACGCCGCAGACTCCGCAGACGCACCCCCTACCGGAGATGCCAAGGTGCAGGAAGTGCTGGCGATGAGCGATCGGCTGGAGAGCTTGGACTACTACCAGATGCTGGGTGTCCAGCACGATGCCTCTCAGGAGGAGATAAAGAAAAGCTATTTTCAGCTGGCGCGCAAGTATCATCCCGATCTGTTCGATCGCGGCCTGGATCCCGGTGTCAAAGAAAAGATCGAAGCGGTGTTCGCGTTCTTAACCAAGGCCTACCATACGCTCTCCGACGAAGGGGCCAAAAAGCAGTATGACAAGCAGCTGGAAGCCTCTCCCAAAGTGACCGGGAGGCGGAAAGAGGACAAGCGGGCGGAGGTCAAATTCCGCCAGGCGAAGACATTGTTCGATCAGACGCGGTATCAGGAGGCCATGATTCTTCTGCAGGAATCCGTCCGGCTTGATTCGAACAAGAGCCGCTATTTTCTGCTCTTGGCTTTGACTCAGGCAAAGCTGCCGGCTTTCCAGAAGAAGGCGGTCGATAATTTCAAAAAGGCCATCGATCTCGAGCCCTGGAGTGCCGATGCGTATTTGGGATTGGGAATGCTGTATAAGAGTGAGGGCATGCCGGTCATGGCGACCAAGTATTTAAAAAAGGCCTTGCAGGTTGACCCCGACAACCGGGCCGCCAGGCGGGAACTGGAAGGTGATGAGGGGAGTGCAAAGAAAAAGGGATTGAAAGGCCTCTTGAGCATGGACGCCAAGGACTTGAAATCTCTGCTGAAGAAGGACCTCTTCAAGAAGAAATAAAGCCCCTGATTCCCCGGAATCGGTTTTTCGATTCGGCCGTCATCCGTAGACCGCTATCACTG
>Ga0180437_10001255_pt1 | contig 43738 bp, 52 predicted proteins | sample SS_ome_4_FD_132410 | JGI IMG/M metagenome (GOLD analysis project Ga0180437, IMG submission 132410) | Hypersaline lake sediment archaeal communities from the Salton Sea, California, USA - SS_3_D_1 metaG | ecosystem: Environmental > Aquatic > Non-marine Saline and Alkaline > Hypersaline >... | reverse complement strand
CAGGTTGGTGACGGACGACGAATTTGACCGCCTGGTATCCCGAATAGATCCGGCCCTCTGCCGGGGCTGTGGCACCTGTGCAGCCCACTGCCCGTCTAGCGCCATCACCGCTGGCTACTCGACCGATGAGCAGATCGAGGCCATGCTGGCTGTACTGTTGACCTAGCGTCCCATTTAAAACAATGAGTGCATACTTCCCGCAGCCGAATGCACCGCAATCTGTTCGAGGGGAAGCCTCTGATCAACTCAACGTCATAATTGTTCGTTTTGTGAATACCGGTCATCTGATTCACTGGGAACAATTCGACCAGTTCATCACCGTGGTGAGAGGCTTCTTCAGGGAGAATTGAGCAAACAGTGGGCAAAGAGATTGAGAAATTGGTGTGGTGGGCTAATAATGGAGACGCGCATGGGCTCTGGACCGGACTTGAAGGACATTGAGGCCATCCTATTCGACTTGGACGGCACGTTGGTACACTTGAACATTGACTTTGGGCGGATGCGAGCCGAGGTGGAAGCCCTCTTGCCCCAATACGGCCTTTCGATGGAGGGGCGGCGTTCCCTCTATGTCTTGGAGTTGATCGAGGACGCCGTGCGGGAGCTGAAAACGAAGGACGAGGAGAAGGCGCGGGCTTTCCGGCGAGAAGCCGAGGCGGCCATCGTGGCTATAGAGTTGGAGGCGGCGGTCCAGGCTCAGGTGTACCCTGAAGTGCCAGAGTTGCTTCGCATGCTGCGGGAGCAGGGGATCAGGGTGGCCATCGTCACCCGCAACTGCCGGGCGGCAGTGGATCGCATCCTGGCAGAGACCCCACTGGCCTACGATGCACTATTGACGCGGGACGAGGTGACGGCGGTTAAGCCGGACCCGGGGCACCTGCTGGAGGCCCTGCGATTACTGGGCGTTGAACCGCAGCGGACATTGATGGTCGGCGATCATCCGATGGACGTGCAGGTTGGTCACGCGGTGGGGACCAGAACGGCGGCGGTGCTGACGGGGGCTGGTTCACCGGAACGCTTCGCTGAGGTGCAGCCGGATCTGATCTTGGCACAGGTGGGGGACCTCGGCAGACATTTGACATAAGCGTCCATAGGAAAATAACCTCCGCTCCCGCCGGATGCGCATCCGGCGGGCCGGCGGCTGGATTGCAAATCCAGCCGGAGCAGGCTGGGAAGGGGGTTAGGTGGTTAGGGATTCGAAAATCATCATTTTCACTTGCAACTGGAACGCCTACAGCGGCCTGGAGATGGCTGGCTACGAGCGGTTGTGCTTGCCGGCAGGGGTGCGGCCTGTCAAAGTGATGTGTCTGGGGCGTTTGCACCCTGGCCTCGTCCTCAAAGCCTTCGAGTTGGGAGCCGACGGCGTCTTGATGCTGGGCTGCCCGCCGGGCGAGTGCCATTACGAGTTCGGCAACTCGCGGGCCGAGGAGCTATTCGAGGAGACCAGGGCCCTGGCGCGCCTGTTGGGCATCGGCGAGGAGCGGCTGCAGTTGGACTGGGCAGTTGCTGGCGATGGCAAAGCCTTCACGGAGAAGGTTCGCCGCTTTGTAGAGGGCGTGCAGCAGGCAGTGTCTAGGTAATAGAAGGGTGACGATTGTCGGATATGAGCATCAAGGACGTTATCAGGGAGACGCGCTCGTATTACTGTTTGGAATGTGGCAAGTGTACCGCCGTGTGCCCCATCTCGCGGCGGGAGGCCGGTTATTCTCCCCGAAGTATGGTGGAGGCGGCCATCACCGACCAGGGCGGGGGGCTGTTGTACGATGGGCGGCTCTGGTCATGCCTGACCTGCCGGCGGTGCAGCCAGATTTGCCCTTCAGATGTCCGTTTCTCCGAGTTCACTCGCGGCCTGCGGACCGTGGCCAGAGGTGTGAAGCAGGAAGGGCATTGCTCTCACGGCGAGACCATCCAGACCTGGATGCGCATGATGGCCGACCCGGAGCTCAAGCAGAACCGCCTGGAGTGGTTGGATGAGGGGTTGCGCACCTCCACCGATTCCGACACCATCTACTTTGTCGGCTGCCTGCCTCATTACGACGTGCTCTTTAACCGGATCGGCGCTCAGGGCCTGGAGATCGCCCGCAACGCGATGAAGGTACTCAACCACCTGGGTATCGAGCCCATCGTCCTGGCCGACGAGCGCTGCTGTGGCCACGACCTTTTGTGGGAAGGAGACATCGAGACCTTCCGCAAGCTGGCCGAGCTCAACGTTGCCTTGCTGCGCGAGACGGGAGCGCAGCGCGTGGTCACCACCTGCCCCGAGTGTGCGCACACCTTGAAAGTGGACTACCGGGCCTTTGGGGGCGGTTTGGACATGGAGGTGTTGCACATTTCCCAGTTTCTGGCTCAGCAGTTGGAAGCGGGTGAATTGGATTGGGGGGAGTTGGGGGGGCGAGTGACTTATCAGGACCCCTGCCGCCTGGGGCGCTACCTGGGCGTGTACGATGAGCCCCGGCGGGTGATGGCTGCCCTGGGTCTGGAACTGGTCGAGATGGAGGACCATCGCGGGCGTGCCCTCTGCTGTGGCACCAGCGCCTGGACCCACTGCGGAGCCACAGCCAAAAGCATCCAGGTAGACCGCCTGCGCCAGGCCAGGGCCACCGGCGCGGAAACGCTGGTCACGGCCTGCGCCAAGTGCCAGATCCATTTCCGGTGTGCTATGGACGACACGCGACTGGGCGACGAAATCAGGATCGAGGTCAAGGATTTGACCACCTTGGTGGCCGAGGCCCTGGATAGAAAAACCTGAGTTGGCTGGCGGCCTATAGCCTGGAGATTGGGGGCAGGAGGACATAGATTGACAAAGGGCCGTCTTCCTGATATACTGTTTATCAGAAAGACGGAATGTCAGGAGGTATGGCATGTCTGACACGATGACTGTGCAGGTTGCTCAGCGGGGGGTCGTAACCTTGCCCAAGTCTATCCGCGAGGCTTACGGTCTCCAGCCCGGGGACACGCTTACTCTGTTTGACCTGGGAGGAGTATTGCTCTTGAGCCCGCGCCGTTCGGAGGTTGACGCCCTGGCTGACCGCATCACTCAAGCTCTCACCGAGCGAGGTGAGACTTTGGAATCCATGTTGTACACTCTGCGCGAGGAACGAGAGCGTTATGCCGGCTAATCCCTGTATGTTTCTCGATGCCAGCGCCCTGTTTGCGGCTGTCTGGTCCAGCGAGGGGGGAGCCCGCATGATCCTCAAACTGGGGGAGGCCGGCGCGGTCCGTTTGCTGGTGAGTTCTCAGGTATTAGATGAGGTGGAAAGGGCGCTGCGGCGCAAAGCACCGGAAGCTCTGGGAGCGTTCGCCCTCTTGCTGGATCGAAGCAATATCGAGGTTATCCCCTCGCCAACCGATGAGGTTATCCATGACTGCCTGGCGATCACCGGTCACCGGGGTGATGCCGGGGTGTTGGCAGCAGCTTTGAGCGGTCAGGTGGACTATTTCGTGACTTTGGATCGCCAGCATTTCTTGGACAATCCGCGCTTGAGTGGATTTGCATCATTTCCTATCGGGACGCCAGGCGACTTTTTGGCCTGGTTCCGCGCTCGGTGGGGAGAAGCCAGAGTTTGAGAGAAGGGAGCTATTGTGGAACGGTACAGCGCCGCAGTGATGGATCACTTCCTGAATCCGCGTAACGTGGGAGACCTGCCCGATGCTCATGGGGTAGGGATGGCCAACAATCCCCAGGACGGCGACACGGTGCGGTTTGCCATTCGGGTGAAAGACGGCGTCATCGAGGCGGCGCGTTTCAAGGCCCAGGGGTGCGTGGCCGCCATCGCGGGCAGCAGTGCGCTGACGGAGCTGGTACAGGGGAAGGATCTGGAGGGAGCCCTGGCCATAACGAAAGAGGATCTGGCGGCGGCGCTGGACGGCCTCTCGGAGCGGAAGCAGGCGTGTTCGCTGACCTGCCTGGCGGCGCTGCGGCTGGCTGTGGAGCAGTGTGATCCGGCTCTTTAGTGTGTTAGGAGGTACTCAATTGCCTAAAGACGAACTTCGTATCGGAGTCTTTGTCTGTGACTGTGGGTTGAACATCGCCGGGAGTCTGGACACGGAAGTGGTGCGGGAATACGCGGAGAAGCTGCCCGACGTGGTCTTTGCCCAGGGCAACCGCTACACTTGCTCTGACCCGGGCCAGCAGGAGATCAAAAAGGCCATTGTCGAGCACAACCTCAGCCGGGTGGTGGTGGCTTCCTGCTCACCCCGTCTGCACGAGCCCACCTTCCGCAACTGTGTTCAGGAGGCCGGCCTGAATCCCTATTTACTGGAGATGGCCAATATCCGCGAGCATTGCTCCTGGGTCCATCTTCACGACCGGGAGGCGGCCACGCGCAAGGCCAGGGATATCGTCAAGGCGGCCGTGGCCCGCGCTCGCTGGCTCTACCTTCAGGAAGAGGAGCAACTGCCCGTCACCGACGCGGCCCTGGTCATCGGAGGGGGCGTGGCTGGCATCCAGGCCGCCCTGGACCTGGCCGACGCTGGTCACCAGGTTTATCTGGTGGAAAAGGAGCCCTCCCTTGGTGGGATCATGGCCCAACTGGACAAGACCTATCCCACTATGGACTGCTCGATATGAATCCTGGGACCCAAGATGATGGATGTCGGTCGGCATCCCGGGATCGAACTGATGGCCTACAGCGAGGTGGAGGGCGTCTCTGGTTACGTGGGCAATTTCAAAGTCCGGGTGCGCAGAAAAGCCCGCTACGTTGACGAGAAAGCGTGCACCGCTTGCGGCGACTGCGCCAAGGTCTGCCCTATCGTCAAACCCGACGAATTCCAGATGGGCCTCTCCACCCGGCGGGCCATCTACATCCCCTTCCCTCAGGCCGTGCCCTCGGCCTACATTGTCAACATCCACGAGTGCCTGGGTGACAACCCCATCGCCTGTGGCAAATGCATCGAGCGCTGTGACAAAAAATGCATTGACTTTGACATGCAGGACGAAATCGTAGAGTTGGAGGTGGGGGCTATCATCGCGGCTACGGGCATGGACGTCTACGATCCCACCCCTTTGGATGAGTACGGCTACACCCGTTGTGAGAACGTCATCACCAGCATAGAGTTCGAGCGCCTCATCTCCGCTGGCGGCCCCACGGAAGGCCATTTCATCCGGCTGACCGATCACCAGACGCCTGAGCGCATCGGCTTTGTGCAATGCGTGGGCTCCCGCTCCCAGGTGCGGGGCAATCCCTATTGTTCCAACATCTGCTGCATGAACACGGTCAAAGACAGTCTCCTGCTGAAGGACCATTACCCGGACATTGACATCACCGTATTCTACATGGACATGCGGGCCTTTGGCAAGGGTTTTGAGGATCTCTATATGCGCAGCAAGGAGATGGGGGTCAAATACATCCGGGGTTTGCCAGGTGAGGTGAAGGAGGACCCTGAGACCGGAAGCCTGAATCTCTTTGTGGAGAACACGACCACGGGCCGTCTGGAGCAGCACAAAATGGACATGCTGGTCCTTTCCATCGGGGCGCTGCCCCGCCAGGATGGCCGCATCAAGGACTTGTTGAGCCTCTCGCGCACCGCCGATGGCTTTTTCATGGAGGCGCATCCCAAGCTCAAGCCGGTGGACACGCCCACGCGGGGGGTCTATATCGCCGGTTGTGCCGAGTCTCCCAAGGACGTCAAGGACTCGGTCACCCAGGCCAGCGCCGCGGCGGCGCGGGCCGGCATCCTGCTCAGTTCGCCCAAGATCCGGGTCGAGGCCATCACTGCCGTGGTGGATCAAGATCTGTGCAAGATGTGTGGCCTCTGCGCTGGCGTGTGTCCCTACGGGGCCATCTTCTGGGAGAAGAAGCAACCGGCGCGGGTGGTCACGGCGGCCTGCGCCGGTTGTGGCACCTGCGCCGCCGAGTGCCGTTTCGAGGCCATCACCATGCGCCACTTCACCGACCAGCAGATTTACGCCATGATAGATTCTATCCTGGAGGAGACTCCCCAGGACAAGATCGTCACCTTTGCCTGCAACTGGTGTTCCTACGCCGGGGCCGACACGGCCGGCACCGGGCGCATGGAATACCCGCCCAACGCCCGCCTCATCCGCACCATGTGCTCGGGACGGGTAGCGCCGGATTTTGTGTGGTACGCCTTCCGCAAGGGCGCGCCGGTGGTGCTGGTCTCGGGCTGCCACCTGGCCGACTGTCATTACATCAATGCCAACCGCAACACTGTGCGCCGGGTGGATGCCTTGTGGGAGGGGTTGGAGAAATACGGGGTGCGGCCGGAGCGCCTACAGCTCGATTGGTGCAGCGCCGCCGAGGGCCAGCGTTGGGCTAAAATCATGAGGGAGGTCGAGGAACTGCGGACAGCGGTGGCCCTTGAGGAGATCGAACAGACCCGCCAGGCATTGCAGGAGGCCAAAGTGCCCGTCAGCAGCAAGGTAGCGAAGCTGAAAGAGCTGACCTCCGCCACCATGCGCTGTATGCGCTGCGGCAAGCAGTGGGATGTGACCTATGACCCGGCGGCCGACGAGGAGCGGATGTGCGCCGCCTGCCGCAGCAACAGTGTGCGGGTGTTGGTGGAGTAACTGATTAAAGAACGTTCGCCCTTGTTCCTCATTTCGCCGGCAATGAGAGCGCGAAATCAAGGCCCTGCTGGACCCAATCCTCGAGGTCCTCAACACTCTCATAGCCCCCTGATGCCACCATGACCCATCCCGTCATGGGCCTCCCTGTGATGTCAAACGGCCTGGTGTGTGGCCTTGCCAAGGCTTCCTGGTACCCCTCCGGGCCGACACGGACAATGAGCGCGTCCTTATGAACGCCACAGGCCATATTGCCGTGTACGAGGAATCCGATGCCGCCAAACATCTTCTTCTCGATGAGCTCAGGCTGTTCGCCCAACACTTTCCGAATTCGCTGCGCCAAGCCTTCGTCGTAAGCCATACAATCCTCCCAATGATCTCGACGACCTGAATTGAAAGAGTCCGCCGCGTTGGCCTCATATAAGGTCTCTTCCTGCACGTGCCTGGCTGCCCAATGAGCTGACTCGTCTTGCACAACGCAGGGTTTTTGTGTACAATACCCTCACAGGATAGTATATACCAACGCCCTTACAAGTCAAGTTCTGAAAGGTACACACTGGTTTGTCTCCACAGAAATACCCGCTGACGACCTGGCGGCTGTTGCATACCGGCTCTGCCGACGGAGCCACCAACATGGCTGTAGATGAAGCCATCCTCACGGCTGTGGCGGAGGGGAGGTCGCCGCCTACCCTGCGCTTCTTCGCCTGGGAGCCGCCGTGCCTCTCCATCGGCTACAACCAGGCGGCAGATGAGGTTGACATAACTAAATGCCGACAGGCGGGCGTGGATGTGGTGCGGCGGCCCACCGGAGGGCGAGCCATCCTGCACACCGACGAACTGACTTACAGCATCGTCGCGCCGCAGAATGAGCCCCGCTTGGCCGGTGGGGTGGTCGAGTCCTATCGCCGCCTCAGCGTCGGGCTGGTGAGGGGGCTGCGTCTTCTGGGGGTGGACGTCGCCCAGGCCGAGGTCGGGCACGGCACTGGGGCGCCGACTGGACAGGACGCCGACGTCAGTGCGGCCTGCTTCGATGCGCCTTCGGCTTACGAGGTCACAGCGGGCGGCAAGAAGCTGGTGGGCAGCGCCCAGGTGCGGCGCAAGGGGGCAGTGCTTCAGCACGGTTCGCTGCCCCTGCAGAGTGATATCACGCGGATCTGTCATTACCTGGTGGTGTCCTCCGAGAAGCGGCGCGAAGCGTTGCGCCAGGAGCTGCGGGGGAGGGCCACATCGTTGGAAAGGGTCCTGGGGCGGGTCGTCCCCTTCGTCCAGGTGGGGGGAGCATTGGTGAAGGGCTTTTCCGAGGCGCTGAACCTGCATCTGGAGCCAGGGGAATTGAGCCAGCACGAGCTGGCCCTGGTCCAGCAGTTCAAGCGGGAGAAGTACACTGTTGAAGCGTGGAATTTCCGCAAATGATTGGAGTCGAAGCTTTGGCCGGAGCTTTCCGCCTGAAGGCTCTACTCCTCAATTTAGCTGGCTCTATTGATTTTTGCTCCGATTCGTGGTATGATAGTTACAGCAGTCGAGGGGGTGGCCGCATCACCGTGGGCCGCATTGAGATCAATGGAAAGGAGCTAGATAATGGCAACGCCGTGTGATCAGGTACAAGAGGTCTTTCTCGAGGAAATTGCCCCGACGATGGAGCAGTTGGTCAAAGCGTTTTCCTGGACGACGTTCTTCTCTGTGGTCGAGGATGCCATCAAGGCTGTGGAGGCCATGCAAGGATTTCAGAGCGGGCCAGAGAAAAAGGCCTGCGCCATTGATTGCATCCTGGCTGTCTATGACCAGTATCAGATTGACATCCCCTACTTGCCAGCTATGTTTGAAAAGGCGGCGCTAAAGGCCGTACTCGAAGTTGCCATTGATGCCATCGTGGAGCTTTTGAACAAGAACGGCATCTTTGTGCATGGGACCTAGGGAGCTTGGCCTCAAATTGGCGAGAGGCCAACCATCCCTCACGGACGGAAGAGAACACCGACAAGAGAAAAATGAATGCGTCCGTGTTTCTTTCCGTCCGTGGGGGAAAATAGTGTCGTGTTTGACGCCCTTTCACAATGTTGTGAAGGGGATTCTTTTTGGGGCAAGGGTAGTGTAAAATGGCAGACTATGGTAAAATATAGGCGACTGAATAGAGCTGCTACAGTTCATGGTTTGAGACCCGAGGAGGGGGGAAACTACTGATGGAACAGACCTCTTTGGAGCAACTGATAGCTCGCCAGGAAGGGCGGATGCTGGAATTCAAGCGAGAGTTCGACACGGATATCGTCAAGGAGATCGTGGCTTTTGCCAACACCGAGGGAGGTGTGGTCCTGATAGGGATCGACGATGACGGAGCAGTGGTGGGCCTAGAGGACAATCTTCAGCGCCTGGAGGAAAGGATTGTCAACCTGTGTCGGAGTCGTTGTCAACCAGCTATCTTGCCTTCCATAGAAATGGCTCAACTGGAGGGCAAACAAATCCTGGTCGTGAGAGTAGAGGAAGGAAGGCGTAAGCCCTACAAGGCCAATGAGGTCACTTACGTTCGTGTGGGCTCGACCTGTCGCCATGCTGACCGGGACGAAGAATACCGTATGTTTATTGAAAGCGGTGAGATTGTCTTTGAGCAGACACCGGTGCAGGGGGCGACTTTTGCCGATCTGGACCGGCCCAAGCTGGCTCAGTACGTCGAGCTTAGAGCTCCGGGAGCCGTCACGGTTAACAAAATGTCATTGGAGCGGCTCTCACTGCGCCTTGGCTTTGTTTGTGAGGAAGGGAAAGAGTTGGTGCCCTCTGTAGCTGGACTACTCCTCTTCGGTCAGTACCCCCAGCTTTCCCTGCCTCAGAGTGGCATCAGCGCGGTGCGATTCCTGGGCACCGACCTGGCTGACCCCTTGCTTGACCGGGCTGAAATCGAGGGCACCCTCGATCAGTTGATCGTGCAGGCGGCTCAATTCGTGCGGCGCAATGAAAGGGTAGCGGCCGTCTTTGGCAAGGACTTTCCCAGGCGGACCGATGTGCCCGAGTATCCCACCTGGACGGTGCGGGAAGTGCTGGCCAATGCCGTTTCCCACCGCGACTACAGCGTACAGGGCCAGCGGGTGATGCTACGCATGTTTGATGATCGCCTGGAGGTGTTCAATCCCGGCGGTTTGATGCCCGGCGTGACTTTGGAGGAGTTGGAGCGGATGGAGGTAGCGCCGCCCCGCCGCAACCCCCTTTTGGTCCGTGTTTTAAGGGAATGGGGCATCGTCGAAGAAGTGGGGCGGGGGCTGGCGCGCATCCGCCGGGAGATGCAAGAACATGGTTCCGGTGAGCCAGTTTTTCGTGCGGATCGGAGGAGCTTTACTGTTGTTTTGCCAGCAAGAGTGCTGAGCAAGGAAGAACTGCAGGGCTAATGGTCAGCGTTCAGCCACCCTTGCGAAGGTTATTCGCAACCTTCGCAAGGGTTCCCTTAGAGGGAGGATATCAGGATGTCTGAAGCCATTCGCTGTTTCAAGACGGGCGGCCCTTGCACGGTGGACGTGCAGGAGAAACCGCGCTCGGTTTTCGTCATCATGCCTTTCGCTGTGGCGTTTGACGATGTGTACGAGCTGGGCATCAAAGCCAGCGTGGAGACCTTGGGCTGGGAGTGCCGGCGGGCCGACGAGGTCATCCACAACCGCGACATCATGTGCCAGGTCTGCCAGGGCATCCGTCAGGCCCGCCTGGTCGTCGCCGACCTGACGGGCCGGAACGCCAACGTCTTCTACGAGTTGGGCGTGGCCCACGCCCTGGAGAAGGACGTGATTCTGCTGGCGCAGGACGTGGGCGACGTGCCCTTTGACCTGCGGCCGATGAACATCATCCAGTACGCCACCATCCTGCCCCTGCGCCAGAGGCTGACCGAGACCCTGGGCGCGCTGATGGGGGAGGAGAGACCCCTTGTCGCTGAGAGGGAGGAGCCCAGGCCAGGTGTGCACGTCAAAATGCGCGATGTGAAAGACTCTACTGTGGTCACTGCTGGCCGTGATGTCCGTATGGGCCGCTAACGTTCGGTGCTGGACGGTTTTGAAACACGAATGTCACGAAGGGATGAAGGGCACGAATTTGTATGACGGGACAACGTTCGTGAAATTTGCCTATTCGTGCTCTTCATGATTCGGAACTTTGCCCACAGCAAATAGTGGTGGAGGAAGCAATGGGTTCTCAAGTAGTCAAGTCCGTTCCTGTTAGCGAGATTGTAGACTTTGAGCCCGAGTTGGAACTCTTTCGTGATATGCTGGTCGATCTATCTGAGCGGTGCCTGATGTTCATTCAAGCACCGGGCGGGCGGGGCAAGACCTGCCTCCTGCGCCTGATGCGCCGCCGCTGCGAGGAGGAGGGTATCCCCTGCTGTTGGGTGGACTTTCGCGGCGAGTCCTACGACAATCCCCATCTGACCCTGGCCCGTGAAATCTGCGATCAACTGGGCCTCGTGCCACGTCATCTGGCTGAGGCGTTGCTGCCATTCAGTCCTCTCGTGACGGAGGTGAGCGCTGAGGTTCAAGAGGTCAGTGGCTCCAGAATCATCACCGCTGGTGGGAATGTCATCGAATGTCAACAGGCGGTGATGACTTTCAGTGCTACAAATGAGAATTTGCGCCAGCGATATGTGAGGGAGCGTCTGAAGCGAGCCTTCGCAGCAGACCTCGCCAATCTGGCTGCCGATAAAGGAACTGCAGTTTGCTTTCTGGACCACTTTGAGGACGTGAGCGATGAAGAAGAGAGTTGGCTGCTGGAAGCGCTGCTGGGTCCTGTGCGGGAGAACGAGCTGAAGAGAGTGATTGTGGTAACTGGAGGGCGGCGATGGCCCAAGATTGACGATTGGGAGTGGGAGGACTCTACCCATCTGATCAACAGCCTGCCGCCCATGAGTGTGGAACACATCAAAGTTTATGCCAAGAGGGTGCAGGTCGAGATCAGCCACGAAGAAGCCGAGTTCTGTTGGCGGGCCTGTCGTGGGGGGATCCCTTATTTCATGGGCATGGTGGTCAAGAACCTACGGGCCAAGGTGGAGGTGCGGCCATGACTGAGATCACAGACCGCATCACCCCTGAGATGAGCGAAGAAGAGGTCCTGGGCGTCATCCTGGACGAGATCATGGCCCGGGCCGAGCCCGACGTGGCTGAGGCCATCCGTTTCTGCGCCATCCCCCACTGGTTCAACGAAGAGATCATCGCCTGGCTGCGAGGCGAAGGTGTGAAGCCCTCCCAGCGCAGCGGCGAAATCCTGGCGACCCTGACCGAACTGACCTTTGTTGGTCCCTACCACGAGCGGGGCTGGGCTTACCACGAGAACGTGCGCGATTTGCTGCTGCGGCGCTGGCGGGAGAGGGACGGCGAAGAGTTCCAGGAACTGAGCGGGCGGGCAGCGGAATATTTTGGGCAAAAGGCGGAAGCGGCAACCGGCGAAGAGTGTGACGAATGGGAGCGTGAGCGAATGTATCACCTCCTTGTGGCGGATGAGGAGCGGGGATTCGAGCTTTTCTACAGCATGTTTGGTTGGGCGACGAAATTTCATCGGCTTAGCACTTGTGATCATTTGTTGAAATTGGTGGAGGAACAGTGGAGATATCTGACTCGAGAGCATCAACTGTGGTGGCGGTTTGGCAGAGGTAAGCTTAAGTACGATTCCAGCGAGTGGGAAGAAGCATTAGAGATATTTGAAGGGCTCTGGAAGGAGGATCTACCGTCTATTTTAGAGAGCGCTTTAGCCAACGACCTCGGCTCATTATATCACGACAAAGGGGAGTGGGAACGAGCCATAGAATACTACGAGCGCAGTCTGGCGATAGCTGAGAAGGTAGATAATAAACATAGGATGGCAACTACCTTCAACAACCTGGGCTTGGTGTATCGGGACAAGGGGGAATGTGAGCGGGCGATAGAGTACTATGAGCGCAGCCTGGCGATAGCTGAGAAGGTGGGCGATGAGCACGGTTTGGCAGCCGCTCTTCACAACCTGGGGCTGGTGCATCAGGACAGGAGGGGATGGAAACAGGCCATAGAGTACTACGGGCGTAGCCTAGCGATAAATGAGAAGCTCGGTGATGAGTACCATAAGGGCATGGTCCTGTGGAATCGAGCTGCGACCTACTACCAAATGGACATCGCTGAGAAGGCATTGGTGGACATTGAACAAGCAGTTGCTATTTTTAAGAAGTTTAGCAGCCTCCATTTGGAACCAGCGCGGGGTTTGTTGGAGAAAATCCGCGCCAAGGCAAGAGGTGGGTAGGCAAATCCCATGGTCATCGGTACTTGCACCATCGAGCTGCACATCCCCGGCAGCGGCTCGCTGAAGGGCAAGCGCTGGGTCATCAAATCTATCATCGCCCGCGTGCACAACGAGTTCAACGTCTCCATTGCCGAGGGTGTTAGGATCAAAAATGGAGGTGAGAAACGGTGAGTACAGTCGTGACTTTGGAATTGCCAGATAACGTCTATGAGCCGTTGGTGAAAGTAGCGGAGAAAGCGGAGCTGCCTTTGGAGGAGTGGATTCTGGCGCGGTTGCAGGCCTACGTGCTACCGGTGGCGTTGTCTGAGCAGGAACGCGCTAAGGCTATGGCGTGGCTGATGCGCCATGCAGGGGCAGTCAATCTCGGTCATCCGACAGGGGTGGATAACGAGAGCATTGACGTTGACCTGGCGCAGGTGTACAGCTCCCTATGAAAGTCCGTGACGTGTTGAAAAACTTGAAAGAAGACGGATGGTATGTGGCACGGACAAAGGGCAGCCATCGGGTGTTGAAACATCCGGTCAAGAAAGGAATCGTCGTCGTGGCTGGACATCCTGGCAAGGACGTTGCCCCTGGTACACTCAAGAGTATCTGGAAACAAGCGGAACTGGAGGACTGATCATGAAAGAATACGTGGTGATTTACGAATGGGCTGGCAGCAACTATTCGGCTTATGTGCCTGATCTGCCGGGCTGTATTGCGTGTGGCGACACGTTGGAAGAGACAGAGCAGTTGATGAAAGAGGCGATCGAACTGTACATTGAAGCCCTTCAAGAAGAGGGGCGGCCAACGCCGGAGCCAACCACGAGAGCCAGGCTTGTGGCAGTTGGGGTGTGAGGCAATCCCCATGGTCATCGGCACCTGCACCATCGAACTCTACATCCCCGGCAACGGCTCGCTGAAGGGCAAGCGCAGGGTCATAAAGTCTGTGATCGCCCGCGTGCACAACGAGTTCAACGTCTCCATCGCCGAGGTGGACAACCAGGACCTCTGGCAGTCGGCCATCTTGGGGGTGGCCTGCGTCTCCAATGGGGCTGGCTACGTGCACCGCCTGCTCACCAAGGTGGTGGAATGGATCGAACGCCACCGCCCCGACGTGCAGGTGGTGGATTATCAGATTGAGATTTTCTAGGGGGAATCATGAAACCCATCCACACTTTTACCGTCGTCCCCGCTTTGCCAGACAAGCTGGAACGCCTGCGGGAGCTGGCTTGCAACATCCTGTGGGCCTGGGACCACGAGACCATTGACCTCTTCCGGCGGCTGGACCGCGACCTGTGGGAGGAGAGCGGCCATAACCCGGTGCGGATGCTGGGCACCATCGCCCAGGACCGCCTGGAGAGGGCGGCCAGGGACGATGGCTTCCTGGCCCAACTAGAACGGGTCTGCCAGAGGTTCGACCGCTATATGGGGCAGACGACCTGGTATCAGAAGACCTACGACCAATCGGGGGAGCCGCTCGTCGCCTACTTCTCGGCCGAGTTCGGGCTCACCGAGTGCCTGCCCAATTACTCCGGCGGCCTGGGGGTCCTCTCCGGCGACCACCTGAAATCGGCCAGTGACCTGGGCCTGCCTCTGGTGGGCGTGGGCCTCCTCTACCAGCAGGGGTACTTTCGCCAGTATCTGAACGTGGACGGTTGGCAGCAGGAGACCTATCCCACCAACGATTTCTACAACATGCCCCTCCATTTGGAACGGCGCGAGGACGGCCACCCGGTGACCATCGAGGTGGCCTATCCCCAGGGGCTGGTCACGGCCCAGGTGTGGCGGGTCCAGGTGGGACGGGTGCCCCTTTTCCTGCTCGACACCAACCTGGAGCAGAACAGCCGCCCCGAATACCGGGACATCACCGACCAGTTGTACGGCGGGGACGTGGAGATGCGCATCCGCCAGGAGATCCTGCTGGGCATCGGCGGCCTGCGCGCCCTGGACGCCCTGGGGATGCGCCCCACAGTGTGCCACATGAACGAGGGCCATTCGGCTTTCCTGGCCCTGGAGCGCATCCGTGTCCTGATGCAGGAGCAGGGACTCTCTTTCGCCGAGGCGCGGGAGGTGGCCCAAGCTGGCAACGTCTTTACCACCCACACCCCGGTCCCGGCGGGGATTGACGTGTTCTCCCCCGATTTGATGGACAAGTACTTTGGCAGTTTCTACCGCTCCCTGGGGCTCTCCCGGGACGAGTTCCTGGCCCTGGGGCGCCAAAATCTTGGAGATGCCAAGGATCCTTTCAACATGGCTGTCCTGGCCCTGCGGCTGGCGGCCCACACCAACGGGGTCAGCGAGTTGCACGGCCTGGTGGCGCGCCAGATGTGGCAGGGCGTCTGGCCCCAGGTGCCCGAACACGAGGTGCCCATCACCGCCATTTCCAATGGTGTCCATCCCCGCTCCTGGATTTCTATGGACATGGCAGGGCTGTACGACCGCTATCTGGGGCCGCGCTGGCTGGAAGACCCTACTGACCGGACCATCTGGATGGGGGTGGACCGCATCCCTGGTGAAGAGTTGTGGCGCACCCACGAGCGGCGGCGCGAGCGCCTGGTGGCTTTCGCCCGGCGGCGACTGCGAGCTCAACTCCAGCAGCGGGGCGCTCCCCAATCCGAAATCGCCCATGCTGATGAGGTCCTCGACCCGGAGGCTCTGACCATTGGCTTCGCCCGTCGCTTCGCCAGCTACAAGCGGGCCACCTTGCTCCTGCACGACCCTGAACGTCTGGCCAGGATCCTGAACGACGGGGAGCGCCCGGTTCAGATCATCTTTGCTGGCAAGGCCCATCCCCAGGACAACCAAGGCAAGGAGTTGATCCGCCAGATCATCCACCTGGCCCGTAGGGAAGAGTTACGGCGCCGCATTGTCTTTATCGAGGACTATGACATGATCGCGGCCCGCTACCTGGTGCAGGGCACGGACGTCTGGCTCAATACCCCGCGCCGCCTGCGGGAGGCCAGTGGGACCAGTGGGATGAAGGCCGCTATCAACGGTGGCCTCAACATGAGCATCCTCGACGGCTGGTGGGCCGAGGCCTATCGCTTCAACAACGGCTGGGCCATCGGCCGGGGTGAGGAGTACACGGATTTCCAGTATCAGGACGAGGTCGAATCCAGCGCCATCTATGACCTGTTGGAAAAGGAAGTTGTCCCCTTGTTCTATGAGCGCGGTTCCAATGGCCTGCCTCGGGGCTGGATCGCCCTGATGAAAGCGGCCATGCGGTCCATCTGCCCGGTCTATAACACCAACCGCATGGTCCACGAGTACGCCGAGCGTTTCTACCTCCCCTCTGCCCAACGCTACCAGCGCCTCGTCGAGGATGGCGTGGCGCGGGCCAGGGCTTTGGCTGAGTGGAAATCCCGAGTGCGGGAACATTGGCCGGAGATCCGGCTGGAGAGGATAGAGGCGGACACCCCCTCTGAGATTCAAGTCGGCGACAAGTTGGAGGTCCGGGCCTGGGTACATCTTGATCCTCTGGGACCTCAGGATGTGGCTGTGGAGCTCTATCAGGGCTTGCTGGATGACAAAGGGCAGATCCCCTGCGGCGAGGTGATCGCCATGGACTGTATGCAGTCTGAGGGTGATGGAAGTCACCTGTTCGTCGGAGCCATCCCCTGCCGCACCAGCGGCCTGCACGGCTACGCCCTGCGTGTCCTGCCCCGGCACGAGGACCTGAGCAACCCCTACGAGCCTGGCCTTATTTTGTGGGCGGATTGAACGCTGACGAATCTTCCCGAAAGCTTTTTGGGAACTTTTTTGACTTTGGGGCCTGAGGTGGTAAAATAGGGGCAGCCAAACTAGGGTGCAGGCGCTTCTGACAGATCGTCCAGAGAAGGGTACAAACCGTTTGGCAGACGACTTTCAGGTTAAAGTAGCCATATAAGTGCCTGGCACCTGATGCTTTCTATTAAGCATATCAATGGCCAGCAGAAGTCAGGGGGCCTATCATGGCAGAGAGAGAGAACAAAGAAGAAACCGCTGATATTGAGAAAGACGCAGCAAAGCCCAAGAAAAAGCTCCCCAGGGGCGAGGTTCACGTTTTCGATAACTGGTGCAAGGGCTGTGGCCTTTGCATCGCTTTTTGCCCTCAGGGGGTTCTGGAAACCAACGGGGAAGGACATCCCGTGGTGGCTCACCCCGAGTTATGTACTGCCTGCGATTGGTGTTACACCCATTGCCCGGACCTGGCTATCGTGGTGCACAAGTTGGATGAATCCTCGTAGGTTGGGGGCATGTCTCTATTCCTCCCAGACTCGGTAGATCACAGACCGCTCTCTCTGGACGACAGTTCAGCGGCCCAGGTGCGGACTGTTGTCCGCTGGGAGCACCAAATCCCAGCGGGTCAGGCGCGGGCTGTTGTCCGCTAGGAGCACCAAATCGTGGATGTTTTTATCTGGTTTCGAAGGAAGGAGGACAAGTGGCTGTCAAGTTGATGCAAGGCAACGAAGCCTGCGCCGAGGGGGCTATTGCAGCGGGTTGCCGTTTTTTCGCTGGCTACCCCATCACCCCGGCCACGGATATCGCTGAGATCCTGGCACGCCGTCTGCCCCAGGTGGGTGGCAAGTTCATCCAAATGGAGGATGAAATCGCCAGTATCGCCGCCGTCATCGGTGCCTCTGTGGGAGGGGCCAAGGCCATGACCTCTACCTCGGGGCCGGGCTTTTCGCTGATGCAGGAGAACCTGGGCTATGCGGCTATGGCCGAGATACCCTGCGTCATCGTGGACGTGCAACGAGGTGGGCCCAGCACGGGCCTACCCACAGCCCCCGCCCAAGGCGACGTGATGCAGTCGCGCTGGGGGACCCACGGCGACCACCCCATCATTGTGTTGAGTCCCTCATCGGTGGCTGAGACCTTTTACCTGACGGTGCAGGCTTTTAACTTTTCGGAGAAATACCGTACCCCAGTTATCTTGCTCACCGATGAGGTCATTGCCCACATGCGAGAAAAAGTCGAGTTGCCCTCGGCGGAAATGGTCGAGGTCACGGAACGCATCAGTACCGACGTGCCACCAGAATGGTACTTTCCTTACGAGGAGACCTCCTCAGACGTGTCGCCCATGGTCTCCTTCGGCCAGGGCTATCGTTATCACATGACGGGATTGATGCACGACCGGGCTGGTTTTCCCACCCTGCGCCTGGACGAGATCAACCCCTGGCTGACACGGGTCTTTCGCAAGATCGAACGGGGCCTGGGCGAGGTTATCATGGCCGAGGAGGAATGGACCAAGGGGGCCAGGACGGTGGTGGTGGCCTATGGTTGCACGGTGCGCTCGGCTCGCCACGCGGTCAGGATGGCGCAGGACAGACGACACAAAGTGGGCCTGGTGAAGCTGCTCACTATCTGGCCTTTCGCTGAGGAGATCATCGAACGGGTGGCGCATACCGCCCGGCGCATCATTGTGCCGGAACTGAACCTGGGGCAGTTGGCTCTGGAGGTGGAGCGGGTGGCCGGACGGCACAAGGTGCGGCGCGTCAACCGGGCCGATGGGGAGATGCTCACCCCCCAGCAAATCTTGGCGGCCATTGAGGAGAAGTGATAGATGAAGCGCGAAGAACAAAAAGTATACGATTACCTCCGTCACAAGAAAAAGTTCCCTAATATGTGGTGCGCCGGATGTGGCATCGGCATTGTCTTGCACGCCATCATCCGGGCCGTGGATCGTCTGGGATTGGACAAAGACGAAGTGGCCATGATCTCGGGCATTGGCTGCACGGGGCGGATGCCCGTCTATGTGGATTTCAATACTATGCACACCACCCACGGGCGGGCCCTCGCCTTTGCCACTGGCCTCAAGATCGTCAGACCCGAGATGAAGGTGATTGTCGTCATGGGTGATGGCGATGCCCTGGCCATCGGCGGCAACCATTTCATCCACGCGGCGCGGCGTAACATTGGCCTGACAGCCATTGTGGTCAATAACTCTGTCTACGGCATGACCGGTGGCCAATACTCGCCCACCACGCCTACAGGAGGACGGACCACCACAGCGCCTTATGGCAATATCGAGCAGCCTTTCCCCATCTGCGATCTGGCCCAGGCGGCCGGGGCGGCCTTTGTGGCCCGCAGCACGGTCTACCACGCCGTAGAGTTGGACCGTCTCATCGGACAGGCTATTGAGAAGAAGGGCTTCTCCGTGGTCGAGGCCGTCAGCTATTGCCACACCACCTACGGCCGCCTCAACAAGTTGGGGACGCCGGTAGATATGATGCGTTACCTGAAGGAGAACAGCGTCAGGGTGCGGGACCCCGCTGATCGCAAGCCGAAAGAGGAGGAGGGCAAGATTGTGCGGGGGGTGCTGGTGGACCGGGACATTGCAGAGTACACCGAGTTGTACAACCAGGTGATCGAACGCGCCCGGGCGGCGTGATTGATAAGGACACTCAGTAGGGAGTGAAGACGATGCAAGAAAGATACGAAATCCGTCTGGCGGGTGAAGGCGGTCAGGGCCTGATCCTGGCCGGCCTGATCCTGGCTGAGGCGGCGGCCATCTACGATGGCAAGAACGCAGCGCAGACTCAATCCTATGGTCCCGAGGCGCGCGGGGGGGCCAGCAAGTCGGAAGTGGTCATCTCCGATGGCGAGATTGATTACCCCAAGGTCATCCAGGCTGATGTGCTTCTGACCTTGGGGCAAGAGGCCTGTGACAAGTATTTCCATGAACTCAAAAAGGACGGCATTCTGATCGTTGACTCGGTGAACGTGGAGCGGGTGCCGACAACGAGAGCCTACCAGGTGCCCATTACTCAACTGGCTGAGGAAGCCACCGGACGGCGCATCACAGCCAACATCGTTGCCCTGGGCCTCCTGGTAGGGCTGACGGGCGTGGTCTCCCGCAAGGCTGTAGAGACGGCGGTGAAGGCCAGGGCTCCCAAAGGCACCGAGGAATTGAATTTGAAAGCCCTGGCCGCCGGTTTTGAGAAGGCAGAGGAGTTGCAAGGGGAAAAGTAGGTGGGCGACCGTGATTGGACAAAACCTCGTCCCCCAGGGGTCTGTGGCCGCGCGGGTATGCCGGTTCCTGCAAGGCCGCTCCGTCAGGGCTTATCTGGTGGGTGGCTATGTGCGGGATCGATTGTTGGGGCGGGAGAGCCACGACGTTGACTTGGCCGTCGAGGGCGATGCTTTGGGTCTGGCCCGGGCGTTGGCTGACTGGGTGCGGGGCTCATTCGTGCTCCTGGACGACGAACGTGGCACGGGGCGGGTGGTCACCCACGACGAGCACGGCCAGCGATTGTTCGTTGATTTCGCCGCTTTGCAGGGCAAGGACATCATTGCTGACCTTTCGCAGCGCGATTTCACCATAGATGCCGTTGCCCTTGACATCCATGACCTCGGTCAGTTCATTGACCCCTATGACGGGCGCAGTGACCTGAAGGCTGGGCTGGTGCGGGCCGTGTCTGAAACGGCCTTCCGGGACGATCCGCTACGAACCCTGCGGGCTGTGCGTCTGGCCGCCGAGTTAGGTCTGCGTATCGAGCCCCGAACAGAGGAGCTGATTCGACGCGATGCGGACCTGATCGCCGCTGTCTCTGCCGAAAGGGTGCGGGATGAGTTGAGCAAGACCCTGGCTCAACCCGGCGCAGCCGACAGCTTGTGCTATCTCGATGAGTTGGGCTTGCTGGGAGTGATCCTGCCCGAAATGGAGAGTGTGAAAGGGACAGGCCAATTTGAGCGTTCCCTCGAAGTGGTCCGAGCACTGGAAGACCTGTACGCCATCTTTCACCATTCGCCAGTCGGCGCAACGGTGCCGCTCGCTATTCGCCATTCGCTATTCGCCATTCGCTATTCTGATCGTCTTCTGTCCCATTTGTCCCAATGTACTTCTGGCGACCGGCAGCGTCTGATCTTGCTCAAGCTGGCTGCCTTTTTGTGTATTGGGGAGGGTAATCGGCACAACAGTGTCGCCAGGCTGGTGGGCCCGGCTTTGCGCCGTCTGCGTTTCAGCCGTGGGGAGGTGAGCCTGGGCCAGGCCATCGCTGCCCACTGGGGGTGTCCTGGCCAACTCAGGTCAGCAGAGGCCGTCACCCGGCGTGACGTCTACCGTTTTTTCCGCGACACGGGCGGCGCAGGCCTTGACCTGCTGCTGCTCTTTCTGGCCGATCGGTTGGCTGCTCAGGGGATGAGCTCTGATCTAGATCAATGGAAAGGGGACTTGGAGTTCATTGCTGTCCTCCTGCGGGACTATTACGAGCGCCACACGGAGGTGGTCTCGCCGCCCAAACTGATCAGCGGGGGCGATTTGCTGGAAGCCTTCGGACTTGCAGAGGGGCCCAAGTTGGGTGAATTGTTGGAGGCGGTACGAGAGGCCCAGGCGGCAGGGGAGATAAAGACCAGGCGGCAAGCCCTGGATTATGTGGAGAGGGCTTTGCTGTGAAGAGGTCTTTCGGGCGTTACCTGGTGGCCAGTTGGCGGGACGTGCGGGTTCTCTGCCGCGAGTTCCGCGTGTCATTGGTGCTCTTTGTCGGTATCCTGCTAGTAGGGGCCATCATTCTGGATGGGCTCTACGTCTCGCCTGCGACGGGTCAGGGCCTGTCTTTCTATGAAGCTCTGTACGCTGTCTTTACCCTGATTTTCTTCGAGACGACCATTGACTTTCCCGATGTGTGGTATTTGCAGCTCTTTTTCTTCGTCGTGCCTCTGGTGGGACTGGGGGTGATCGCTGAGGGCGTCGTGCGCTTTGGGGTGACGCTCATCGGCAGACGGACTGGAAGGAGGGAATGGCAGGTGGCCCTGGCATCAACTTGCAAGAATCATATCGTGGTCTGTGGATTGGGCCGGGATGGTTCGCGGGTGGTAGAACAGTTGATCAGGTTCGATGAGGAAGTAGTGGGAATCGAACGCAACCCGGAAGGGCAGTTTGTAGAATCCATCCGGGAGATGGGGGTACCTGTGATCATCGGCGATGCACAGCGAAGAGAGATGTTGATTGAGGCTGGCGTTGAGCGGGCTTGTGCCATCGTTATCTGCACCGAAGACGATTTGGCCAACCTGGCCATCGCTCTGGAAGCCAGCGAGCTCAACTCCGACATCAGGGTGGTGATGCGCATGTTTGACGGGGAACTGGCCAAGAAGGTAGGGAAAGGCTTTGGCATCCACGCCGCTTTCAGCACCTCGGCCCTGGCCGCGCCTGCCTTTGCTGCCGCTGCCACCCAGACCCAGATCACCCATTCCTTCTACATAGATGACGAACTCCTCAACGTCAGCGAAATCAAGGTCCAACCTGCGTCCATGTTGGTGGGCAAGAGTTTGGCTGAACTGGAGGCTGAGTTGGACTTTTCCGTCATCCTCTATAGAGGCCGCGAGGGAATAGATCTGCATCCCGACCCTCAGATCCGTCTGCATGGCAGCGACAGGATCGTGGTCTTTGCCTCGTTGGATGTGCTGAATCGCCTTTCTCAGTTGAACAGGGCACAGGCCATCTAGGAGTGTAGGATGTTCAGCTACTCTGGCAAAGGTTGTGGAAAACCTTGGCCAGGGTTCCCCCATTTGTGAGGAGTTTTCCATGTACATTGCACATCGCGATCAGGTCGAGCCGCTGGTCGCTGACCACGGCGAAGTCATCCGTGAGCTGGCCGGGCCCAGCCGTTCTCCCTTGATCCGTCACAGCCTGGCCGAGGTAGTTCTCCCGCCCGGTAAGGGATCTTTGCCTCACTATCACCCTGAAGTCGAGGAGGTCTATTACCTCTTGCAGGGGGAGGCCGAAATGGAGGTGGGCGGCCAGGTGGAGATGGTGGGGCCGGGGGATGTGGTGGTCATCCCACCCTGGGCCACCCACCATATCCGCAACCTCGGTGACAAGGAGGTCATCCTGCTGGTGACCTGTGCCCCGGCCTGGACTCCGGAGTGTGAAGTGAGAGTCTGAATGTTCTCACCAGCACCGAGGAATCTACAACGACCGATAAATAGAAAGGACAATATTGTGAAATCAATGAACTCTTTCGTCAGTGGCATCCTGTTGGCCCTGGCTATGGTGATGCTGATCGGTTGCGGCCAGGCCACGCCGACCGTTGTTCCCACTGACACCCCTACGCTTGTCGTAGAAGAGCCAACCCCTACGCCTTCTCCCGTTGTGGCAGCCTCTCCCACTATCGCCCCTTCTGCGGCACCTACGATCTCGGTCATCCCTTCCATCACCGTCACTGTGGTGGCCGAGGTCAACAGTGTTGAGTTGAGCCGGGATGATTTTGAGCAGGCAATGGCTCGCGATGCCAAGCTCATTGCCCAGCAGTACGGCGTTGACTGGAACGACCCCCAGACACAGAGCCTTCTGCCCGAGCTCCAGCAGAACGTCTTCGATCGGCTGATCTCTCAGGAGTTGCTGCGTCAGTTGGCTGAGGCAGAAGGGCTCACCCCGACGGAAGACGAGGTGCGGGCAGAGGTCGAGGCCACCGAGGCGCGGATTCTGGAGCAGGGACCCTTTGCGGACCTGGACGAGTTCCTGGAGAACAGCGGGCTGACCGAAGCGGACATCGAGACCCTCATCCGTGACGGCGCGGTTTACGAGAAGATGCTCGATGCCCACGGCGGCCCGCAGGAGATGGAGCAGGTCCACGCCAGGCATATCCTGGTGGAGACTGAGGAAGAGGGCGATGCGGTTTTGGTCGGGCTGGAGGAGGGTGAGGATTTCGCTGATCTGGCGGCAGAATACTCTACAGACACGGGCAGCAAGGACGATGGAGGCGACCTGGGTTGGTTCCCGCGTGGGGTGATGGTAACCGAGTTCGAAGAAGCGGCCTTTGGTTTGGAAATCGGTGAGATCAGCGAACTGGTCAAGACTGAATTCGGATACCACGTCATCGAGGTGCTGGAGAGAAAAGTTCGCGAGTTGGAGCCGCAGTTGCTGCTGGCGTTTCAGCAGAGGGCCTTCGACGAGTGGTTCACCGAGCAGAGGGAACTGGCAGAGATCGAGCGGTTCGTCTCATTCGGAGAGTAGTGGTTTATGACTGAGCAAGGCGCGAAAACGTGGAGGAACCGAATCCGCTGCAGATCGAGACCTACCGTGCCTGGGACAGCGCTCGCAAGATGCGGAGCATGTTCGAGATGTTCGAGTTCGCCCTTCACCAGGTCAGGATCGGGACCCGTTCGCGCCATCCCGACTGGAACGACGAGCAAGTTGAGGCTGAGGTCCGTCGGTTGGTGACGGGGGGCGAACCCGTTGTGGAGTGACCATGATGGCCGAATCGAGTACATGATCTGGGGCGGGGTAGCAGCGATCACGTATCCGAGTCAAGGTAAGCGGTGAAGCGCAGCGACCGCTTGCCAATGGCAGTGGTAGTTTTCAATTGGTATAATCCAAAACTACCATTTTGCAGGTCGAGCGGCTGAGCTATGTCGTCTCCAGCGGCGAGCCCAGCCCCATGGCCTTGGCCTTCTCCAGCACCAGCGAGGCGATGGCCGCGTCTTGTACCCCCACGCCGGTCAGGTCGCAGACGGTGATCTGGGTCTCGTCCGTCCGCCCAGGCACCTGTCCGATGATCAGGTCACCCAGCTCTCCAGCCACATCGTCGGCGCTGATGACCCCCGCTTCCACCGCGTGGTGGATCTCACCCAGGCGCAGGCATTGGCTCAGCCGGTCGGCGATGATGATGTCGGCGCGGGCCAGCACATTGACGTCCAACTCTTGCTTGTCCGGCGCATCCGAGCCCACAGCGTTGATGTGCACTCCATGGGGCAGCCACCCGGCCTGGACCAGCGGCTCCCGGCTGGGAGTGGTGGTGATCACCAGATCGGTGTTCCGCAGGGCGGCCTCAATGTCTGGGGCGACGGTCACGTCCACCTCCAGTTCAGCCACCATCTCGCGGGCGTAGGCCTCGGCGTGTTCCCGATTGCGGTTCCATACCGCTATCCGGCCAGCCAGTTCCCGCACGACGGCCAGGGCCCGCAACTGATAGCGCGCCTGGATTCCCGAACCGATGATGGTCACCTTGTCCAGCACGGGGTTGGCCAGCCAGTTGGCCGCCACTCCGCCGGCCGCTCCGGTGCGCAGGTCGGTCAGAAAACCGTTGTCCAGCAGCAGCGCCGCCGGGAAACCGGTGGTGGCATCAAAGGCCATCATCAGGCCAGAGCCGGGGGGCAGCCCTTGGGCCGGATTCTCCCAAAAGCCCGTGGCTACCTTGAAGATGGCATAGGGAGCGCCTTGCATGTGAGCGCCTTTGACGTGGATCTCGCCGTTGACCTCGGGCACTTCCAGGCCGATCACATCGGGCAGCCGGGCCTCGCCCCGGGCCAACGCGGCAAAGGCCTCCTCTATCGCTTTCATCGCCTCGGGCATGGAGACGGTCTGGCGGATTTCCTGCTCGGTCAAAACCAGGATAGACATGGGTGTTCCTCCTCTCTCACGTTTCTTGCTTGCCTTAGCCTCAATGCTTTTCAAATAGGGCTGGAGTCGAGCCTTTAGGGGGCGTTTTCCGGCTGAAGCCTCGACTCCAACGCCCTTATTTGAGAGGTATTGGCCTTAGCCTCCCAATTCAACAATCAATTCGTGGATGCGGTCCAGCCCCGCCCGCAGATAGTCGGGCTGCAGGCCGAAACTGATCCGCAGGTGATGGTCGAGGCCAAAGTGATCGCCGGGCACGATCAGCACGCTCTTCTCCCGCATGAGCCGATTCACCAAGTCGGTAGAGTTGACGTCCAGATGATAGCGCACGAAGGCGATGGCTGCCGCCTGAGGGGGGACCACGGTGAAGGTCCCTTCGTGCTCCTCCATCCAGGCGTCGAGGATGGGGTAGCCCCGCCGGATATAGTCGCGGCTGCGCTGGAGAAGCCGCGGGCGCACTTCGGGCGACAGGGCGATGGCTGCCAGCTTGTTGGACAGCATGGTGGCGCCAATGGTAGTGTATTCGTGGCGGGCCCAGATCTCGTCCACCGTGTCCGCCGGTCCCACCACCCAACCGACGCGCAGGCCAGGGAGGCCATAGGCTTTGCTCAGGCTGTTGTGGGCCAGCACCTTGTCGTAGCGCCCCCAGAAGGAGGGCGTCGGGGTGTCGGCCAGCCGTTCGGCGCCGCTGTACACCTCGTCAGCCAGAATCCAGGCTCCGACCCGGTCGGCGGAGGCCACGATGGCATCCATCTCGGCCTCGGTTAGAATGTAGCCGCTGGGGTTGTCTGGATTGCAGACGGCGATGAGTTTGGTCTCCTCGGAGACCGTGTCGTTCAATTCGTCCAGGTCGGGAGCCCAGCCCTGTTCCTCTTTGAGGTTGAAGGACTTGACCCGGAAACCCAAGTTGTGGGCAATGCCCCAAACCTGCATGTAATTGGGCAACATCATGACCATCTCTTCTCCTGGCCGGAGCATGGTCTGGGGGGTGATAAAGTTGGCCTCGGCGCAGCCCACGGTGACCAGCACGTTGTCAGGGGTAGCGCCGGGGTAAAGGGCAGCAATCCGCTCCCGCAACTCGATGACGCCGTTGGCTTGGGCGTAGCCCAGCTCGGTGGACAGCAGTTCTTCGATCACGGCCGGATCCTCTACCAGTTCGCGGACCGTCATAGGATGAACGCCGCTCTCCGACAGGTTGTAGTCAACGACGTTCTCCCATTTGGACATCATCCTTTCCATCAGAAAAGGTTGAAAGTCGGTTTTCTTGTCAGTGGTCATAGTTAGTCTCCTTAGAGGTAAAATTTGCCACGCCACGTCCACAGCGTGTGATGTTCTCCTGTATTATATCACACCTATGGCTGTAAGGCTAGCTGGATTCATGTCTCCTCTCAGAGAGGCCGCTTTTTGTCTCCTGGGGTCTGGCTAGGCGGACTCGAAAATTTTAAGGCAAGAGTATTGACATTTGCCAAAAAGCTTGGTATAATAGTTTATTGTACAGAGCACCTTTAGGTGCATTATTGCCCCCTGCGACAAGGCGGGTCGAGGGCTGAAGCCAGTGGGCGGCCCTCTTGAATAAGCGCCAGGCAAATGGTTGCTGTTTTCCTCGCTGGCTTTTTAACAGGTTCGTTCTCCCGAGTATATCCCTCGGGCCGTCTTGCGTAGCCTCTCCGTAGGAAATAGTAAAAGGGTTTGCCCTTCTTGCGCTAGACTGACTCCCTGTCCGATTGACAATCTTGATATTCTCTTAGCAAGGATTATCACCTCAAAGAAAGCAACTGAGTGTGAGGGACATTGTCTCTCATTGCGTGTTTGAGTGTTATGCTTTGTTCTGCGAGGGTGTTGTGAGAAGGAGCTGATAAAAAATGGCCAATAATGCGTTGCGCAAAAGTTATGCTACAATATCTGATGTCCATCCTTTACCTAATCTGGTTAAGGTGCAGTTAGATTCGTATCACTGGTTCCGGGAGGTAGGCCTGGAGGAGCTTTTCAGTGAGATCTCACCGATCGTCAGCTTTAACAGGAATCTGGAATTGCACTTTTTGGGTTATCGTTTCAATGAGCCCCAATATACCGAAGAGGAATGCCGCGATCGGGACATGACTTACGCTGCTCCGCTATGGGTGCAGGTCAGGCTGATTAACAAGGAAACGGGGGAGATCCAGGAACAAGAGGTTTTTATGGGTGATTTTCCCATTATGACCGATAACGGCACCTTTATCATCAATGGGGCTGAGCGAGTGGTAGTCAGCCAGTTGATCCGTTCCCCTGGGGTGTATTTCACTGTTGAGGAGGACCGGGCCACGGGGCGGCAATTATGTATGGCCAAGCTCATCCCTAACAGGGGAGCCTGGCTTGAGTTCGAGACTGGCAAGAGAGATGTCCTTTCTGTTAAGGTTGACCGCAAGCGCAAGATCCCTGTCACTGTTTTGCTACGGGCTGTCCTGGGTATGGAGTTTGACAAGGACGAGGCCGAAAGGCGGAGCCGTTGGAAAGAACTCTGGAGCCGGGCCAGGAAGGTAGACCCGGCCTCGAAGGAGGAGTGGGACCGCCTGGTTGATGAATTGACAGCCGAGAGGCTATGGTGGATAGGGTGGGGAAGTCCTCTCCCGGCCGAACAAGAGGCCATAGTGCGGGCTGATACGGAGTATCGGCTGGAACGGGAGGTCGCCGGTTACACCGAGCGTTGCTGGGGGAACACTGACCATCGAGTCAGTTCCCAGGTGAATGAGTTATGTCCGGAATGCGGTTGGTACATTTGCTCTCATGACGGCCGGTGTCAGAGCCCCCACAATACCTGGATCGGGGTGGGTGAAGGCCGCTTTAGCCATCGTTGCAGTGGTCGCCCTCACATCTATGAAGGCAGCGATGAGGAACTCGTAGAGCTCTTCAGCCCAAACGACAGTATGCCGGAACACTCCTACATAAGAGCAACCATTGAGCGTGACCCGACCAAAGATGTTGATCAGGCCCTCCTTGAGTTTTATAAAAAGCTGCGCCCTGGCGATCCGCCTACCTTGGATAACGCCAGAAACTTTCTTGCCTCTCTATTTTTCTCCAGTCGGCGCTATGATCTGGGCAAGGTAGGCCGCCATAAGCTTAACAAGCGCCTTGAACTTGATGTCCCCCTTTTCCATCAGATTCTGACTAGGGAAGACTTGGTCAAAGTGGTGGAGCACATGATTATGGTTAATAACGGGGTGGATTCCCCGGATGACATAGACCATCTGGGCAACAGGCGTGTCAAGACGGTGGGTGAGCTCATCCAGAACCAATTGCGCATCGGGTTGTTGCGTATGGAGAGAGTGGTGCGCGAACGCATGAGCATCCGCGACCCAGAGCAACTGACCCCTATGTCCTTGATCAACATCCGCCCCATGGTGGCTGCCACCCGCGAATTCTTTGGTGGGAGCCAGCTCAGCCAGTTCATGGACCAGACCAATCCTCTGGCCGAACTGACCCACAAGCGCCGCCTTTCCGCTCTGGGGCCTGGTGGCCTCCGGCGAGAGCGAGCCGGGTTCGATGTGCGGGATGTCCATCACTCCCACTATGGCCGTATCTGCCCTATTGAGACGCCAGAAGGCCCCAACATCGGGTTGATCGGCTCCCTGGCTACCTATGGGCGGATCAACGAGTATGGTTTCATCGAAACCCCCTATCGTGTCGTTATCAATACAGTGCCCAATGAGTGTGAGCAACTGCTGGAGAAAACGCTGCGGGAACGGGTCGTGGACCTGCAGAGCGGTGAAGTGGTGGCTGAGGCGGGGACCTTTGTCACTGCTGAATTGGCCGAGCGCATCGCTGCCCTTCCATTGGAGAACATCAAGATCGCGCCCGTCGCTACCAATGAGATCGTTCATCTGTCGGCCGACGAGGAGGACAGGTACACGATTGTCCAGGCCAACGTCCGTCTGGATGAGCGAGGGCAGTTTGTAGACAGCCGGGTCTCGGTGCGGCGCAGCCAGAGATTTCTCATGGAATCCGTCGAAAAGGTGGATTTTATGGATGTCTCACCCAAGCAGATTGTGAGCGTCTCGGCTGCTCTTATTCCCTTCCTGGAGCACGATGATGCCAACCGGGCTTTGATGGGTTCCAACATGCAGCGCCAGGCTGTACCTCTTCTGACCCCAGAGGCTCCTATTGTGGGTACGGGGATGGAGCGGCAAGCAGCCCTGGATTCAGGCCTGGTAGTGGTAGCCGAAGAGGATGGCGAGGTGGTCAGTGTCACCAGTCGTCAAATCGTGGTGGCAGGGGAGAATGGTTTCCATGTCTATTCATTGCGTCGGTACAATCGTTCGAACCAGAGCACCTGCATTGATCAGCGACCTGTGGTTGATAAAGGTGATCGGATTAAGAAAGGTGATATCCTCGCTGATAGCTCTTCTACCGATTACGGTGAACTGGCTTTGGGTCAGAACGTCCTGGTGGCTTTTATGTCCTGGGAAGGTGGCAATTACGAAGATGCTATTCTTATCAGCGAGAGTATGGTGCGTGAGGACAAGTTCACCTCCATCCATATCGAGAAACACGAAGTAGAGGCTCGCGATACCAAACTAGGCCCTGAGGAAATCACGCGCGACATCCCCAACGTGGGTGAGGACGCCCTCAAGGACCTGGATGAGAACGGCATTGTGCGCGTTGGGGCCGAGGTTGGCCCTGGTGACATCCTGGTGGGCAAAATCACGCCTAAAGGTGAGACCGAGCTGACTCCTGAGGAAAAATTGCTGCGTGCCATCTTTGGTGAAAAGGCTCGCGAGGTCAAGGATTCCTCTTTACGCCTACCTCATGGCGAAAAAGGCAAGGTGGTTGACATCAAAGTTTTTAGCCGAGAGGAGCACCGCGATCTTCCCGCTGGTGTTGACAAGTTGGTGCGGGTTGGTGTGGCCCAAAAGCGCAAAATCACCGAGGGCGATAAGATGGCCGGTCGCCATGGCAATAAGGGCGTTATATCCAAAGTGGTGCCTGTTGAGGATATGCCTTTTTTGGCTGATGGTACACCGGTAGAGATCATTCTCAATCCCCTGGGTGTACCAGCTCGTATGAACATCGGCCAGATTCTAGAAACACACCTCGGGTGGGCTGCTGACCAATTGGGTTTTCGGGCTATCTCTTCGGTTTTCGACGGAGCCGGTGAAGAGAGAATTGCCGCTGAGCTGGCCAGGGCCTGGCTGATGGGGCAAGCCTGGGAGGATGTAACAGAGCGTGCCTGGCAGTGGCTAAAGGAGACAGAGTATAGTCCACAGGATATACAAGATGATGAGGAGGCTCGTCATCTCTATATGATCTTGTGGCTCGGAGATAAGGGCTACGATGAGGATCTCCTGGCTTTTGATCAGACTTATGCCCGGCGGGCTGTCCTATGGGAGTGGCTGAGGGAACGTGATTACGACCCGGAAAAGCTAATAGTTCTGGAGGGGGATGAGCGTGCCCTGCCCGAACGAGAGGAGGCGGATCGCCAGGTACGTGTGGTTTGCCTGCGAGAGTGGCTGCAGCATATAGGGGAGAGGGAATACAGAGTTGGGACTTGGGAAGTGGAATCTGAGACCTGGCAGTTGGAAGTGAGCGAAGAGGGTATCTCCTCTTTGATTCCCGATCTCGAAACCATTGCTGATGAGGAATTATATGAGGTCGCTTTACAAGCCAGCAAGATCACTGGAGAACCACTGCCTACCACCGGCAAGATGGTCCTTTACGATGGTAAGACGGGTGAGCCTTTCGACCAGCCAGTGACTGTGGGGGTGATCAACATCATGAAGTTGGCCCATCTGGTAGAGGACAAAGTCCATGCCCGTTCCACTGGCCCTTATTCGCTGGTGACCCAGCAGCCCCTGGGGGGGAAGGCCCAGTTCGGTGGTCAACGCTTCGGCGAGATGGAAGTCTGGGCTCTGGAAGCTTATGGGGCGGCTCATATTCTCCAGGAAATGCTGACCGTCAAGTCCGATGATGTCACGGGGCGTGTCAAAACCTATGAGGCCATTGTCAAGGGGGAGGATATCCTCGAACCTGGTGTGCCTGAATCTTTCCGAGTGCTGGTCAAGGAACTCCAGTCTCTGGGCCTTTCCATTGAGGTTCTCAATGAGAACGATGAGATGGTTCAGTTTGGCCGGGAGGAGAGTGAAGAGAAATTGCCCAAATTGGGCTTGGGGTTGAACTTGCCCCCTCTCAGGAGAAGGAGAGGGAGGTAAATTTGACTTGGGGAAGAATTATGGTATAATGGGTGTTTGTGACTAACATCTTCAGCCATGTGAGGAGGAGGCTCAAGTTGGGTGGGCTTTCAGGAGTTATGCAACGCTTGACTAAAGGGAGAGAGAAAAATGCCAACTATCAACCAGTTAGTGAGGAAGGGACGTAAACCCGTAACCAAGAAGGGAAAGGCACCGGCTCTTGGCTTCAGCTACAATGCTCTTACTGGTCGTACCAGCCGGAGTCAGGGAAATCCTCAGAAACGAGGTGTCTGCACTCAAGTCAAAACCACTACTCCCAAAAAGCCTAACTCTGCCCTTCGCAAAGTTGCCCGTGTTCGCCTGACCAATGGTATTGAGGTGACGGCCTACATTCCTGGTGAGGGACACAACTTGCAAGAGCACTCGGTGGTGCTGGTTCGTGGTGGGCGTGTAAAGGACCTGCCCGGCGTGCGCTACCACGTTGTGCGTGGAGCCCTGGACTCGGATGGCGTCGAGGGACGCAAGCGCGGGCGCTCTAAATATGGGGCTAAACGTCCCAAGGAGAAAGCGGTTCTCTAGCTAGTGGCTGATAGCCCGATAGCGGGTAGCTGACAGCTTACACAATGCTGTCTCTGCCATACGTTACTTGCTATCGGCCATATACTGGGAGGAGTAGGAAATGCCAAGACGCAACCGCCCGCCTCGGCGGGAGATCGAGCCAGATATCAAATACAATAGCGCCATGGTAACTAGGTTCATAAACAGGTTGATGATGCGTGGCAAAAGGAGCGTTGCGGAGCGCATTCTCTACGATGCTTTTGACATCATTGGGGATAGGTCCGATGAGAACCCTCTGGATGTGTTCGAACGGGCTATCAATAACGCCACACCTATCCTGGAGGTGAAGCCCAGGCGGGTAGGTGGAGCCACCTACCAGGTACCGGTTGAGGTCAGATCGGAGAGGCGACTCTCGCTGGCCATGCGTTGGTTGGTACAGAATGCTCGCAAGCGCGCTGGCAAGTCCATGGCTGAGAAGCTCTCCGCTGAGCTGATGGATACGGCTCAAGGTCAGGGGGCTACCATCAAAAAGAAGGAAGACACTCACAAGATGGCCGAAGCCAATAGGGCTTTCGCCCATTATCGTTGGTGAGTTGTCCATCGCCTATCGTTCACTTCGCTTTATTGTTTGTTGCCTGGCTTTCTCTTAGGATGAGTGATTTGCGGTAAGCGATGAGCTATCGAGCGAAGTGAGTTTTCCCATGGACCGAGAGTACCCTCTGGAACGGACGCGCAACATAGGAATAATCGCCCACATTGACGCAGGCAAGACAACTACGACCGAGAGGGTGCTTTTCTACACTGGCCGCACCCATCGCATGGGCAATGTGGACGCAGGTACGACGGTCACCGATTGGATGGAGCAGGAACGAGAGCGCGGCATCACGATCACCGCCGCAGCCATCACCTGTTTCTGGCGCGATCATCAGATTAACATTATTGATACACCGGGACACATTGATTTCACCGCCGAAGTGCAGCGTTCTCTGCGTGTTCTGGATGGGGGTATCGTCGTCTTTGATGCGGTAGCCGGGGTGGAACCCCAATCGGAAACTGTCTGGCGGCAGGCCAATCGCTATCGCGTGCCACGCATCTGTTTCGTTAACAAGATGGATCGTACCGGGGCCGACTTTTGGCGGACCATCGTTATGATTCAAGATAGACTGGGGGCCAACCCCATAGCTCTCCAGGTACCCATCGGCGTCGAAAGTTCCTTTAAGGGTATCGTTGATCTGATCCGGATGGAGGCTATCATCTACACCGATGACCTGGGCACTCGCCTGGATACTGCAAAGATACCCGATGAGCTCCAGGAGGAAGCGGCGAGACGTCGGGAGCGTTTGGTCGAACAGGTGGTCGAAACCGACGAGGCTCTGATGTTGAAGTATCTGGAAGGCGAGGAAATCTCCGGTGGTGAGTTGCGTCGGGCCCTGCGTCGGGCCACTCTGGATCTCAAGCTGGTGCCCGTTCTCTGTGGCGCAGCTTTGCGTAACAAAGGCGTGCAACCGGTGCTCGATGCACTAGTTGATTATCTGCCCTCACCTCTCGATATACCTCCTATCGTGGGGGTTCATCCTGCAACGGGAAAAGAGGAGAGCCGGAGAGCCGGCGAATCAGAGCCCCTGGCCGCTCTGGTTTTCAAGATCGTCTCCGACCCTTATGTGGGACGCCTGGCTTATTTCAGGGTCTATTCGGGACATCTGGATTCTGGCATGACGGCCCTCAATTCTACCCGAGATAGGAAAGAGCGGATTGGCCGGCTGCTGCGCATGTATGCCAACCATCGGGAGGAAATCGTAAGGGTTCCCGCTGGCGACATCGGCGCAGTATTGGGCCTCAAGGGAACCTTCACAGGTGAGACCCTTTGCGACCGTCGTCGCCCCATTGTCTTGGAATCTATCAAGTTTCCCGAACCTGTTATTTCAGTGGCCATTGAGCCCCGCACCCAGGTTGATCAGGACAAAATGGCCGACGCTCTGGCCCGTCTGGCTGAAGAGGATCCCACTTTTCAGGTGCGCGTTGATGAGAACACTGGTCAGACTCTCATCTCGGGCATGGGCGAGCTTCATCTGGAAGTCCTGGTAGATCGTATGTTAAGAGAGTTCAAGATTGGCGCCAATGTGGGCAAGCCTCAGGTAGCTTATCGGGAGACTATCACCCGGCCGGCGCGAGCCGAGGGGCGCTTTATCCGTCAGACAGGGGGGCGGGGTCAGTATGGCCACGTCTGGCTGGAGATAGAGCCTCTGGAGAAGGGTAAGGGCTTTGAGTTCGAGGATAGGACCACCGGAGGAGTGGTTCCTAAAGAGTTCGTCCCGGCTGTGGAACAAGGCGTCAGGGAGGCCATGGAGAGCGGGGTTCTGGCAGGTTATCCCCTGGTTGATCTGAAGGTCACTCTGGTGGATGGTTCTTATCATGATGTGGATTCATCAGAGGTGGCTTTCAAAATCGCCGGTTCTATGGCTCTCAGGGACGGGGTGCAAAAGGCGAGACCGGTCCTCCTGGAACCGGTTATGGGCGTTGAGGTGGTGGTCCCCCAAGAGTTCACCGGAGACGTCATCGGTGACTTGAATGCTCGCGGAGCGCAAGTGGAGAGTATGGAGCTTCGTGCTGATGGTGTGCAGGCTATGCGAGCCCGTGTCCCGCTGGCAGAGATGTTTGGTTATGCCACTGATCTCCGGTCAATAACTCAGGGGCGGGGCACCTTCACTATGGAGTTCGATCATTACGATGAGGTGTCGTCCGAGGTAGGGGAGCGCATTGCCCGGGGCGGCCTGCGCTGACATAGCTTGGTATCCCCCTTGATTTTGATAGGGGTTCAGTAAACGATCAATTCTCAAGAAAGGAAAACGGTAAATGGCTAAGGAGAGATTTGAGCGCACAAAGCCTCACGTGAACGTGGGGACGATAGGGCACGTGGATCACGGCAAGACCACCCTGACCGCGTCCATAACCAAGGTTTTGAACATGAAAGGGCTGGCGGCGTTCCGTCCCTTCGACACCATTGACAACGCCCCGGAGGAGAAAGCCCGTGGGCTGACCATTGCCGTCTCTCACGTGGAGTACGAGACGGACAAGCGACACTATGCCCACATTGATTGTCCAGGGCACCGAGACTATATCAAGAACATGATCACCGGGGCGGCGCAGATGGATGGGGCTATCCTGGTGGTGGCGGCGGACGATGGGCCGATGCCGCAGACGCGAGAGCACGTGTTGCTGGCGCGGCAGGTGAAGGTGCCGGCCATCGTGGTGTTTCTGAACAAAGTGGACACGATGGACGATCCAGAGTTGCTGGACCTGGTAGAGTTAGAGTTGCGGGATTTGTTGAACAAGTACGAGTTTCCTGGGGATGAGATTCCCATTGTGCGGGGGAGTGCGCGCAACGCCCTGGAGTCGGGGGCCACGGACCCGGATGCGCCGGAGTATGAATGCATCTGGAACTTGATGGAGGCGGTGGATGAGTACATTCCGACGCCGGCGCGAGAGGTAGACAAGCCGTTCCTGATGCCGGTAGAGGACGTCTTTGGGATCAAGGGACGGGGGACGGTGGTGACGGGGCGAGTGGAGCGTGGACGGATCGAGCCGATGAGCGAGGTAGAGATCATCGGGTTGCAGGATGAAGTGCGGAAGACGGTGGCGACCAGTCTGGAGATGTTTCGGAAGATATTGGACTATGCAGAGGCTGGGGACAACGTAGGGGTGTTGTTGCGAGGGATAGACCGGGACGAGGTAGAGCGGGGGATGGTGTTGGCCGCCCCTGGGAGCATCAAGCCGTACACCGAGTTTCTGGGCGAGGTGTACGTTTTGAAGAAAGAGGAAGGGGGGCGGCACACGCCTTTCTTCAATGGATATCGGCCGCAGTTCTACATTCAGACGCTGGACGTGACGGGTGCGGTAGAGTTGCCGGAAGGGGTAGAGATGGTGATGCCAGGGGACAGTGTGAATTTGAAGGTCAAGTTGATTGTGCCGGTGGCATTGGAGAGTGGGTCCCGTTTCGCCATTCGCGAGGGAGGGCGGACGGTAGGAGCAGGAGTGATCACCAAGGTCGCAGGATAGGAGGATGGGGGGTTGGGTGGTTGTAGCTGAATTGTCTCTAACCATCTGACGCCAAGTAAATATGGCCAAGCAGAAAATCAGAATTCATCTCAAGGCCTATGACCATCGGGTTCTCGATCAATCGGCGAAGCAGATCGTAGAGACGGCTGAGCGCACAGGCGCACAAGTGGTCGGTCCTGTGCCTTTACCAACCAAGATCGAAAAATTCACCGTTATGCGCTCGACCTTCATAGACAAGGATTCCCGAGAGCAATTCGAGATCCGTACCCATAAGCGTCTCATTGATGTCATTGAACCTGGCTCGAAGACCATTGATACTCTCATGCGTCTCAACCTTCCGGCCGGGGTGGACATCGAGATCAAACTGTAGTGGGCAAATCGGCAATCTCAAATTAGCGGGTAAAGGGCTGTGATTTGCAGATTTGCGGGGGATGATGCAGCCATCGCCTGAGGCTGACAGTCTCTGGGGAGGATCGTATGAAAGGGATTTTGGGTAGAAAAGTGGGTATGACCCAGATTTTCGATGACAGAGGGGAGGTTGTCCCTGTGACCGTCATCGAGGCTGGGCCGTGTTTTGTGGCTCAGGTAAAGACGCCGGAGCGGGATGGCTACGCGGCCGTTCAGTTAGGCTTCCAGGAGGTCAAACCGAAGCGTCTTACCAAGCCTCAATTGGGGCATTTGCGCAAGAATCAGTTGCCTCCCTTGGGTCATCTACAAGAGATCCGGGTGAGCGACGTCAGCCAGTACGAGGAAGGCCAGAAGATCAGGGTTAGCGTCTTCGATGTTGGTGACCGCGTGGATGTGACTGGTATCTCCAAAGGGAAGGGTTTCGCTGGTGTGGTCAAGCGCCATGGCTTTGGAGGCGGGCCCAAGACCCACGGCCAGTCAGACCGCCAACGGGCACCGGGGTCTATTGGGGCGGGCACCACGCCCGGGCGCGTTTACAAGGGGATGCGCATGGCCGGGCGTATGGGCAACGCCAGGGTGACTGTGCAGAACTTGCAGGTGGTGCTGGTGGATCCAGAGCGAAACCTCATAGCCATTAAAGGGGCTGTGCCTGGGGCCAGGAATGGGTTGCTCGTCATAGAGGAAGCGAGGAAAACCCGATAGGACAGAGATGAGAGCGTGCTTCCGCTTTCTCTTCGCCCTGGATGGGCAATACAGAGGCCGGAGGTCTTTTCTGCTCGAAGGAGATTATAATGTTGGTTCCAGTACGCAATACGTCTGGGGAAAAGGTTAAAGAGGTTGAACTGAGGGACGATATTTTTGCTGTGCCCGTCAACGAGCCTGTGATACACCAGGCCCTAGTAAGGCAACTGGCCAATGCTCGCCTGGGCACTCACAAGACCAAAACGCGGAGCGAGGTCAGCGGTGGGGGGCGGAAGCCCTGGCGTCAAAAGGGCACGGGCCGCGCCCGCCACGGGAGCATCCGTGAGCCCCAGTGGCGGGGAGGTGGTACCGTTTTTGGACCACACCCGCGCAGCTATCGGCAGAAAATGCCACGCAAGATGAGACATCTGGCCTTGAAATCGGCTCTCTCGGTGAAAGCTGCTGATGAGCAGATCCTGGTCTTGGATGTTTTGGAGATGCCTGAGCCCAAGACGAAAGAAATGGAAACCATCCTTGATAACTTGGACATTGACTCCACAGCTCTGGTCTTGCTGCCGGAGCGGAACAACAACGTAGAGAGATCGGCCAACAACCTGCCTTACGTAAAAACCCTGAGGGCTCAGTACTTGAATGTGCGCGATATTTTGGGCTATGATTACCTGATTATGCCCCTAGAGGCTCTCCAAGTTATCGAGACCATTCTGGGTTGATCCCGGTGATGGCGGGGAAGGAAATAGTCTATGCATATTCACGAGGTCATAAAGCGTCCCATTGATACAGAGAAGACTCGCTATCAGACAGAGGATGGAAAGTATACCTTTGAAGTAGACCGCCGGGCTAATAAGCATCAGGTTAAAGAGGCGGTGGAGAAGATATTTGATGTCGAGGTCCTTTTCGTCAACATCATTAACATGCCAGCTAAGAGGGGACGTTATGGACGACGGATTGTGACCAGAAAGCCTATTTGGAAGAAAGCGATTGTAACCTTGGCTCCCGGCGAGCGCATTGATATTTTTGAGGGAGTCTAAGTGTGCACAATTTGTTAGTTGGAGAGGATCATGCCTATCAAGACGTATAAGCCTACCTCGCCTGGAAGGCGGGGGATGAGCGTCTCTACCTTTGAGGAAATCACCAAGGCCAAGCCGGAAAAGCCCTTGTTAGTTTCTCTGCGCAAGAAGGGGGGGCGCAACGTGCGGGGCAGGATCACCGTTCGTCATCGGGGTGGTGGTCACAAGCGCAGGTATCGCCTTATTGATTTTAAGCGGGACAAATTCGGGATTCCGGCCAGAGTGACTTCCATTGAGTACGATCCCAATCGTTCAGCTCGTATTGCCCTTTTGACCTATGCCGATGGAGAAAAGCGCTATATAATAGCCCCTCTCGGTTTGATGGTGGGTAGTGTACTCATGTCGGGACCTGAGGCCGAGATACGCGTGGGCAGCGCTATGCCCCTGGCCAATATCCCCGTGGGTACTGTTATTCACAACATTGAGTTGCAACAGGGACGGGGTGGGCAGTTGGTGCGCTCGGCAGGTACCTCGGCTCAGTTGATGGCTAAAGAGGGGAAATATGCCCACGTGCGCCTTCCTAGCGGAGAGGTGCGGTTGATTCATCAACAGTGCATGGCTACCATCGGACAGGTAGGTAATACGGATCATGGCAACATTAGCTTGGGCAAGGCTGGGCGCAAGCGATACCTGGGCCGGCGGCCGACGGTACGGGGCTCGGCGATGAGCCCTCGTGATCATCCTCATGGAGGAGGAGAGGGCAAGACTCCGATTGGGATGCCATCGCCCAAGACCCCCTGGGGCCAGCCTACTCTGGGCTACAGGACGCGGCGCAATAAGGCGACTGATAAATGGATCGTACGCAGGCGTGGGAAGAAGCGGAGGTAACCAGGACCAATGACTAAATCCCAGAGCCGCTCAGTGGGAATTTGTCTTAGGATTTGGAGGTTATCATGTCCAGATCGTTGAAGAAGGGGCCCTATGTAGACCCCAAGTTGTTGAAGAAAATTGAGAACATGAACAGAGCCGGCGAGAAGCGGGTGATCAAGACCTGGTCGCGAGCTTCGACGGTCTTCCCCCAGATGGTAGGGCACACCATTGCTGTGCACGATGGACGGCGTCACGTGCCCATTTACATCACCGAGAATATGGTCGGCCACAAAATGGGGGAGTTTGCCCCAACCAGGTTGTTTCGTGGTCATAAGTACAAAGAAAAGGGTACCAAGGTAAGGAAGAAGTAAGGTCGTCAGACCCGCTGGGGGCTTTAGGTTCCCCCTTGTCTTGATCAGTTCTTGTGGGAATTGGAGAGGCCGATGGATGAAATTGAAGTCAGGGCAGTGAGCAAATACGTTCGTATGTCTCCTCAGAAGGTGCGCCTTGTGGTCAATCAGGTGCGGGGCAGGGGGGCTGATGAAGCTTTGACTATGCTCAAGTTCATGCCCCAGGCGGCGGCTAAGCCCGTATATAAGACCATCAGGTCGGCTGTAGCCAACGCTGAAGAGAACGAAGGATTGTCCAAGGAGGATCTCTACATCGCTCGTATTACTGCTGATCGTGGCCCAACACGCCGGTGGCGTCGCTTTGGAGCTCGGGGACGATTCAAGCCAATTCGAAAGCGCTCCACTCACATCACTGTTGTACTCAAAGAGAGAGAAATAGAATAGCGGGCAGCCGCAAACAGGCTTTTTGCTTAGAGCGTAAGGAGGATCAATTGGGGCGAAAAGTACATCCGTATGGTTTTCGAATCGGCATTATCAAAGACTGGAAGGCAAGGTGGTACGCTGAGGGACGAGAGTACGCTGAGTTGTTGCACGAAGATTTTGCTATCCGCGAGTTGATTCGCAGCGAAATGGCGCGGGCCGGCATTTCGAGCATTGATATAGAACGTTTCCCCAGACAGGTTTCTGTAACCATTTGGACCGCCAAGCCGGGCATAGTGATCGGTCGTAAAGGGGCCAGCATCAATACCTTGAAGCATAAATTGGAAGAGTTGACGAAGGGTAAAAAGATCCGCCTTGAGGTCCAAGAAGTCGAGAAACCGGATTTGGATGCGTATCTTATCGCTGAGAACATCGCTCAACAGTTGGAGAAACGGATTTCCTTCCGGAGAGCAATGAAGCAAGCCATTGGGCGGGCCATGCGGGCAGGGGCCAAAGGAGCGATGGTCACTTGCAGCGGGCGGTTGGCTGGGGCAGAGATGGCTCGTAGGGAAACCTTCCGCGAGGGACAGGTGCCTCGTCATACAGTGCGTGCGGACATCGATTATGCCCAAAGTGAGGCCCTGACTACTTTTGGGCGGATCGGGGTTAAGGTTTGGGTCTATAAGGGTGAGATCCTGCCCGAGGAATCCAAGGTCGAAGAAGTCGTGGCGATGAGTTGAGGAGCAGACTATTATGTTGATGCCTAAGAGGGTGAAGTATCGTAAAGCCCACCGGGGTCGTATGAAAGGCAGGGCAAGACGGGGCAATGAAGTATCTTTCGGAGAGTTTGGCCTGCAAGCTCTAGAGCCTTGCTGGATGACCAGTCGCCAGATAGAGGCTGCCAGGCGAGCTATTGTTCGCCATGTCAAACGTGGTGGAAAGTTATGGATACGGGTTTTCCCGGACAAGCCGGTCACGGCTAAGCCAGCCGAGACACGTATGGGCAGCGGCAAGGGCAATGTAGATCACTGGGTGGCGGTGATCAAGCCAGGGCGGGTTATCTTTGAAATCGCGGGCGTCAGGGAAGAGGCGGCTCGTGAGGCTATGCGCCTGGCTTCTCATAAGCTTCCTATCAAAACCCAATTCATCGCCAGAAGGGATCCTATCACGGGAAGTGAGGGAAGCTGATGAAGGCTCGGGAGATTCGTGCTATGACTTCAGATGAATTGAGGCAGAAGTTGGATGACGCTTATGAGGAGTTGTTCAACCTACGTTTTCAGTTCAGCACGGGACGTTTGGAGAACTTTAACCGCCTTACCGAAGTCAAAAGGGATGTAGCTCGCCTGAAGACCGTCATGCGTGAGATGGAACTGGAGCAGATGTGGGAGGAAGGGGAGGCATGAGAGAGCAGCGGAAGAGATTGGTTGGAAGTGTGGTGAGCAACAAGATGGATAAGACGGTCGTGGTGAAGGTGGAGAGGCTTCACCGTCATCGCCTATATGGTAAGGTGGTGAGGAAGAGCAAGAAATTCAAGGCTCACGATGCCTATAACTCATGTCAGGTCGGCGATGTGGTGCGTATCGTCGAGTCGCGTCCCTTGAGCAAGGAAAAGCGATGGGCCGTTGAGGAGATCGTGGAGAGAAAGTCCAGTTGAGTAGTGTGGGGTGGCCGGGTAAGGCTTATCTGGTTGGTGGCCTAGCTACCTCGTCGTTCGAAAGTAGAGGCGGAGATGATTCAGCAGGAATCTCGATTACGAATAGCTGATAACACCGGGGCCAGGGAGATCCTGTGCATCAGGGTTCTGGGGGGTTCGATGCGGCGTTATGCCAGAGTAGGAGATATTATCATCGCATCGGTCAAACAGGCTACCCCCACGGCTTCGGTCAAGAAGGGAGAGGTCGTGCGGGCGGTCGTCGTACGTACGGTCAAGGAATACAGTCGCTCCGACGGGTCCTACATCAGATTCGACGATAACGCCGCCGTTATTCTAGACGACCATCAGAATCCAAGAGGAACTCGTATCTTTGGACCGGTGGCCCGCGAGCTGCGTGATAAGGGCTTTATGAAAATCGTTTCCCTGGCGCCAGAAGTGCTTTAGTGCCTAGCGTCCGTTTGCTGCGCTCACTCGTCGGTCCCCTTTATTCACCGTGATACGGTGGGCGATGAGCGTTGGGCAATAGGCGAGGAGGTAATGGTGAAGATAAGGCAAGGTGATACCGTTGTTGTCTTGAGAGGTGAAGAGCGCGGAGCAAAAGGCACCGTCCGCCAGGTCATCCGCGGTTGGAAAGTGGATCGTCAGCGTCGCCGAATAGGTCGTGACTCTAACAAGGATCGGGTGATTGTCTCTGGCATCAATATCGTGAGAAAGCATCAAAAGCCCACCGGTCGTACACGCACTCAGGCTGGAATCATCGAGTTCGAAGCGCCTATTCACATTTCTAATGTGACACTGTTTTGTAGTGATTGTGACCGACCGGCTAGAGTTGGCTATCAATTGTACGAGGATGGCACTAAAGGCCGGGTATGCAAACGGTGTGGCCGGCCATTTGACTAATCCATATTCAGTTGTGCATTACTACCGGGAGCGAATTTATGCCTAGATTAAAGGACAGATACCGCGGCGAAATAGTTCCTGCTTTGATGGAGGAGTTTGGTTATCGCAATGTGATGGAAGTACCGCGATTGCAGAAAATCGTGGTCAATGTGGGCCTGGGTGAGGCTTTGCAGGACGTCAAGGCCCTCGATGCTGCTGCTAAAGACATCGCTACCATCACTGGCCAGAAACCTATCATCACGCGGGCCAAGAAGTCTATCGCCAGCTTTAAATTGCGAGAGGGCAATCCCATTGGGGTCAAGGTCACACTACGAGGCAATCGTATGTACGATTTTCTAGACCGGATGTGTAACGTCGCTTTGCCTCGTTGGCGTGATTTCCGTGGCATCTCGCCTGATTCCTTTGATGGTCGTGGCAATTATACTCTGGGTTTCAGGGAGCAGTTGGTCTGGCCAGAGATTGACTACGACAGTGTTGACAAGGTACGCGGTATGGAAGTCACTATTGTCACTACTGCTAAAACTGATGAAGAAGCCAGGCGTTTGCTACAGCTTTTTGGGATGCCGTTTAGAAGGTAGGAATCGGTACTATTGTGCCGGTTGACCCGGATTGAGGAGGACATGTGGCCAAAAAAAGTATGATCGAGCGGGAGAAACGCAGAAAATATCCGACCCAAGTGCGCAACCGCTGTCGGTTATGCGGTCGCCCAAGAGGTTATATGCGTCGTTTCCAGCTCTGTCGCATCTGCTTTCGACAGATGGCTTTGGAGGGGAAAATACCTGGCGTCGTCAAATCGAGTTGGTAGCTACGTTGGGGGGTACTCCCTATCCCCAGACCACGTCGAGTTTCTAACGCAAACATCTGGAGGGGCATACCTTTCGGCTGTGCCAGTTGCCTCCGGGCTTTTAATAGGGATTAACTGGAGAGTATAGTTATGAGCATGACCGATCCTATTTCCGACATGTTGACCCGTATCAGGAATGCGAATGTGGCCCGACATCATCAAGTTCTGGTGCCCAGTTCCAAGATTAAGGTAGCCATCGCTCGCATCTTGAAAGAAGAAGGGTTCATTCAGCATTATGAGGTGACTAAAGATCGTCCTCAGCCTATGATCAGGATTCGGTTGAAGTATGCTGACAATCGAAGGCCTGTCCTGATGGGTCTGAAGCGGGTCAGCAAGCCAGGCTGTCGGGTCTATACTAAGAGACAGGACATCCCCTGGGTTCTGAGTGGATTAGGGACAGCCATTCTGTCCACACCCAAAGGGGTTATGACGGGAAAGAAGGCCCGCCGCCTTGACGTAGGCGGTGAGGTGTTATGCTATGTCTGGTAACTGGTTACGACAATGGAAATTAAGCATCCAGGACTGGCAGTCGGTAACTGAAGTGGAGGTGTTTGGATGTCTCGTATAGGACGTATGCCCGTTCCTGTGCCAGAAGGTGTGGCTGTCAGTATCGAGGGCAATCGGGTCACAGTGAGGGGGCCGAAAGGAGAACTGTCCCGTTCCTTTGACCAGGACATGTCCATAGCTTTGCGGGATAATCAAATTATCGTCGCCCGCCCAAGCGATAGTAAACGCCATAAGGCCATGCATGGCCTG